>Ga0114931_10004494_pt1 | contig 17402 bp, 12 predicted proteins | sample 2SBtaG_FD_89579 | JGI IMG/M metagenome (GOLD analysis project Ga0114931, IMG submission 89579) | Deep subsurface microbial communities from Kolumbo volcano to uncover new lineages of life (NeLLi) - 2SBTROV14_V59a metaG | ecosystem: Environmental > Aquatic > Marine > Volcanic | place: Kolumbo...
CCCGACAGCGGTATCCGGGTGCAACTTGCATGCGAGCCGGGAGAACCCGCGCAAGTCGCCCACGAGGATGGCGGTGCGGGCGCGCACCGTCGCCCGACTGGCGGCTGCGACGGTGGCCAGGGACCGGGCCGTCGCCCGACCGGCAGGCGATTCGCCGGAGAGTCGATCTTTGGCCATAGAGCCCACAAAGCCCCGCGGGTCGCGAATGTCAAGCTGGCGATGGCCCCGCTGCTCGAACGCCACTGGTCACGTGGCTCTCGTAACTCTTGAAGTTCTCGTTGAAGAGTCTGGCGAGCTCGCGAGCCTTTGCGTCGTAGGCCGCGACGTCCGCCCAAGTCGCACGCGGCGTCAGGACCTCGGGCGGAACATCGGGACACTCAGTAGGTACTTCGACACCGAAGACCGGGTCGCACACGTAGTTGACGGAGTCCAATCGACCGTCGAGCGCCGCGTGCAACATGCTGCGCGTATACGGCAGCTTCATGCGCGAACCCACTCCGTACGAACCGCCGCTCCAGCCGGTGTTGACCAACCAGGCTCGCACTTTGTGCTTGGCGATCTTCTCGCCCAGGAGTTTCGCGTACACGGTCGGGTGCAGCGGCATGAACGGCGCACCGAAGCACGTACTGAAGGTTGCTTCCGGCTCGGTCACGCCCTCCTCGGTGCCCGCGACCTTGGCGGTGTACCCCGATAGAAAGTGGTACATCGCCTGGTCGGGGCTGAGCCGCGCGATCGGAGGTAGAACGCCGAACGCATCGCAGGTCAGCATGATGACGTCACTCGGATGCCCCGCCGTTCCGGTCGCCGACGCGTTGGGGATATGCGAGATGGGATACGCGGCCCGCGTATTCTCGGTAATCGCCGCGTCATCGAGATCCAGCATCCGACTCGTCTCGTCCATGATCACGTTCTCGATAATCGTACCGAAGCGGCGCGTGGTTCCGTAGATCTCGGGCTCGGTGGTGCCGGACAGCCGGATTACCTTGGCGTAGCAGCCGCCTTCGAAATTGAAGATACCGTCGTCGCTCCAACCGTGCTCGTCATCGCCGATCAGAGTTCGTTCCGGGTCGGCGGAGAGCGTCGTCTTTCCGGTTCCCGACAATCCGAAATAGACGGCGGACTTGCCCGCGGCGTCGACGTTGGCCGAGCTGTGCATCGACATCACCCCATCTTGGGGCAGGATATAGTTCATGAACCCAAATACGGACTTCTTGACCTCGCCGGCGTATGCAGTCCCACCGACCAGCACTAATCGTTTGCCGAAGTTGACGAGAATGAACGCTTCCGAGTGTGTACCGTCGAACTCGGGGACAGCGCGAAGGCCGGGAACGTGAATGATGGTAAAGTCCGGCTGCATCCCCGGCAGTTCGTCCGTCGCCGGACGGATGAACATGTTCTGGGCGAACAGACTGTGCCACGCTGTCTCGCTGACAAGCCGCACACTGCGGCGATACCCATGCGCGGCGCCGACGTAGCAGTCCTGAACGAAAATGTCGCGGTTCTGCAAATAGGCAAGCACCTTGCGGTGCATCGCATCAAAGCGATCTGCGTCGAAGGGCTTGTTGACCGCACCCCAGGCAATTTTGTCTTCACTGGAGGCTTCGCGGACGATAAAGCGATCGTTCGGCGCACGCCCGGTGTGTTTGCCGGTTCGAGTAACCAGCGGCCCATCCAGGGCGATCCGGCCCTCGCCACGGCGAATCGCCTGCTCGTAGATCATCGGCGCCGGTAGATTCCAATACACCGTTCGCGCATTCGTGACCCCGTGATGTTCGACTCCGTATTGACTGATCCCGCGACCCTCGTGCTGCATTCCGACCCCTTTCCCCGCCTGACGTCGCCCGACGGCTCTTAGCAGCCCGTTGAAAAACAGGACACGCGCTGCAAATGGTCCTTTGACGTTCTGGCTGCGTTGCGAAATCCTCAACAAAAGCAATAACTTTGCCTCCGGATCCGCGCCTTGCCAGAGCGCCAAAATCCTCATTTTCGCCTGCGCACCTGTTTTTCAACGGGCTGACTAGCGAAACCACCTATTTTTCTACGCCGATCGTCGAGACAAAGGCAATATAGCCCAGGCCACGTTCCGCCCGGACCCAAACTAATGCACGCTATTAGCATCAAGAAGAGAACCCAGGACCACTCTCGTCGTTCAGCCTGTTTGACGATGTGTCGTCGATCATCGCGCCGCGACCGCGACCGCGAAACCCGTGAACCGGAACGATTAGAGAATGTCTACGGCGACCAGCCTCTGCTCGGCGAAGCGGTAGAGCTCAGCCGGCCGGTGTGCGCCACCGCGCCTGCGACCGACCGACTCGAGCATCCCGGTGGCGAGGAGTTTTTTGCGAAAGTTGCGCCGGTCCAGAGCGCGGTCGAGGATCACCTCGTAGGCTTTCTGCAACTCGCTCAGCGTGAAATCTCTGGGCAAAAGCGCACGCACGATATTCGTATAACCGAGCTTGGCGCGCAGCCTCTCACTCGCCGCCGCAGCCATTTTCGCGTGGTCGTAAGCCAGCAACGGTAGCGATCGCCAGTCGCACCATCGCGCGCGCCGATAGCGACCCGACTCGCCGACGAGGGCGACATCCGGCACCAAGGCCAGGTAGGCAGTCGCAACGATGCGAGCCAGTGGGTCGCGATGGGGCTCGCCGAAGGTGCGCAATTGCTCGAGGTGGACCCGCGCGAAGTCGCTGGCGTTCAATTCGCGGCGGGCGACCTGTTCGAGCGATTCGTCAGCGCCGACCAATCTCCCAGGGAACGCCCAGCGGCCGGCAAACGCGCCCTCCGCCACCTCGATCAGTCTGGTACGCAGCGCGCCGCCGACGAACCCCAACGTCACTACGTCGACTGCGAGAAGGGCGTGCGCTGCGGTGACCATGAACCGGCGACAAAGGGAGCCAAACTAACTCAACGCGAACATCCGCCGCAGCGATTTCTCGGCCGCAACCCGGGTGTCCTCATCGAGTGTGATCTCGTGTCTCATCATGCGCAGCGAGTCGAGCGTCGCGTCGAGTGTGATCATCTTCATGAAACGACACAACTTGCAGGCCTTGTAGAATTTCTTCTCTGGCACCTCGAGAATCAGTTTCTCCGACAGTCCGCACTCCGTCACGATCAGAAACTCGTCCGCACGACTCTCCTTCGCGTATCGAACCATCCCACTGGTTGACAGCACCGCGTCCGCTACGTCGGCTACGTCCGAGCGGCACTCCGGATGGACCAACACTTTGACGTCGGGCAACCCCTCTTTCACCGACGCGATGTGCTCCGGTGTAATCTCGTGATGCACGTAACAGTTGCCATCCCACGAGTGGATCGTCTTCGAGGTTTCCTTCTGCACGTAACTGGCGAGGTGCTCGTCGGGGACGAAGAGAACGTGTTCGCTGTCGAGCGCCTCCACCACCTTCACGGCGTTGGAGGATGTGACACATACGTCCACCACGGCCTTGACCGCCGCCGTGGTGTTGACGTACGCCGCGACCTGCAGGTCGGGGTAGAGTTTCTTTAGCTCGTCTCGCCGCTCGACCAACTCGTCGGGATCGACGCTGTCGGCGAGCGAGCAGCCCGCGCGCATATCCGGCAGGAGTACCATCTTGTCCGGCGCCAGGATCTTGGCCGACTCGGCCATGAAATGAACACCGCAGAAGACGATGATATCTTCCTGCAAGTCGGTGGCCCGCTTCGCTAGCTCGAGCGAATCGCCGACGAAATCCGCCACCTGATAGATTTCCGGACGCTGGTAGTTGTGCGCCAAGATCGCTGCGTTGTGTTCTTTCTTCAACGCGACGATTTGATCGATCACACCGGCCATTCGGTCGCACGCCTCGGCCGAATAGACAGCGGGCATATCGAGCACCTGAAACTTCGCGGCAAGCTCCGGACCCGATGTTTCCTGCGATGGATTCATACACGCCTCCCTGACTGTTCGTGTACATTATACACTAACAGGCCGATGTCAATCGCTCTACCGGAGCACCGGCGGCGCTTTGCCTGGCGCCGAAATCCAACTAACCTCGCCGCATGAGACTATGGACCGCTCACAAGATCTTGATTGGCAGCGCTGCTGTGTTCTTCCTTCTCTTCGCCGCGCTTCGAGTTGTCGCTTTCGCATCTGACGGCGACCTCGGCGTTCTACTCAGCGCCGTCGCCGGCGCGGCGGCATCGGCTGGCCTGGCGGCGTACTACCGCACGATTCGATCGGGATGACGCATAACGGCCCGTTCCTCTCGATCAAGCGGGTTGCTGCTGCGTGACGCAGTGAAATGCGCCCAGGCCGCGAACCAGTTCGACCGCGTCGATGCCAACCACCCTGCGCGTCGGAAAGACGCTTTCCAGGATGGCGATCGCCCGCGAGTCGCGGTCGCAGCGGAAGGTCGGCACCACTACCGTATCATTGGCGATATAGAAGTTCGCATAGCTCGCCGGCAATCGCCGACCGTCCCAGTAGACTGGCCGCGGCATCGGGATGGTGAGGATATCGAACGCCCGGCCACTCTGGTCGACCGCCTTCTCGAGGCGGCGTAGATTGTCGCGCAGCGGTTCGTAGTTCGCGTCGGTCGCATCATCTTCGACGGCCGTAACCACACACGTCGCCGACACGAACCGACTCAGATCGTCGATGTGCCCATCCGTGTCGTCGCCAACCACGCCCTGGCGCAGCCAGACGAAGTGCTCGACTCCGAGAAAGTCGCGCAGCGCGCGCTCGATCGCATCGCGATCGAGATGCGGATTGCGATTGGGGTTGAGCAAACACGACTCGGTGGTCATCAAAGTACCCGCGCCATTGACCTCGATCGAGCCGCCTTCGAGCACGAGGCCGGGATGAAAAAGCGGTGCCCCGATGATCTCCGCCAGGCGCCGGGGAATCCGGTTGTCGTCTTCCCACGGCGGATACTTTGCGCCCCACGCGTTGTAGTCCCAATCGACCAGCGCGGTCTCACGGCCCGCACCTTGACCACGAACGACGAAAGTCGGTCCGCAGTCACGCAGCCACGCATCGTTGCTCTTGACGCCGTGTAGGGTCACTCCTGCCAGCTCGGCTCCGGCGGCAGCCAACGCCGCGGCCACGGCTTCTTCGGACGTGCCCGGAGCGAGCAGAACGTGGACCGCCTCGCCGCGGGTCAACGCCGCCACCAACTCGGCCCAGACCGACGGTATCGACGCCATCGCCCCCGGCCATGTCTCCGGGTTGTGCGGCCACGACACCCAGGTAGCACGGTGCCGTTCCCACTCCGCCGGCATCTTGTAGCCGGATGCCGCGGGCGTTCGCCCTTCCACCATGCCCGCCTCCGACTTCAAGCCAGAAAGCGTTTGCTCAGGCCGCCGTACGCGTCGATGCGGCGGTCGCGAAGGAACGGCCAGCTGCGGCGGGTCTCGGCGATCAGGCGCCGGTCGCAATCGACGACCAGGACATCCTCGTGATCGGCGCGGGCTCGGGCCAGGATATTGCCAAACGGATCCGCGACAAACGAACTACCCCAAAACTCGAGTCCGTCCTCCGTGCCGACCCGGTTGACCGCGATCGCAAAGATACCATTGGCGATCGCATGGCCTCGTTGCACAGTCTCCCAGGCCGAACGCTGTGCCTCCCCGCACTCCTCTTTTTCGCTGTGGTGCCAGCCAATCGCCGTCGGATAGACGAGAAACTCGGCGCCGTGCAAGGCCGTCAGTCGCGCCGCCTCGGGGAACCACTGATCCCAGCAGATGAGAGCTCCGACGTTGCCGTGCGCCGTCGCGTAGCTGGCAAAGCCCGAATCACCGGGGGCAAAATAGAACTTCTCATAATACAGCGGATCGTCCGGAATGTGCATCTTGCGATAGATCCCGAGCAACCCGCCGTCGCCGCCGAAGACCGGCGCCGAATTGTGGAAGACGCCCTCCGCTCGCTTTTCGAAGACCGATCCGACGACGACGACGCGGTGCTCGGCCGCGGCTTCGCTCAGGGCTCGACTGGTCGGACCCGGAATCGGCTCGGCCAGGTCGAAACACTGCGGATCCTCGACCTGACAAAAGTAATCGGAGAGGAACAGCTCGGGCAAGACAATGACGGAAGCCCCGCGCGACGCGGCTTCGCCGATACCGTCGATCGCCTTCTTCAGGTTCCAATCGGCGCGCCCCTCGCTGCGCATCTGGACGAGACCGACCCGCGTCACTGACCCAGCCATTGGCCAAACCATACACGCGGCCGGGACAGCCGTCGATGGCATCCGCGCACGACACCGGATAGCCTCGCCTCGATGAGGGACGAGATCGAACGGCGATTCTCCGGCGAAGCGCGACAGGCGCTCCACTCCGCCATCCGAGATGCCGGCGGCAACGAGGTGTTCGTCCTCGGTACCCTCGGCCAACAGATGATCGAGGAAATCCGCGTCCTTGCACGCGGTCATCGCAGCGCAGTCCCCGCCCTCCTGCAAATTCCACGCGCCGCCGAAGTGGTGATCCACAACCATCCTTCGGGCGACTTGCACCCGTCGGAGGCCGATCTGCAAGTCGCATCGGCTCTCGGTAACCGCGGTGTCGCATTCTACATCGTCGACAACCCCGTCGAGCGCATCTATGTCGTGGTCGAGCCGGTCGACTCGGACACGGACCAACCGATTGATCCCGCCCGGGCGGCCGCCGTCCTCGGCCCCGATGGGGTGCTCGCCTCGAGCCTGCCCGGATACGAGCACCGGCCTCAGCAACTGGAAATGCTCGAGGCGGTAACACATGCCTTCAACGACCGGGAAGTACTCCTCGTCGAAGCCGGTACGGGGACCGGAAAATCGCTCGCCTACCTCATCCCATCCATTCTCTGGGCCAAAGCCAATCGGGCACGCGTGATCGTCTCGACACACACCATCAACTTGCAAGAGCAATTGATCGGCAAGGATCTGCCACAACTCGCCGAGCAGGCCGGGCTCGATTTTTCTTCGGCACTGGTCAAGGGACGCGGCAACTACCTGTGCCAGCGCAAGGCATCGCAGGTCGCGGCGCAGCCCGCCCTGCTGATCGAGGACGAGTTGACCCGCGAGCTCCACACGGTTCTGGATTGGGCGAAAAAAACCAGCGACGGAAGCCTCGCGGATCTCACCGTACGGCCGCGCCCCGCGGTGTGGGATCAAGTCGTCTCCGAGAGCGACAACTGCCTGCGCGCGCGCTGCCCGTTCTATTCCGATTGCTTCTTTTACACCGCGCGCAGGCGTGCGGCGGCGGCCGACATCCTTCGTCAACCACCACCTCTTGCTCGCCGATCTCGCACTGCGCAACGAAACCGACAACCGCACCCAGAACGCCGTCCTGCCGCCGGCCAGCCGGATCGTCATCGACGAGGCCCATCACCTCGAAGACGTCGCCACCGCCCACTTTGGATTTCGCACCAGCCTGACCGCGCTCGAGCGTGTCCTATCGCGACTGCAGAGTCGCCGCGACCGGTCGCGCGGAGTCCTGCCATCCCTGGTGATGGCCCTCGATTCGACGCCCGACATCGACCGCGCGGCGGGGCGGTGGATCGACGAACGTCTCACCCCGCGACGCGAGAGCGTCCACGCCGATGCGGAGCAGTGCTTCGCCGAAATGACCGACACCTATCTGGCAAACTTCGGTGGTGCCGACGATCGGACCCCCCTCAAGCTGCGACTCACCGAACAGTTCGAAGACAGTCCCATGTGGCGTAACTTCCGTGATCGCCTCGCCCGACTGGCGGCAGCAGTCGATGGATTCGCGGGCGAAGCCGGCACCCTCCTCGATCTCCTCGAATCGGCGTTTCCGGACAAACGACCGCAGCAGATCGACTTCCTCACCACCGAGTTCGCCGCCCAGCGCGGTCGCCTGCAGGGGTTCGCGACGGCGATCGAGGCGTTTCTCGGCTGCGACGATAGGACATGCCGCTGGTTCGAGCTGCGCCGTCGAACCAATCGCCCGCCGAGCCTCGAGCTGCACGCCGCACCGATCGACGTCGCTGCCAACCTCCAGGCCAGCCTGCTCGAGCCGTTCGAGACCGTCGTCATGACCTCGGCCACCCTGGCCGTCGGCCGCGACTTCCAGCACCCGCGAGCACGCCTCGGAATCGATCGGGTCGAGCTCCAAGACCGCACCCGCGAGCTGCTCATCGACTCGCCTTTCAACTTCGCCGATCAGGCCGCCCTTCTGTGCCCTTCCGATCTCCCCGCGCCCGGCACCAGCGGCTACGAATCGGCAACGCACGAGGCGATGCAACTCGGCCTGCGACTGGCTGGCGGTGGCACCTTCGTCCTGATGACGTCGTATACCGCCCTGAACCGCGCCCACGACGCTCTCCACTCCAAGCTGAGCAAAGACGGCTGGACGGTCCTGCGCCAGGGCAGCATGTCTCGCCCGGCGCTGCTCGAGCGATTTCGAGGCGCACCCAAGGCTGCCCTCTTCGCCACCGACAGCTTCTGGGAGGGCGTCGACGTGCGCGGCGACGCTCTGCGCTGCGTGATCATCGCCCGGCTCCCTTTTCGCGTTCCCAGCGAGCCAATCGAACAGGCGCGCGTCGAGGCGATCGAGCGACGCGGCGGAAATCCCTTTCAGGAACACTCCATACCACAGGCCGCAATCAAGCTGAAGCAGGGTTTCGGTCGACTCATCCGCACCAAGACCGATCGCGGCTGTGTCCTGATTCTCGACAGCAGACTCGCGACGCGGCCGTACGGGCAAACGTTTCTCAACTCCCTGCCGCCAGCACAGCGACACATCGGCAAGACCCACGCCGTATTCCAACAGATGCGCGAGTTTTTCCGCGGCGACAGCCCGCCCCCGCAACCCCGGTAACGGCGACCTCGCCGAGCCCGAGCGCGGGCCCGAGCCCACCGGCGAAGCCAGTCTCGGGCAGCTTGCAGCTTTTGGCCTTCAGCCTCGCGTCGGGACCGTCGGTGCCATCGCCGGCGGCAATTGGGTCGAGAGCTGCAGCGTCGGATCGACCCGACTGGCGACCATGAAGACGATGATGTCCCGAATGTTGACGAAGGCCTCGTCGAGCGACAGCCGCGGCGCCAGCTCGAGGCCGATCACGATCGCCTGTAGCAGTCCCAACAGGGCGTTGCCGACTTCCTCGGCTTTCGGAACTTCGAAGCCCAGCGCGTCGCGCAAACCGGCAACGATATTGTTCCGCGCCCGCAGATAGATCTGCGTCATCGCCTCGCGAATCTCCGGCTTCTCATCGACCACCTCGAGCGTCAGCAACAACAGGAGCTTCATGATCCAGGGCTTCTTCTCGACCATCGTCCGCATGCCGCCGAGTGCCCGGTCGAGAGCCTCCTCGGCGTTCTCGGCTCGATCCGCCGACTGCTTGATACTCTCGATCCACTCGGACGCGGCGCGATCGAGAACGGCGGCCAAAAGGCCCTCCTTGTTGCCGAAGTGGTAGTAGATCGCGGTCTTGGCGATACAGGACTTCTCGGCAAGGCGGTCGACCCCGGTCCCGGCGTAGCCGTGTCGCGCGAACAGCTCGGTCGCCGCCACGAGAATCTTCTCCCGCGTCACATTGCTCTTACGATAGGGTCCTCGAGGCATCGTCCGGTATGCCCTCGCTACAGAGCTATGCCGTCAGCGTCAACCCCGAGCGGGATTGACACGGACCCTCGGCCTGGGCGCGCTGATAACGACCGAAACACTTTCATCGGTCGCGCGTGCTGGACAGAGTGGCCTGCCGCATCCGATCGACGGGAACTAGCTCACGGCTAACCTGAAACTTGGATCTTCTCACCCTCAGTTTCATCCTCGCGAATGGTCCGGCGCGGCCGGTGTCCTGGCTGACACGGAAGCCACACGTGAAAGGTCGTGCCCACCCCGAGCTCGCTCTCGACCCGCAGCCGGCCATTGAGTAGGGCCACCAACCGCCGCACGATATAGAGACCCAGGCCGACGCCACCGAAACCAGCGGGCGCGACAGTCGAAACTTGTTGGAACGCGCCGAAGACGTAATGCACGGCATCGGGTTCGATTCCAATCCCCGTGTCCTCGACCGAAATCTCGACTCCGTCGTCACGTACGCCGGCGCGCACGGTGATGCCTCCGCTATCGGTGAACTTGACCGCATTGGCGATCAAATTCTTGAGGATCACCCGCACCTTGCCGGCGTCGGTGTGGATCGCCGGCAACTCCTCCGGAATATCCCAGCGGTACTCGAGATCGTGGCGCGGCCGCCACTCACGGGCGTCGGCCTCGAGCTCGCGAAGGACATCGACCAGCGAGACCCTCTGCGTCTCGAGCGATACACGGCCACCGTCGACTCCCGGCAGGTCGAGAGTCGCGGCGATCACCTCCAACAAGCCGCGCGCCCGATCGCCCACCCGGAGCAGCACCTTGCGCTGTTCACTGGCGAGCGGACCGAAGACCTCTTCGACCAACAAGTCGGTATAGCCGATCACCGTGTTGAGGGGCGTGCGCAGCTCGTGCGAAACGGTGCGGACGAATTCCGTCTTCACATTGTCCGATCTTCGCAACTGGTCGATCACGCCACTGCGCTCGACGCAGCGCGCCAACAAACGCGAAATTCGGTCGACCGCCTGGCGATCCTCCGTCGAACCCATCCCGTCCGGCCAAGCGACACTTTGCAGGCCGAGCAACCGGTCACCCGCCCGTAGCACACTCCAGTGAACTCCTGGCGGAGCTTCCCCACTCGCGTCACCGGCGACAATTCTCTCGGTCGTCTCCGCCGGCAAAAGGGTAGTCTCGGCGGCGCCGGCCACCGCTCCAGCATGGCCCGCGGAAACCATCGCGCCGGCCCGGCCTGCGACGAACACCGAGACCGCCGACGCTTCGACCAGCCCGGCCAGGTCCGCACAGTAGCGGTCCAGCGAAGCGTGCCCGCCGATGCTCTCGAGCAGCCGGCCGACCAACTGCGCCGCGCCGATAGGCTCCGTTTTTCGTACACTTTCCGACATTTGACCCACCACTCCACCGCAACCGACTCGATCCATGTCGCAGCCCGTCCATCCAGTCGATTTTTCCGCCGACTATTGTCTACTAGAACGAGGCCGGCCGCCACACGAAATCGCGGCAGGTCGTCGCAGTCGGTGGGTCTGCGGCGGTACCGATGGTACCATCGTCGCCAAACGGCAGCCCCGCGAGTAACCCACCTACGCGCCGGCCGCGCCAAAAGCCGACCGTCCGGCTGGCTGGGCGGTGGCCGGGCTAACCCCGCTCGCCGATCAGCTCCGCGATGTCGCCGACGATTTCGCTCAGCGTCGATTCGCCCGGGGTGTAGATGCGGGACACGCCGAGCTGCTTCAAGCGGGCGCGGTCCGCGTCGGGAATGACGCCGCCGACGATCACCGGGGTGTCTCCGGCACCCTGCTCGCGCAGCAGCTCGATGATCTTGGGCACCAAGGTCATGTGCGAGCCCGAGTGGATCGACAAGCCAATCGCGTCGACATCCTCTTCGAGCGCCGAGGCGACGATCTCCTCCGGGGTCAGCCGGATCCCCTGGTACACCACTTCGAAGCCGGCGTCCTTGGCGCGCACCGCGACCTGCTCGGCCCCGTTGGAATGGCCGTCGAGTCCGGGCTTCCCCACCAGCAGCTTGAGCGGTCGGCCGAGCCGGTCCGAGACCTTCCGGGTGCGCGCTTGCAGATGCGACAGGACCTCCGTGCGCGGCGGAGCCGCGGCGCCCTGGAGTCCGGTCGGGGCTCGGAACTCGCCGAAGACGCCGCGCAACGCTCCGGCCCACTCGCCGGTGGTCACCCCGGCCTTGGCGGCGCGGATCGACGGCGGCATGATGTTGGTTCCGTTCTTGGCGGCGTCCACCAAGGCAGTCAACGCGGTATCGACCTCCGCTCGATCGCGGCTGTCGCGGAACGCCCGCAGCCGCTCGATCTGGCCGCGCGCCGACTCCGGGTCGACGGTCACGATGCTCTCCAGCCCCCCGGCAACGAGGGGCGACTCTTCGCACTCCTGGTATTCGTTCACCCCGACCACGACGATCTCGCCGCTTTCGATCTTGCGCTGGCGCTCGGCATGCGACGCCACCAGCGCCTGCTTCATCGAATCGATGGCGAACGCCGCCCCCCCCTGCTTCTCGATCCTGGCGAGCTCGGCAAGCGCCGCCGCCTCGAGCTCGGCGACCTTGTTCTCGATCACCGTCGCACCGGCAAAGAGATCGTCGTCGTATTCGAGCAGATCGGTTTCGAAGGCGAGGACCTGCTGGATACGCAGGGACCACTGCTGATCCCACGGACGCGGTAAGCCGAGCGCCTCGTTCCACGCCGGCAGCTGGACCGAGCGCGCGCGCGCCTCCTTCGAAAGCGTCACCGCGAGCATCTCGAGGACAATTCGTTGAATATTGTTCTCGGGCTGCTGCGCCGTGAGACCGAGCGAGTTGACCTGGACACCGTAGCGAAATCGCCGCTTCTTGGGATCTTCTACTGCGTAGCGCTGCTCGGTGAGACGGTTCCACAGACGGGTCATCACTTTGAGCTTGCAGAGCTCCTCGACGAAGCGAATGCCCGCGTTGACGAAAAACGACAACCGGCCGACGACGTCGGCGACCGGCACCCCCGGGCGCTGCGCGACCTCGTCGAGCACCGCAAAGGCATTGGCGAGCGAGAACGCAATCTCCTGCACCGGCGTCGCCCCGGCCTCCTGCAGATGGTAGCTGCACACGTTCATCGGGTTCCACTTGGGCATGTGACGCACCGTGTACTCGATGGTATCGGCGGTCAGATGCAGCGACGGCTGCGGCGGAAAAATATAGGTCCCGCGCGAGAGAAACTCCTTGAGCACGTCGTTTTGCGTCGTCCCGCGCAGGCTCGACGGATCCGCGCCCTGGCCCTCGGCGGCGGCGATGTAGAGTTCCAGCAACCACGGTGCCGGCGCGTTGATGGTCATCGAGGTGTTCATCTTCGCCAGCGGAATCTGATCGAAGAGCGCCTCCATGTCGGCGATATGGCAGACCGGGACCCCCACTTTGCCGACCTCGCCGTCGGCCATCGGGTGATCCGAGTCGTAACCAGTCTGCGTCGGCAGATCGAAGGCAACGCTGAGCCCGGTCTGCCCCTTGGCTAGATTGGTGCGGAACAGTTCGTTGGCCGCGCGCGGGTCACTGTGGCCCGCATACGTCCTCATCAGCCAGGGGGCTCGGCGTTCAGGCATGCGGCAAAGCTACCGTCGACGCCCCGACCGGGGCAAGCCCCCCGACCGCGGCGAGCGCCTCCGCCAAGACCCCGCCGCCCGCGTCCCGGTCGGGCCGCGCCGTCGCCCGGTGGGAAGACTCGCTCGAGCTTCCTATGATACGGTGCCAGCCACCATGACCGATCGCGATGCCACAGACACGCGGGTCAGCGTGTTCGAAATCGTCGACGGAAAGCGTCGAGCGCGGAGCTGGGAGGAATTCCTCGCGCTGCGCGGCGACCGGGAACGGCTGTTTCGGGTCGACCTGTCCGCCGCGGAGCCGGGTTCACTCGAAGCCCGAATTCGTGCGATCCACGAAAACCCGCTGGTCGTGGAGCGCTGCATGGACCCACACTCGGTATCGGGCGTCCACGTCTACGACGACATGCTGGCCCTGCAACTTCCCATGGCAGACGATTGGGATGCCCCGAGCTATCCAAAGCTGGCCGTTTTCGCTTTTCCGAACGCGGTGATCAGCGTCCATGTCGCGGCCGCGGGCCGCACCGACGATGACGTCGAACGACGGCTCGCTATCCCCATCGGTCGGCCACTCCACGCCGAAGGGCTGTTGCTCTCGGTGCTCGACACTCTCGTCGACCGCAGCAGCGAGCAAACGCTCGAAGCCCGTGCCTGCGTCGACCGTATGGAAAAGGAATCGCAACAGATTCCGGACGAAGAACAATTTGGCATTCAGATGCTCTGGCTAAAGCGGGCCGCCGCACATTTCGAGATGGCGATGGAGGCAAAGCACCGCACACTGACCGCGCTTCTGTCGCAAGATAGCGACCTCATCGACCTGCGGCGGATCCGCGAACCGCTGCGCGATGTGGTGGCGCATATCGAACACAGCCTGCACTACATCGAGCGAGTCGAGAACCGCCTGAGCGAGCTGGATCGGCACTTTCTGCTGCTGTTGCAAGACCGGACCAACAATCGCCTGCGCGTCCTGACGATCGTCTCGGCCATTTTCATGCCGTTGACACTGATCGCCGGCATTTACGGAATGAACTTCCACGCGATGCCCGAACTGTCGTGGGCCTACGGCTACCCGATCGCTCTGCTGGTCATGCTGGCAATTTCCGTGGGTCTGCTCTGGTTCTTCCAGCGCAGGGGCTGGTTTCGATAGCCCCCCGGGCAGGGCGTCGGAGCGAAACTGCTTCGCTGGTCGGCTCGGGCACGGGCTCGGGCATTGGCAAAGGCTGAAACCCGATGTCTCGGATGACACCGGGGCCGCGATGCTGGCGCAGAGCCGAAGACTCGGATGAACCGGCGTTCGGGGTTGTCTTGGCGGTGGAAAGATGCGACTCGTCTCGGTTGACGCCAGCATTGCCGAAGAAGGAGTTATTCAATGAGAGACATCCAGAAAGTCGTCGTTTTGGGCGCCAACGGCACGATGGGCGCCGGCAGCGCCGAGGTGTTTGCTGCCGGCGGCTGCGAGGTCACCTTGCTGGCTCGCAGCACCGACAAAGCTCGGACCGGCCTGGAGTCCGCTCAGGGGATGGCCAAGTCAGCCACCATCGGCAGCCTGATGAAGGTCGGCAGTTACGAGGCCGACCTCGAGAAGTCCGTCGCCGAGGCCGACTTGATCTTCGAGGCACTGGCAGAAGACTTGGACATCAAAAAGGAGTTCTTCGGCCGGGTCGCCAGGGTGCGGCAACCCGACTCGATCGTCGCGACGGTTTCCTCGGGCCTATCGATCACCGAGATGGCCGCCGTCGGCGACGCCAGCTTCGCCGAGCACTTCCTCGGGATCCACCTCTTCAACCCGGCCAACGTCATCGTCGGCACCGAGGTCATCCCGCACGCCGGCACCGACACCTCCCTGATCGCACCGGTCGTCGACATGCTCGAGGGCCGCTTCGGCCGTGAGGTCACGGTTTGTCGCGACCTCCCCGCCTTCGCCGGCAACCGCGTCGGCTTCAAAGTTCTCAATGAAGTCGCACAACTCGCCGAAGAGCACGGCGTCGCCACCATGGACTACATCGTTGGACCCTACACCGGCCGCGCCATGCGGCCGCTCGCCACGGTCGACCTGGTGGGACTCGACGTCCACAAGGCGATCGTCGACAACGTGTACGCCAACACCAAGGACGAGGCGCACGACACCTTCGCCCTGCCCGCCTACGTCGAGAAAATCATCGGCGCCGGGCACCTCGGCAACAAGACGGCCGACAAGGGTGGCTTCTACCGGCGCGCCAAGGAAGACGGCAAGACCGTCCACTACACGCTCGACCCGGCCAGCGGCCAGTACAAGGCTCCGGGCGATGTCAAAGTCGAGCCGGTGCCGTTCATCGAAGCGATGAGCAAGCTGCACCAGGTAGGTCGCTACGCCGAAGCCATGAAGCTCTTCGTCTCCGCCGAGGAGAAAGAAGCCGATATCGCCCGCAAGGTGATCTTCGGCTACGTCAGCTACGCACTCAATCGGGTCGGCCAGGGCGAAGTGGTCGAAGAGCCTCGCGATGTCGACAGGATCATGGGGTTCGGCTTCAACTGGGCGCCGCCGACCGTACTCACCGATATCATCGGTCTCAAAGAGACCATCTCGCAGATCGAAAGATACGGCCTGCAGGTGCCCGACGTCCTGGCCAAGGCATCTGGCGACGGTCCACTCTTTCGCGAAGCGAACGTGAATATCGGTAAGTTTTTCTCGGCGTAGCGCCTGGGGGTAAATTCTTCTCGACGCACCCGCCGAAAGGTGGGTTCTCCCCCCGCACCACGCCGGGTCGGCGAGAGACGAGAAAGCCCCCGGGTTGCTCGACACAACTTCGTGGGCGATAACTGGGAATCCTTTTACTATGACGCAGCACGGGAGGGAGATTGCATGGCCGAGCCTGTTTATGTCCTAGGCGGATACCAGACCGACTTCGCGCGCAACTGGACCAAGGAAAACAAGCACATCATGGCCATGATCCGCGAGGCCGTGGTGGGTGGGCTCGAGCAAACCGGGATCGACCCCAGCGACGTCGAGGTCGGCCACCTCGGCAACTTCGCCGCGGAGCTCTATGCCATGCAGGGCCACCTCGGTGCCTTCATGGTCGATGCCGATCCCGCCTTTTCGGGCCTCCCGACAAGCCGACACGAGGCCGCCTGTGCCTCCGGCAGCATCGCAGTGCTGGCTGCGTCCGCTGAGATCGAGGCCGGGCGTTACGACACCGCGATGGTCGTCGGCGTCGAGCAGATGAAGACCGTCGACCCCAAGACAGGCGGCGACTATCTCGGCACTGCGGCCTGGTACGATCGCGAGGCCGCGGGCGTGGAATTCCCATTCCCCAAGCTCTTCGGCCGCCTCGGCGATGAGTACGATAAGCGTTACGGGCTCGAGGACGAGCATCTGGCGCATATTTCTGCCGTCAACTACTCCAACGCCAAGCGCAACCCGCTGGCGCAGACGCGCAGCTGGTACATGACCGAGGACCACGCCAACGCGACTGACAAGTTCAACAGCCTGATCGGCGGTCGCATCAAGGTATCCGACTGTTCGCAGGTAACCGACGGCGCCGTCGCCATCTTCCTCGCATCCGAAAAAGGCGCCAATCAGTACGCCAGGCGCCGCGGCATCGAGATGGCGAGCCTTCCCAGGATCCTCGGTTGGGGGCACCGTACCGCGCCGATCGAGTTCTCCACCAAAGTCGCCGAAAGCGCCGACGACGAGTACATCCTACCGCACACCCGGCGGGCAATCCTGGATGCCTTCGAGCGAGCTGGCATCAGCGGCGTCGGCGACGTCGATGCAATCGAGACTCACGATTGCTTCACCACCTCGGAGTACATGGCGATCGACCACTTCGGCCTCACCAAACCCGGCGAATCGTGGAAAGCGATCGAGGAGGGCGTCATCGAGCTCGGCGGGAAGACCCCGATCAACCCGAGCGGCGGCCTCATCGGCGCCGGACATCCGGTCGGCGCCACCGGCTGTCGCCAGCTACTCGATGCAACCAGGCAAGTCACCGGGACCGCCGGCGATTATCAGGTGGACAACGCAAAGAAGGTCGCTACCCTCAACATTGGCGGCAGTGGCACGACGAGTTGCTGTTTCGTGGTTGGCCATTGAACGATTCGCTGGAGCCCGGAAGCCAACTGCGCCGGGCCGTTCGCGGAGTCGAAACCGAGCGTGAGGTTCCCCAGGTTCCCCAGCAGCGTCCAATCCGACAGCTCCCTTCTCTTCCATCTGTACAGGACTGCCCAAGGTCACCCCAACTATGAGTGATTACGATCGCAAGTCGATCGAGATGCACGATCGACTCCACGGCAAGCTCGCCGTTTGCAGCAAAGCTCCGATCAAGACCCGCGACGAC
>Ga0114931_10004495_pt1 | contig 17400 bp, 23 predicted proteins | sample 2SBtaG_FD_89579 | JGI IMG/M metagenome (GOLD analysis project Ga0114931, IMG submission 89579) | Deep subsurface microbial communities from Kolumbo volcano to uncover new lineages of life (NeLLi) - 2SBTROV14_V59a metaG | ecosystem: Environmental > Aquatic > Marine > Volcanic | place: Kolumbo...
GTGCCGGCCACGAAGTGCTCTATCAGTTTGCTTTGTTGACTTGGGGTAAGTCTGCTTTTTCGTTGGTACATAGTAGCTATTTTAGACTTCTTTCTACTCCTTAGCTACTTCAGCCCCAAAATTTATAAAGTTATCTGTATCTGTTTTAAATTTATCTAACTCCTCTAATCGGTATCCCTCAGCAACTATAGCCATATTCCAACAATCTTCGTCATTTCCGTGGTCAACAATTTTCTCAGCGCCTATTACCCTTCCGTCCTCTATACTTTCTATTGCCGCAGCCTGGGGCACGATCTCTTCGTCGGGGTTAATGGTAAAGCTGAAAACTTTCTTTTCCGGAGCACCCTCTTTGTCGTTACTGAATGGCATATTAACAATTTCGGTGATAAATACTTGACCAGGGTCGGGGATTAGCATTGAAAATTCCTTATCCGGTTTTTCAAGCGTTTCTATTATTATCAGGTCGTTTTCACTCTCGCCGAAAGATTCGGCTGATTCGTCTTCCGGGTTACGTATCATACGGCTGTAGAACACTTCTCCGCTCTGATCAGTCAGGTTAATGGAGAATCCGCTCTTTTCCTCAAGGGTATCGCCTGGAGGGGGTTTTATCTTCACTCTAATTGTAGAGATGAGCGCGATGCCGTCATCGCCTAAGGAAAAATTCAGTCTCAGACTCCTTGTCCGTATTGAGGTACGGCTCATGTAGCTGCTCCTTTTTAGAAGTTGGTTAATCCAATCTTATGGCGGCGAGACGGCTTTGTAAAGTCTGAATTATAGGAGGCAGCTTCAGACTCAATGTCAGACTGATATAGGACTATTTTGGCTATAGAACTTTGATGTTGGATAACCGGTTACTACTTACTTGCTTACCCACTCGATAGCTTCATCAATCTCGGAGTTTTTGAAAACACGCACATGGGCTGGCATTACGAAACCGAATATTTTAGCAGAGACCCTCAGCCACTCAACATCAGTCACAATCGCGATCCTTTCCCAGGCTGTAATGTGACGCAGTCCTACTTTGGTGTCGTCCCACATCGCCCCCGCATCAAACCCTTCAAAATCCTCTCCGAGATAGTAAAGGAGGCGCAGCTTCTTGTTCTCAGCCAATTTGGCTTCAACAGCGGGTATTAAGACCCTCTCGTAATCCTCTGAGGTTACTCTCCCGATACCTCTGAATCCCAGCACATTTTCCGGCAGTCCTGCTACAAGTTCGACCATTATATATCCCTCCATGGTTTTAATGTACTCCTACGTATCATAATACCGACGAATTAGCTTTTTTGTAGGTGCATTATTTATAAGAGGAATTTAAGTTGCCCGTACTAATTGGCTCTAGCTTGCGGGAGGGTTACATATCTTACAGTTTTTGTGGTCAAGATAATCCCCTGTAAGCTTGCCTTCACTGCTGAACGGGACTCCGCAGCACTCGATGAACATTCCCTTTATCATTTCCCTTCCTCTCTGAACTCTCGACTTGAGCCCGGTGTACGAGAGTCCCATCCGCTTTGCCAAATCCTTTTGCTTAACCCCCTCTATATCACTCAACATAAGTGGCTCTCTGTATTTCTCGGGCAGCCTGTCTATAAATACGTTAAGGCAGTATAGAATCCCGCCTACATTCTTTTCTTTATCGTTGTTATCGGAATATGAAATGTTCTCATCTACTCCGGTGATTCCCATATCCCTTTTTCTATAGTAATCCGTTATAGAATTCCGCACTATTGAATAAATCCAGGGAGCGAGCTTTTTCTCGTCTTTTAATGCAGCAAGGCTCATGTGAATCTTGATAAATATCTCCTGCGTCAAATCGTCTGCATCCTCAGGGCTCCGAACTTTCCCCATCAGATAAGCTCTGATTTTCCCGGAAAATTCCTCATATATTCCATTCATCTCAGGTTTTGCCGTTTCATGCGTCGTTTTCATTTTCCCTGCCCCATATTAAGGGTACACACTGTATATAAGCACTCTTTATCTAATGTGTACCCACCCTTATCAATTTAAGTCTATCCGCAGCAACTGGAGTTTTCACATTTACATTCGCAGCGGCACTCTCCACTACCGCAGCTCTCACACTGACATTCACACTTCACTGTATTTTCTTCACTCGTATCTGACCTCCCAGAATTTTTTACTTACATATAGATAGATAGACGGGCGGAGGGTGAAAAAGACGCAAAATATGGTGTAACCAATCTAAACTACATGATAATTATGTCCGGGCCGGGGAGATTCCTTTATTCGCGCTATTGAAAAAAAATTAGTAAATCCAAAGCTTGTCAGCTACACTTTACGAATCACACAGTGGGAGGCTTTATCAATGAAAAGATTAGTGCTTACATTAGCAATCGCAATGGGTCTTGCCTTTGGCAGCGCCGCTATTTTCTCCTCTTATTCCTATGCTTGCGGAGCGGGAAAAGATAAAGGCGCTACTACTAAGGATACCACCCAGACAGACTCAGGCAGTTCAACAGGGTCATAAGTAGTATCTCTGCAATACAATAAAAAAGGCCCTTGATTAGAACGGTTGACTACTCAAGGTCCTTTTTTTTATTTTAGATCTAATTATTAACCTAGACTTTCATGTATGCTTTCTCGAGCGCAGCCGTATCCTCAAACATTTTATACGAGATAATCTTGGCGTCTTTTATCTTACATACGAGTGCCCACTCACAATCGAACACCCTGTCAGTGATTTTAACTCTGTGCCTCATGTGCCCGTGGGCAAACACGAGCTCTCCTTGCCTGACTATATCGTATATATCGAATGCTTCATTCTGAAAGAGCTCTCCCAGGATACGAATGAATTTTCTAACGCCGTCTTTACCGTGGAAGGTGTTGTAGATGGGCACAGTGTCCGGGCCAGGAGCGCAGAATTCCGCATCCTCATGCACGGTATCCAACAATCTATCAATGTCACCTTCTTTCATCGAGCTGAAAAAGTTGTGGACCGGCGTGGAGCCTGACATTTATGTTCTCCTTACTACCCTTGTATTTTAAAAACCTTTTCGGGCTTAATTTCTAATTTAACCCCTACCTCGCCGGGCTGGCTGTGAGGGTATTCATCCAAACCCAGATACTTTATTGCCAGAGAATTAATATGCTCGTCGGCATCGTCATGCGACTCTTCGACCACTCTCCCCCTTATCATAGCCTGCTCATAGTGGTTGTCGGAGTTGGCAATCGCGACGGCGATACGGCTGTCTTTTCGCAGGTTATTTGTTTTTAGCCTGCCTTCAGCCGTGCTGATAATAATATGCTCACCGTCGGAATCGACCCAGACTAAGCTTACCTGAGGCGAGCCGTCGGGCATTACAGTCGCAACGGCTGCAAAGTTCTAGCCCTCAGTGCATAACCTATATACAAAACTGTCGAGAGCCATCATTCACCTCCGCCTGTTTTTTAACTAAATATAATCTCTACTTTTTATCTTGCAATCCAGCCGCCGTCTACTGACAGCATGTTGCCGGTCATAAATCCAATATTGTCGTCAACCAGGAATAGTATCGAATGCGCGATCTCCCCGGGCTGACCGAGCCTCCCGACGGGGTGGAGCGACCTTAGATACTGCTCTGCCGCTTCTTTATTCTCTACGGCTCCGAAAAAATCATCTACGATCATAGGTGTCTCGATAGCGCCCGGGCATATGGCGTTTACCCTGATTCCCTTGTCCGTGTACTCAAGCGCCATACTCTTTGTTAGCTGAGTAACCGCGCCCTTTGAAGCGACATAAGCCGCCACTCCTGGCATTCCCTTGAGTCCTACTACAGAGGAATTATTAACGATAGCGCCATTTCCCTTTTCGAGCATGTGGGGGATGGTGTATTTGGACATGAAGTAAGTGCCTTTAACGTTAATGTCAAAGGTCTTATCCCATACTTTCGTGTTTGTTTCATGGGTCGTTCCCGGAATCAGTATCCCCGCGTTATTAAATAGTATATCTATGCCACCGTATTTCCCGACCGCATATTCCACGGTTGACTTACAGTCTTCTTCCTTGGATACGTCGCATGCAAGGTAGTCGATCGTCAGACCTTTTGAGCCCGCTTCTTCCTGAACTCCCCTTAGCTTCTCTTCCCTTCTTCCCGTAATCAGCACATTCGCCCCCCTCTTCGGCAAAGAGTAGTGCTGTTTCTTTTCCAATCCCGGTGCCGCCGCCTGTGATAATGGCTGTTTTTCCCGATAACTTCATTTGAGCCTCCAGATGAATAGGTATTTATGCTTCTGATGCCTATTTATTCTCAATGGATGCAGGTGGGCTGAAAAATCGGCAGCTCTGAGCATGATTCCCTATTAAGGCTAAATGATTTTTATTTTTTTGAATGCCAGACAGGCAGTGTTTATCGACTAGCGGAGGGTTAATTAACCCTCTCTTCAATTGGCAGGAGTACATACTTCTCTCCGTTTATAGATACTGTATCCTTCTCGTTCTCGACCATTCTGATTCTGAACTTCCGCGTTTTAGGGCCATGGTATTCGGGTATGTCGTATTTATGCGATACGCCCCGCTCGATTATCTCAAAGTAATCCTCGTTAGTATATTTGTCCGAGTGGCGTACGAGCACCCGGTCCTGTGTAACATGGAGTACGACGCAATCAGAGGTGTCGCTCATTTTGTGGGAAAAGGGGCAGTATTCCGTATGGCTTCCGCTCAGATACCTGTATAGCAGGAGCGGTACGAAGATTAGTATGAATACAAGAGTTACCCTGGCGATCTTGTAAGTAGATATGCGCATACGACTTCCGAGCTGTGATTAATCCGGCATGGGTAAACCCCCTCCAGAATTATCTGCGATATTCTCCGTTACCGTTTGGATTATGTAACCGGCAGTTCAGCCTAGATGTGAATTATAACCCCGTTTGCTTAATTACAGAAATAAATGGCGCGGCGTTTGGGTATATCTTAATTTCCTGAAACTTAAGCAAGCTTCTGCCCTTGCAAACACTTCTGAAAGCTCTCGCCGGGAAGGAGCCCCAGCTGGTCCCAGAGGCCCATAAAATCCCAGTGCTCGTATCCGCCTCTTAGTTTCCCGTCCCTAATTTTAACCATCACGTTTCCGGTGATTGTTACGTCTTCTCCGGTACGCGAGTTTTTTGCGTAGCATGAGCACAGCGCGGCAAGCCAGTCGTCTTGCTCGATGGCCATATCAATTTTAACATCGATATTCCTGAGCTGATCACAGATGAGCTTGTGAAAACCCTTGAATTCCCCAAGGTCTATCGGCTTCGACATCCCTATCGCTTTAACTTCAGGGTCTGGCACGAACAGCTCGTCAATCGCCCCCGCGTCCTCTTCCTCCCAAACCCTCTTGTACCAGTTTTCAAGCACTTCTAGTTTTTGGGACATTGTGCATCCTCCGGGGCCACCTATGCATAAGCATTGATGACAGTGATCGATATAATGTTCGTAGCTATTACTTCGATATTTATATTTAAATAGGTCCCCGATGCTGTATTAGCTCTCGGTATTATGACTCCTCAACCCTCTTCTATAAATTCATGAGGCACTATGCGGGCTTCCTGCCATTTCTCATAGCTCTTTTTGGTAAGCTTCTCGGGGCAGCCTGACGATACGTCCTTTATCTCTGTAAGCATTTCCGAATCAAGCTTGGCTTCCCAGAGCGTTCCCGTGCCGCAGAGCTTTTCCCGCGTCAGGCCGTAAGTGCTTCTAAGGTCTGCCTGATAGAAGAATGTCTGGTCAAGCTCTGCATTCTCGAAGCTTGCTCCCCTGAAACCCGAACCCAGAAGAAACGCACCGTTGAGTTTGGCATTGGTCAGGGAAGCGCCTTCCAGGTTTGCGCTGTTAAGCTTTGCTTCCGTAAGGTCCGCGCCCGTAAGGTCAGTGAACCGAAGCTGCGCACTTTCAAAGCTAGAGCCGTTTAAGTCCGCCTCAACGAGACTCGCTTCGTCGAGGTTGGAGTTCTTAAGCTCAGCGCCCCTCATATGCGCCCTTCTAAGGTCGGCTCCCTCTAGGTTGGCCAGGCTAAGGTTAGAATCTTCCAGGTTTACCGATTCCATATCGGTGTTTATGAGATTCGCATTCTGAAGGTCCACCCTGGTGAGTATTGCGTTTTTAAGGTCCGCGCCCTCAAGGTTCGAGCCCTCAAGGTCCGTGTCCCTCAAGTTCACCTGTTCGAGATTAGCTTTTACTAATTTAGTGTTATAAAGGTTCGCCTCTTCAAGCCGGGCATTTTTTAAGTCCGCTCCACTCAGGTCGGAATACGACAAATCTGAGCCTTTAAGGTTACTCTGTTTCAGGTCGGCGTTTACAAGTGAGGCGTTGGTCAGTGTTGAATTGCTGAGATCGGAATTTACGAGCATAGCGTTATCGAGCTTAGCGCCGGATAAATTACAGGACAGCGTTTCTCAAATCCGCGCCGTTTAGGTTCGCCCCTTCGAGGTCCACCCAATAGTACTGATCGTTTCCGTCTCCTCCCTCGGGTGCGATGGCAAGTATCTCGTTCCTAAGATCGAGATTGGCCCATGGGTACTTTCCTGCATTAATCGACGGCACCATTACGCATGTCGCATACCATCCGGCAGTAATTATTGCGCATACGGCGAACAGTGCCATCAGGTCCCATACTACGTTTGATTTCGCGGGCTTATTGAACTTGTTCCAGAAAAGGAAAACTAGTAACAATGAGGTGAACGCGAGCGCGACAATTATGAAGGACAGAAGCTCATCATGTTTTTTTACATATATAAACGACAGGATAAACAGCACAGCCGGGAGAGTAAACCACAAAGAGATTCCCGAGAATATTGACTGCACGGCACCGTAAATACCTCTTTCGGCTACTCCATACGTATTCATCACCCAGGGGAACAGCTTGTTTTTATCGTAAGCGACGTGGCGCTCGTCATAGTATTTCAGCAGATCCCCGACTAGCCTACGGAGCTTATTCTGATAAAGCATCAGGTTTATATACAGAGCGATTGCCAGAACGACTGAGGCTATGAAAAATCCTTCCAGCGGAACCGTAAGATCAATAAACGGCAGGTTGATATAACTTGCCCCCAGTGCAAGCTGTTTGTCCTTCACACTGAGAGCCGTTACAACCAGGTACAACAAAAAGCCGATATAGATGTAATACAACAGTCGGGCATGCTTCGATGCACTGTCCACGACAGAGAGCATCCGTACTTCGTCTTTCATTTTCCGACCCTCCCCGCCTTTGCTTCAGCGCATATTATAGTAGAAGTTATATATATTGTCTAGTGAGGCGCGTAGCTATATATTTAATCTCCCTAATGGCTAAAATAGTCGCTGTGCTCGTAGGTGGTTAGAATTTCTGTTGCCGATATCTATCCAGTTCGTCTGGAGGCTCTCGCTTGCCCCGGCGTAGCCTTGTGCGACGCTGGGAAGGACATAATTGCTTGTCTTTAATTCCAATCCCTTTTTCACTCGAACCTGAAGCTCCCGACTATTTCATCGCACTTGCCCCCGAGCGAGCTGTAAGAGGGGTAGCAGATAAAGATAACCTTCTTGCCTTCGTCGACGAAGTATATAGAAAGCACTTCATCGTCCCCGAGTGAGCTCCCGCCTTCCGTTTTCCTCCAAACCTTCTTTGCTTTCTTGCCGTCAATCATAAAGTTCTCAAGCTTAGTCACGTTCTTTGTCTGAGTTATCAACTGCCCGAGCGTGCCTTTATAACGTGGGTACACCCACCCGTCGACCCTGAGGGTGTCGCGCGAAAACATGTGAGTGCCCTCGCTTCTCGCGTCATCCGCCGGATAGCTCGTAATCCGAAAAAAGTTGCCGCCCACCCGCTCTGCCTCTCTTAGAGTTTTGTAGATGTCCATAAAAGTCGCCAGGTGCCAGCCCTCGGGATAGTCTATTTCAAAACCGTGCTCGCTCTTGTAAGTATTGTCCGCAAATGACTTTTCCGCACACGCTAGTATGAGCGCAAGTAAAATTACGATCGGTGCGAGATTTATATATCTCATAGTGCATAGGTTAATGAGTAATCGGATATTTGTTAAGAATAAATAAATATCATCATCTTGGTATAGCCTTTATCGGTAAGCAACAAGTTCTCTTTTCCCTTGAGCGCGCGTATCTCTTCCATCGCGCGGTACTTCTCCACAGCGCGCACCTCGTCCTTATTTAACACAAGCTGTATCTCGGTCTGCTCGGGGAACAGCGCCCTGAGCTTTATAGAAGCCTGATCGTACTGAAGCCCCGACCCGTCACCTTCGAGTGACCACTCCATCGACTCTCCGTCCCATATCTCAATCCTTAAGTGATTTGCCATATCTCGCACACCTTATTTTACTCCTCTTTCGTAATAGGGGATGAGGAGTTTTACAGCATCGTATTCAATCCTGCATTACTTCACCTTAAGTGCCTTTTCCACGACATTCCTTAATTCTTTATAATTTATCTCATCCTTATCTCTGAAATTGAGGCATTCCTTTCCGTGTTTGGTTCCCGGGTGTTTTTTTACATACGGCTTTATCGGCCCGAACGAGCAGGTGTATACCGACACGTATTTCTTATGGTTGGCTATGGATACCCAATTAGCACCGATCTCAAATGTGGGCATTTTGTACTTCATATTGAGTTTAGTTTCCGGGAGCCAAGCTCTAATCCGGTATAGCAGTTCGGTGAACCTCTCCTTCCTCTCCCAGGGCACTTTGGACATATATTCTTCTAAACTCTGTCCCATAATCTAATTATAACAAATAGTTGCAATAAATACATCAGAATCTACATGAGGTAGATTCAAACTACTCTGAGTCTCTTGTGATTTGTCATCCCGCCCCGCGGGGCGGGATTTTCTCTTTTGCCTTTTCATTGTAATTACCAAGTAGTGAAGCGACCGCGGCAATTCCTGACAATTTTCAATCCTGTATCACGACCCCTGTACTCCTACTTCCCGAATATCTCCCTTGCGACGAGCATTTTGTGTATCTCGTTTGCCCCTTCGTATATCTCCCCTACTTTGGAGTCCCGGTATATCTCCTCTACCTTATAGGTAGATTTATCGTACGCAAGCTCCACCATAAGCCCATAGCCGCCGAATATCTGCACCGCGTCGCGCGCCATATCCACCGACACTTTCGAGCCGTAGAACTTAGCCCCAGAGGACTCGAACACAGGGAACTTATCCCCGCCGTCTATCCTTCGCGCGCTCTTAAGGTACAGATTCCGTGCGTTCTCTATTTCGACAGCCCGCTCGGCCATAAGGAACTGCCAGTGCTGAAAGCGGTTGAGCTTCTTACCGTAGCTCTTCCTCTCCTCCATAAACCTGACGCACTCATCAAACGCAGACTGCGCCATACCCACGCCGCTTGCTCCGATCCCCGTTCTCCCGTACATAAGCGCCCCTACGCATACCTTAAGCCCATCGCCTTCTTCCGCGATCAGGTTCTCCAGGGGTACTTCCACGTTGTCAAAGTAAATGTCGTAGGTTAACTCGCCCCGGTTGCCCAGTTTCTTGTCGGGGTCACTCACGCTCACCCCCTCGGCGTCCATGTCGATTACGAGCATGCACGACTTGTCTCCCAAGCCTACCAGTGTGGCTGAGAAGTCCGCTACACCCGCATTCGTGATGTAGCGCTTCTGCCCGTTTACTACGTAGCGCCCATCTTTTTTCTCTGCTGTTGTTATAAGTGAATCGGTCCTCACGTCAGAGCCCGACTGAGGCTCCGTCATTGCGAACGAGCCGATCGAGTCACAGCTCAAAAGAGGCGTAAGGTATTTGTCCTTAATATGGCCGGAGCCTTCGGCCAGGCTCATTCCCGCAAGCAAAAAGTGAGCGTTTACAGAGCCCGAAAAGCTCGCGCTCACGTAAGCGAGCTCTTCTGCAAGCGATGCGGCGGCGCATGCGGGATTACCGAGCCCGAGCCCGCCGTCTTCTTTTTTATAGGGTACTTTGAAAAACCCCTCATCCGCCATTTCTTTGAATAAGTCTCTCGGGAAGTTGTCGTTTGATTCCTCTTTTTGTCCCAGGTCATAGGCTCTCGGGAAGAGCTTGTCCTCGGCAAACGCCCTGAACCGGCACCTGAGCTCGAGTATCTCTTCTGGCACGTAGTAGTCCTTATAAAGCTTATCGCGCATCCTCGGCGGTAGTGTTCTCATAGGGGCGCTCCCGGAAAGTTTTATGGTTGTGATTTATGATATAGAATAAGCGTAGCTAATACAAAAGTTTTGATAAGTCTTTTGCAGTGCCTAGTCTTGGGTGCGGGAGTCGTCGTGCCGGATTATCATCACCTCGTTGCCTCCGCGCTGCATCTCATACCCTACTTTTTTTATTTCAACCCGATAACCGTTGCTTTCAAGCTCTTCCCTCAGTGGCTTGATATGGGGTGAGCGGTTAAGCATAAGGTCCAGGAGCGGAAATATCCGTACCTCTCCTGCGATACGGAGCATCTCATAAACCGAGTTTCTGTGAAATTCGTAGTCGTAGTGCTCAGAATATAGAAAAAGGAAGTGAGAGCACACGGCAATGTCGAAAGAATCGTCCTTAAAATCAATCGACGGTAGCTCGCCGACCATATACCTGCCGTCCGTTTTTCCCTTGTCATAATCTCTAAGAAATTTTACGATCGCCTGTTTACGGTGGAGCTTTAAGTCCTCGGGCGAAGTATGATAAGTCCAGGTCCAATCGCCGGGGGAGGATTTGACCTGTTCTATAACATTATCGACAACTGCGTAAAACCGCTCCTCGATTTCCTCCCCCGTGAATTCATAAAGGGGGTCGACAGAGGTTACATTATTCCCCAGCTCATTCATTTCCGCGTTAAAGCTCGCAGGGCCGTCGCCAATGCCTAATATCTTTTTATCCAAATCCCTTTCCGTAAGACCGAACATGAGCCAATACTCCTCAAGCGACCTTCCTAAAGGGGTTACCTTCTCTAACTTCATAACCATATATGCTACACCTCCCACTCAAATTCACAGTCTTTGCCGGAAACGAATATACGCACTCTGAAATCCGGCAGATAAAAGTAATGCCTGAACGCCTCTTCGTCGTAAATTCCCGGTATGTACACCTCCCCTTACATAGATTCGACCGTACCCGACTCGGGAATTCTTATACCTTTTCCAATGGTGCTCAGTATGTCTGCCTCGGAATCATCCAGTATGAAATAAACCAAGCCGATTACTGTAAGGATACCCGTTTTAATCTTACTACCCGTGTCTATGTCCAGATAGAGCCTAAGCTCATACACCCTGTTTCTGACTATTATTTTTCTAAGCGCGGAGCCGCGGAAACCTTTGGGAAGTTTATTTTGAATTTCTTGGGTACTCAATGATTTACGCGCCCAGCTTCCGTGCCAGGTCGTTAAAGTCCTGGGCTATAATGTCAAAGGGCATTTCCTCAACTTCCTCATTTATGCTCCCGGGGCCGAACTCAAGCGGCCTTAAAACATAGGCGGTAGCGAACCCAAGGTCCATTGCGGCCTCTAGGTCGTCAGTGTGAGAGGCCACCATCATCATCTGCCCGGGACTTAACCCAAGTAGCCCTGCGGCCGTGAGATATACTTCCTTATCGGGCTTATAGTGTCCGGCAAGCTCTGAAGACAGCACGCAATCCCAAGTGAGACCCCCGTATTTTGATAATTCCACCAGTAACGACAAGTTGCCGTTCGAGAGTGTGGCCACAGTGTAAAGCGAGCGGATTCTTTCGAGCCCCCGGACCGAGTCGGGCCAGGGTGAAAGGCGGTGCCATGCCGTGTTAAGGTGTTCTTTCTCCTCCTCACCGAGGCCCTTAATATTATATTCATCGAGCAGACGCTCGAGCACCATTCTATGGAGAGAATCAATATCGGTCCACGGTAGCTCGCCTTTTCTGACCTTGTCCATCGAAGGCGCGTAACCCGCGCGCCATTTATCTGCAAACCCGGCCCAGTCAGCCACAGTCCCCATTGAAATACCAAACTCCCTTAATTCACGGATTATTGAAGAGCGCCAGTCGACCACTGTGCCGAACACGTCGAACGTAAGCGCTTTTAATTCTGATAAGTCTATCGGGCTGCTCATTGTTATTTTGGTGTTAATAAAATATTAAGAACCTAGCTCCGCTTTTTTGATAGCTCTCTCTGTAAATCTCTCCGCGTCCACAATAAATCTCTCATGCGTACCGGCAGAGATCACGTCTACGCCGTCGTCCGATTCTATCGCAAAGATGAGCTTTCTGCCGTACACTTCGATAAGCTCCCCCCTAACTTTTACGGTAAGCCCCGGGGGAGTCGCCGCGGTGTGGCTCAGGTTCACTCCGATTCCGACCGACATCTCTCTTGGGAAATCAATATGCTCGTTTACAAACCTTATGCATGCCCACTCAAAGAGCGCGATCATAAAACCTGTGGAGAAGACTTTAGGCATTATGCTCATCTCATCGGATTCCGGGTATATGTAAGGCACGGTCTTCGATTCGGCTACAGTGTAGTCAAATTCAAATTTAAGCCCGGGTTTAAGTATCTCGTACATCTCTTCTCCTCCAACTTACTCGAGAATCTAATATATCCGATTCTACCCTTACGGCAATTGAATTAGGTTATTAATACAGGGAGTTATTTTTGCTCGATGCACGCGTCGAACTTCCTCTGCAGCTCCTGAGCGTCTATTCCCCCGGACTCCCCTATGGCAACAATCTGAGTACGGGGCCTACGCTCACCCCACTCGTCAAGCTCGGATATCTCGGTGTGGCGTCCCACTATCTGCAGAGCGAGACGCTTATCGGGTGAGGAGGACGTAAAAACGATGCCCTTACAGCGGTAAACGGACGCGGGGAGCTCTCTGCGTACCATTTGGCGAAGAGCCTCCAGCGAAAATGCTCGGTCGGATTCGTAGCTCCACGTGTCGAACATCCCTTTGGCGGGTTCGTGGCTGCGAGGGGGCGCGCTGTCTTTAGCTCCGTTATTACCGCTTTTCAGTGACGCGTTCTCAGGCCGGAAGCGTCCGACTGCCAGCAGGATTTCCAATGGCACATCGCACCTTACGGACTCAACGATCCGCACCCTTTTCAGATGGTGATCGATCCACTCCTTTATAACCTCGATATGCTCCGTGCCAACCAAGTCCACCTTGTTGAGGACGACCATGTCGGCAAAGCCGATCTGACGCATCTTCAAAAAGTTTATCTCCTCGCTATCACCGTGCTTAAAAACACCCTCCGCGTCTACAACGCAGGTAACGCTGTCTAGTCTAAGCAGCTTTTCATATTTCTGGTCCAGAAAAGTCGTGACGACACTCCCGGGGTCTGAAACTCCGCTCGCCTCAAGGAGCACATAGTCGACTGCTTGCTCCCGGGTGAGTAGCTGCTCCAGCGATTCCACAAGGTCGTCTCGGATTTCGCAGCACACGCACCCGTTTGAAAGGTTAATAGTGTTTTCCTCTATGCCATCGACAAGCTCGGCATCGATGTTGATGGCCACGAAGTCATTAACCAGCACGCCCACCCGGAGCCCGTGGTCTCCGTTCAAGATGCGGTTCAACAGTGTTGTTTTCCCTGCTCCCAGAAACCCTGTCAAAAATGTGACCGGGACAGGGGCTCGCCCTGCTATGGCAATTGGTTCCGTTCTCGGGGCCGGCGCTAATATTTTGTCCTTGTTCATTAATTGCTCGGCGCGCCGCGGGTTGATGGGCAGAGCGCCTCGGGTTTTAGCCTGATCTTCTTAGTCGTCTACCTTTATTCCCCGGGCCGCGAGCATCTCACGCGGGTTCAATGTGATGCCGGGCCACTTCTGAACCGGCTTTCTGTACTCGCCAGGCGGGTAGTATTTCTTGGGATCGATTTCCAGATCGCGCACAAACTGCTCCTGCTGCACCTCACGAGGCATAGTAGGAGTGGGCAGTACAATCTCCTCGGGCATCTTCTGCCCTGGCTTGATAAACCACCTTGGGTCCATGGCGGCAGGGGCCGCACCTTCGGGCATCAGCGCTTCCCGTGCCCAAATGGCGTCCTTCGTGACGTTTAGCACCTGGACGTCGGGGCCGCCGAACATAAACAGCCCGTCCCAGTTAGAGCGCACTTCCGCCACCGATTCGGCGGCCAGGCCGTCGCCCGACCACTCGTAGTGGCAGATACACCCGATGCGGGGTTGAGCCTGCTTGAACAAGTAGCCCGCGGCATAGTACAACGTGTGAAAGATGTCGATCGTATACTCCCATAGCTCAGAAGGCGCGCCCAACTTGAATGATGACAGTGTCGGTGTGTCTATCGTGCCTTCAGAGACAAAAACGTCAGCTCCCTTGCCGTATTTAGCAGACAGCTCGTCGGGGCGTCCATCCCCTGTCCATACAAAAGAGAGGCCTGCATCTTCCCAGTCCAAGCGGTAAGCCGAAGCGCCGTCCTTTACGTGCGAGCGCGGCCAGTGCCGTACTACTACGCCGTCTTTGTCGTAGCAGACGCCGTTTTCCTCTTTCCAGTCAAACTCTGTCACCTCTATTTCCAAACCGTCCCCCATGGGGTTAACGTTGAAGCTTTCCTCGTGCCAGCGGTTCATCTCGCGCATGTGCTTTATCATGTGCTTGGTCCCTAGCTCGGGCGTTCTGCCCGATGGGCCGTACACGCGAAGGGGCTCAAACCCACCCGTAAAAGCTCGGAATGGGTACATGTACGGCAGGTCGGCGAAATGGTCTGCGTGCAGGTGGCTCAGGAATATATCGTTGATAAGAGGCGCGGGCACCTGAAGCGCTATGGCGTTTTTAATGCTTCCGTTTCCAAGATCAAAGAAGAAACGGCGCGGCTGCAATGTTCCGTTCCCGAGCTCCACCAGCATAGACGTGCCCGACTGCAGCTTTGTCGGGGGCCAGGGAGTGCTGCCGAGAAACATAATCCGCATTTCGTTCTTGGGAAGTACTTCGGTGCCGGGTATGTACACGTTACGGTTCTTGATCGCGGGCCAGGGTTTATAGTATTCCGGCAGGCTTACGCCGCCGCCCGGGCGGGGCCCGTAGGGGTTTGTCGGCTGGCATTCGGGCTCGGCTGCAGCCGAAACCCCGGGAATGGCCATTGACGCAGCAGCGGCCCCCGCAACTACCGTGCTGCCTTTGAGGAAATCGCGTCGACTCTGCTTGGCGGCTGAATTTTTCTTAGTTTCACCTTTACTGCTCTGGGTATCTTTCTTCTCCATCAACATCCTCCTTTTTATACGTCATTATTTATTAATTTGCTACCTGAAGGAGATATTATAGCATGCGTGCTTATTCCTTTAAATGCTTACTGTGGTTGAGCTCCTTAAGAATATCCTTTAAATCGGCAAGCGCCCTCAGCGCTCACCATAAACGTACATAGTTCTTTAAATGCCTTTTAATAAGATACCGGAATATTCGGCTCTTGATGAATCTGGATTAAAATCCGCATATAATAAGTGATTCTTCTCTTCACACTAAGTATACTATTCTGACTGCTTATCTATGAATAGATTAATTGCGCTCGCGGCAGCGTTTATATTCCTGGCGTTTATAATTATACTCTTTTTCAAGCTCGGCTATGTGCGTTTTAACTATCCGAGTGAAAAAACCTATCCCATTCGTGGAATAGACGTATCCCATCACCAGGACGTAATAGACTGGGACGTGCTCACACGCTCTCAGGTCGACTTCGCGTTCATTAAGGCTACAGAGGGTGGGGACCATAAGGACACGAAATTCCGGGAGAACTGGGAGAGGGCAGGGGACATCGGTATAGTCAGGGGCGCATACCATTTCTTTACATTCTGCAAGACGGGCCGTGAGCAGGCGCTTAATTTCATGGAAACGGTACCTGTTGAAGACCACATGCTCCCTCCGGCGATTGACCTTGAGTTTTCGGGAAACTGCAGCGCCAGGCCGACCAAAGAGGAGCTTCTCAAAGAGCTCTCGGAATTTACCCGGCTCGTACAAAAGAAATACGACCGCCGCCCGGTTCTTTATATCACCAACGAATCCTACAGAGCGTTCATAGAGGGTGAGAGCTTGCCATACTTCATATGGATCAGGGATATTCGCTCAAAACCCCGGCTCGCCCCCGGGCACGAATGGACTTTCTGGCAATTCACACACCGGGGCCGGCTCTACGGTATAGACGGATTCGTTGACTTAAACGTCTTTAACGGCACCAGGGAGTACTTCAAAGAGCTCACACTGCCTGAGAGCTTCGGGTACTGATTTTTGATTGTGTGGATTATTAATGATTGGTTTATGCGGGGTTAGCTGTCCTTGCGGTCGAAGAGAAAACGTCATCCCGGATACTGAATTGATCCCGTATCAAGCACGGGACATGGTTCTGCACAGGCCCCGATCCGGGATCCCATCTTTTGTTTTTGTCTTTTCACCTCACACTTCTTCAGATGGGACTGTCCCGTGCAGCGGTGGGACAGGTCTGCGTTGGTCATGGTCACGGGTGCTCTGGTGCCGGGTAGAACTCACTGAACCAAGATAAAGGGAGACTGGCAGTCTTCATTCTTGAATGCCTTTATCCGGAATCCATAACCCCCCTCTTTTTTATATATAGGGAGTGTCGGGAGGTAATTTTATTTTTCACGCGGAATTGCGGAGCTTGAGAATAACCGCCGTACAGTTAACTAACCCTCTTTCCCGCTAATCCGGTCTTTATACTTAAGTATCTCGGACGACCCGCTGCTGAGCTTCGTAATTCTCTTTAGCTTTCCGTACTTAAGTAAAATTTTAGAGAGATAGTAATCGATCACAGGCTCGCCGTTTAGAGGCTTCTTCTCAAACGCGACGGTGCAGATTAGCTCTTTCCCGTCTTCTTTCACCGAGCGCAGCTGAATAATAGAAGCCTTCCGATAAGGGGGCCTGATATCTACGTCTTCATTGGTAAATATCTCTTCCGCATCCCCCGTGTCGGTGTCGATCATATCGATAGAATGCCAGTCGTACCCAGTATATTTGCCGCCTCTCTTACGCACCTTGAACACGTTTACGAATATCTTAGAATGCTCCGTAGAGAACACGACGTCTTCAAACGTCAGGTTCTCAGTCTCTGGGGTTATCCTCCTGTATGTCTCGTCCGTAAAGTGCCTTGCGTAAATGCTCTTCACCCCGTACCCGTCACCGAGACCCTTGTAGAAATGAGCCAGGAACTGGTCGCCTTCGGGCTCCATATAAAGCTCCAGAAAACGGTTTTCTTCTGAAATACCGATATTCCCCCATTGATTAGTCATAGCTCTCCGACCTTCTTTATAAGTTTCGACCGTAGCTAACAGACCCATTCAGTAGCAGCAGCCGTGAAAACCAATAAGCAAATAATGTTTATGTGTAGACCCAATTTTAATTATAATACAACTCCACCCCGTTTGTGAAGTGGTTATTAAAAATAGGGGCTGAAGTAGCTAAGGGCTAATGTTTAGAGAGTTTATACCAGTATTTTAGCTGCTTTAGGAGCTGTTGGTGATTGCCTCCATTGAAGCGCCACTCACATTCTTTTAGAAACCAGTAGA
>Ga0114931_10004496_pt1 | contig 17399 bp, 12 predicted proteins | sample 2SBtaG_FD_89579 | JGI IMG/M metagenome (GOLD analysis project Ga0114931, IMG submission 89579) | Deep subsurface microbial communities from Kolumbo volcano to uncover new lineages of life (NeLLi) - 2SBTROV14_V59a metaG | ecosystem: Environmental > Aquatic > Marine > Volcanic | place: Kolumbo...
CCCCTGCCATGATTGAACCTCCTGTTCAAATCAAAATCAACTCTCAGTTCGCGCGAACTACTACACGATCAAGATCGGTGATCGACACCGATTTACTCCAACGTTATGTATAAGGGTCAGCCTTGTAAAGGGGGGACCGTGTTGAGATGCGCTCAGAGTGAGAAGTTGGTGCATGAAAGTTCAGGCATGATAAGGGCAGGTGCTTCGCTTCCCTCAGTATGACAGATCGGAGGGCCACGATGGGTCGTCTCTGAAAAGGGGTTTACGCGACAACTGGATGAGGAAATCGGCAGCAGTGACAGCGTCCATTTGAAGTAGCAAAAACGTCCTAAAACTGACACACTCCATCTGTAGGCTGGTTTTTACACGGATTGCACCTGATTCTCCCGTTTTTGTGTCTGACAAACGAAACTACGGGATTGACAAAGTGGGCTTTGGCAGAAATCATCAGCCGTCAGTCAGGGCAGCGCGCGAGGCCGGCGTTGCCTGCGTCTCCGCTAAACTTTCCGCGGATGCGTTAGGGCGTAGATACGAAACAACTTAATGGAGAAAACAAATGAGGGCGCGCGCGCGATCCAACCAGGGGAAACGGGTTGGCCCGTCGGTTCTAACAACGAGCCTGCTCGGGTTGTTTATTCCAGCGGTTGCTGGGTTTGGGCAGCAGTGTCAAAAACAGGCGGAAATCGATGTATGTAAGGCCGGCTGTACAGCCACAAGCGCCGCCTGCGAAGGGTTGTGCGACTTTACAAGCGGAGCGTGTTGGCTCGGATGCCAGGCGGCGTTTGGAGCGTGTGACCTGGGATGCGACACGTGCGACACGGGCTGCGACATATGTTGCCCCACCCTAACGTGCAACTGCGACGACTGTCGCGGCTCCTGCGACGATTGTCGCAGCTCGTGCAATGGGGCGCGTGCCAGTTGCGAAAGTGGATGCCGCCTGGACTGCGACGATTGTATCTTCGACTGCAAGAGCGACTGCGAAAGCATTTGCCGCCCTTTCAAACAAATCGGCGAATCCTGCGCTCCGCTGGTCGATCGTTGTGCTGACGGGCTTACTTGCTGGCCGTTTCTGTTCCAGTGCTTTCCAACGGAAAACGACGAGTTGTACGATGACGATACCTGCCTTTCTTTCTACAGTTCCGACCTGCATAGCGGCGCGATTTCCCTTGGAACTGCGCAGTCATACGGGGGCGGCGGCGCCTCCGCAGTTGGGGCCAGCGAGACCCTTGAAACCGGGACGGTCTACGGTGTGGACGGTCGGTATGGATGCTACCTGACCACTTGTCTCGGCGGGACAACGGATGTTGAGGTTGGGGCGTACGCGTCCACCGGTCTTTACACCAGCTACGACGATTTCAAGGGTGAATCCGTGGCGTTTGTCGAAGAAGCCGGTGACGGGGTCGTCTTCAGCACATCTCAGATCATCAACACGAGCGGCGATCTGATTGGGACAGCCGACTGCCTGAGCCTCGAGGTAAGTTTGGCACCGATCGCGGTCGGTGCCTACGATTGCACGACCATCGTCAATACGGTCGGTCAGCTCCTTCCCGACGGCTCTTTGGAAAGGATCACCAACTCGCCGCCGCAGGCGTTTTGCGCAGATCAATCCATCTGTGCCGATCCGAAAACATGCGTAGCTGACGCCAGTGTTGACAACGGCTCGGTGGATCCTGATTTTGATCCTTTAACTGTTTTTGTCGATCCGCCGGGTCCATACGTCATCGGCGAGTCCACAGTCACACTCACGGCTCGTGATCCCGAGGGCGCTTCCAGCGCATGCATCGCGACGGTTCAAGTGGATGATTGCACGCCGCCTGAGATTACCTGCCCGGAATCACTTGTTGTCGAGTGCGAGGGAGATGGTGAAACATTTCTTGATCCGGGAGAGGCTACTGTTTTCGATTGTACGGAAGTTACCGTTACCAGTTATGAACCGCAGTCGTTTCCATTGGGCACAACGACCCTGGTTTATGAGGCTCAAGATACGACCGGAGCAACCTCGATGTGCGAGCAGACGATTACGGTTTTCAGCGACGATTCCGACGGCGACGGTCTTGTCGACTGTCTCGATGCGTGCCCGTTCGTTCGAGCGAATAGTTTGAACGGTTGCGGAAGTGCGTTCGTCGGTGGACCGGTGGAGGCGCCCGCTGCGCAGCCCTTACCGGACGACGACGGAGACGGGGTGGCCAACAACTTCGATCTTTGCCCCGATACGGCGGACGGTGTTGAGGTTGATCAAGACGGTTGCCCCGTCGAACCGCCGGTTCCTGCTCCCGTTCCTGACGCCGACGGCGACGGTGTTCCCGACGACAAAGACCAGTGCATGGACACTCCGAGCGGAGATTCCGTGGACGAAAACGGTTGCACGATAGACCAGGGCGAGGGGCAAAGTGTTCCCGAGATGGACCCAAACGTCGTCGAGACGCAATGCGGTCCAATTGATTTGTCTGCGCTTGCTCTTTTGGCATTGGGGTGTGTCGCAATGGGTTTGTTGCCATCAAGCCGCATCCGTTAGTTGGGTAGCGTCGACGACAAGTCCTCCCGCGCGTTGAGCGGCGGACTAATTGTAATCCGAAACCTTTCGAGCAGGCCAGAGCGGACGGCGGCGGGTGCCTTGGGCCCTTAACGGGCTGTTGAACAAGTGCGGCGTAAGCTTTTCACCGATGTTTTCACCGGCAAGATGCCGGTGCCGCACGCGCGGGTGGTCGTTTTTCAACGGGCAGTCAAGGCATCTTCGATCGCAAGGTAACACATGCCCGACGAAAAAGCCCCCCAACCCGGATCACCGGGTCGGGGGGCTAATATGACAGCGCTACGAGTTTCGATGGCAGCTCGGAATCGCCGGTTTGTCGAATCCGGCAACCGCGTTTTCGACATCGCGGACGGCGATTCGGAACAAACCCAGCGCTGTCATACTAAAACTCCAGAACCAAGTTCGCGCGGGCTACCCGCCGAGGCTGAAGTTATTGTCCAGTACGCCAAACGTTGTGCCCGTCACGAAATTCGCAACACCGGCGAAGGCCGCATCGCGGATTTGTCGCGTGAACATGTTCGAACACGACATGTTGATCACGCTCGGACCCGCCAAACCCAGAACCAAAAGAAGCTTCATCACTTTCCTCATTTTGTCTCGTCTCCTGTCGTTTTAGATCAGACCGCCGTGATCGGATGGCCTGACCGCCTCCCCGCTATCGCGGTGAGAATCCCTCGAACTAAAACTTGATACCGTACTGAAGGTAAAGGAGGTCCGGATCGTCGCTGGTTGCGATCGCGCCCGTGGTGATAAGGAAGCTGCTGTCCCAAAGGTGCGAATACCCAGCCAGCATGTGCGAGTGGTCGTCGATTTTCCACTTGAGCGTCACGTCGAGTTCATGGCCAACCCCACGACCGCTGTTGCCCGTAATGTCCCGGCGCGTCGCCCTCCCACCCGCGTTGTACAAGGCGTCTTTCTCCTGGTTCAACCAGAAAAAGTGGTACGCCATTCGCGCCTTGACGTTTTTTGCTACGTTCGCAGCTAGGTTGACGTTGGCTGCGTTGATATTCTGTCGACCCACCAGGTCCAAGAAACCCAGGTACTTGTGTCCGAGGGGAAAGAGTTGGTTGAACGTCTGGACTTTACCGTCAAACGGGTCGTCATCTCCGCTGGCCCAGTCAAACCCGGCGCCGATACGCGGTTTCCCCGCCAGACCGGCGAAGGCATATCCCGTGTCGATGGAAAAAGCCCATGCCTGGACGGTGTCCCCCGCCCAGTGTCCCCACTGACCTGCAAGCACCAGCTCGTAATCCAAGGGAGTCGGTTTTCCCCAGAACCTGGCACCGAGCGTGTAGATGTCGCGGTCGCCGGCTTTGCCATTGGGGTTCACGACCAGTTCGCCTTTGCTGAATTGGTTGCTGGTGTCGTCAATCGCGAAAAAGTACAGGTCCAATCCGTGGCGTTTCATCGCCTTGTAAGTTGCGTAGAGACCCCAAAAGTCGAAATCTTCGGCCCCACGGTCGCGCTGTTTCCGTTGAACAAGGACGGGCTTGACCCACCAGGCGTCGACGTCCCACTTTTTTCCGTGCGAGAACAGTTTCACCCCTTGAAATCGGCGCCGAACGCTGGCCCAGTCAAGTGGCGAAACGAATCGCTGATTGCCGTACTGGAGGTCCTGGCGACCGACGCGAATGGTCAGCGGGCTGTCCGGTCCAAGCAGTTTGTAATCGAAGAAAAGCTGCTGGAGATCCCACTTGTTTTCATCAATCCCGCGTTGCGGGAGCTGGCGATCCTCATCAAAGGAGCTTATACCCTGCACGAAAACACGGAACGTATCTCGATACTTGAAATCCGCGTGAAGCATGTACCGGAAGATGGTAAAGGTGTCGTGCGATCGTCGGCGAACACCAAACGCCTTGTTGGTCTCCGCCTCCATGCGAAACCGGAATTCGCCGCCCAAACTCAATGTCCAGTCGTCATCCAGGTGAATGTATTTGATCGGGTCGAAAAAATCCGGTTGGTAGCTGCCTTGCTCGCCGTCAAGATAGCTAAAATCTTCGTCATACCTGAGATTGAGATACCTGGGGTGTTGAACCGACTTGGGAGACGGTGCGCTTTTACCCGTTGACTTCGACTGACCGAATGCGCTGTTGGAAGAAAGAAAAACGCTCGCGCAAAATAGGACCAATACGATTCTTCCGGCGTGGGTCATATTTTGTTTCCCTCACAATTCGAGCTGACTCGGTCATCCGACTGTTACGACGCGATCGGCGGATGATCCGTCCGACCCGACCCGAATACCTCTGTTTCGCCACTCTCGTGGCCAACGCACACCGCCGTGCCGTTGTGCGCAAAAAAACACTACACTACGGTCCATTTCGAGAAAAAATTCGCTCCGACAAGAGAGGAAATTCAAGATTGTTGACTCCGAACCCTTGCCGCGCCACGACACCCAAACCGCCCGGCAATCCCCGTGCCACCTCGTCATGCCCGAGGAGGAGGAGGGTTGTAAAGTATGTTTACATAGACACTTATAATGTATCGCCGCGCGAGTCGTAACGTTTCGCGTCTTGGCCAGTTGGCGTGCAACCTGGTTTCTGGGAGCACGACGATCCTGTGAGTTGATCCGGTTTTCCTGTTCTTGGGTCAGCGTGGTCGACCGGGGAGCAAAGGACAAAACCGTCCTCCAAGCGCGCGCACGACAGATGCGTTTGGGCGAGTCACAACGGTTTGATACTGAACCAGTGCCTGTCAGTGGCAGCGACGTGAAGGGCTGCCTGGGACTTGCCGTGGAGTGACCTTTTTTTGTTGGCACTCGTATCGGCGGTGGTATGCTGTTTGCCGGGGTCTTGTGCGTTGAAGGAATCTCGAAGTGTCGAACACTTGTTGATCAAAACACTTGTCGATCAAGGAGAAGAGAGCATGTTGCGTCCCGCCAGTTCTGTCTTTGCAATCCTGGTCATTCCACCTGCGATCGTTTTCGGAGGTGGTCCGCGCGCTTTTCCGTCTCTGGGTGAGGCGAGCAAGGAGTGCGTCGCCTGTCACAAGGGCGAAGATCCCAGCCTTTTCGATCAGTGGGGGGAAAGCCGTCACTACCAGGCCAATGTCGGCTGCTACGAGTGCCACCTCGCGGACGAAAACGATGTCGACGCCTTCGAGCACTTCGGGCGCTTCATTGCCACGATTGTTTCACCCAAGGACTGCGCCCGGTGTCACGAGCATGAGGTCAAGGAGTTTTCCGGGTCGCATCATTCCAAGGCCGCCCGGATTCTGGGGTCTCTGGACAATGTTCTCGCCGAAGTCGTGGAGGGCAATCGTGGATTCGTGACCGAGGGGTTTGCGCATGGAAATGCCGCTTCCGCGGTGACGGGGTGCTGGCAGTGTCACGGATCACAGGTCAAGGTGCTTGAAGATGGCAAGCTCGATCCTGCAACTTGGCCCAATACCGGAATTGGCCGCATCAACCCCGACGGGTCGGAAGGCTCCTGCAGCGCTTGCCATTCACGGCACACGTTTTCCTCAAGACAGGCGCGACAACCTGACAATTGCGGTAAGTGTCACATGGGTCCGGACCATCCGCAAAAAGAAATCTACTTCGAATCCAAGCATGGGATTGCCTACGTCGCCAACAAGGACAAGCTCAACATGGATCGTCCCAAATGGGTTGTCGGTGAGGACTATCACCTCGCACCGACCTGCGCGACGTGTCACATGAGTGCCACCCAAGACCAGCCCGTCACGCATGATGTCGGTATGCGTATCAGTTGGAACAACAGGCCGCCCGTTTCGGTGCGACCGGAAGTGGCTGATGCAAAAATGGGTTTGCCGGGAAAGGATGTACCCTGGCAAAAGCGTCGGGAGAACATGAAAAACGTCTGCCTCACCTGCCATAACAACCAGTGGGTTGATAACTTTTACGTTCAATATGACGGTCTCATCGAGTTGTACCACGACAAGTTTGCCAAACCGGGACTGGAGCTCATGGCCCTTGCCAAACCCCTATTGAAACCGGTCAAGTTCGGAAACCGAATTGACTTCACGTGGTTTGAGATATGGCATCATGAGGGTCGTCGCGCTCGCCACGGCGCGTCCATGATGGGGCCGGATTACACGCACTGGCACGGAATGTACGAGGTTGCGAAGAACTTTTACACGGAATTCATTCCCCAGCTTGAGGAGCTGATCGAGACCGGTCTTGCCAGCGATGATGCATCGAGGGTGAACGCCGCCAAAGCGCTACAGGTCGGACTCCACGGCATCCTTGAATCGGAAAACCATCGTTGGTTTGAAAACAAAATGGATCCACAAGAAGCGGCTCGCCGAAAGAAAGCAGCGCAGGAATTCAAGAAACGCTACGATTGAAACCGATTCCCCAATCCGGTATTGAGGGGTCATGGCGAAACCCGCGGTCTCGTCTTGCGGTGTAACGGTGGATGTTTTGCCCCGCCTCCCGGGTCATTCTGAGTCGGCGCAAGCGGGCGAGGAATCTCTCTGGGAGCCATGCGCGTTGCGATAGGGTCGGCGAGATGCTTCGCTCCTGCCTGTGCGTCCCCGCACGCAGACAGGGCGCTCAGCATGACATGTCGTGCGTGACAGGTCCACGCTCGTCATGACAGACCCGCGACCGTGAGGGAGCGGATGGCAGTCGAACTCGCACATACAGGTGTGACGGAGCACCAGCATAGTGTAACCTTGGGAATCGCGAATCGGATTCATCAGGGCCACGACCGTCAGGGAGCTGATCGGCAATAACGCTCATCACAACTCCGCAAGAGGAACTTGCTCTAAACCGGGTTTTAACCCGCAATTCGTTCCCCCCGCCGATTCTGTTACACCCCCGTATTGGGATGCTATCCGCAGGGTAAAGGCGACATCCACGATTGCAGTCCTACTGCATTCTTATTTTCGTCAGAAACCTTAGGGGAATATGAAAATGCCCCTTGACAGCTAAGGGGGGGTAATGTCCGATGAAGAAGGCAGAAGGTGTTCTGCGAATCGGTAGGCTTCTCAACGGAGGATCAGTCATGCGTTTCAAAGTCGCACTTACGGTGAGTGTTGCGCTGTTGATCGCAATTGCAGGTTACGCGGCACAGCGGGAGGAAAGGGGTCGCGGAGGGGGTAAGGTGGTGGTCCGAAATGAGACGGCGAGTAGCGCCGTTCAGGCCCAGCAGCGCAGGCCTGGGATTCATCCGTTGTCTTATGAAGGCCCAGGCAGAGTGGTGCAGACCAAGCATGGGATTTTTTTCAATCCGGGGGAAAAGCCGATCGGGTTGGAAATGGGCTACTTCCTTGATTGGAGTAAATACGCGACGCTGGTGCCGGCAGGCTTTAACGAAGTCGAGGTGACGGGTTGGCTTGAAATCACGTATGACCCTGAGAGTAAGGTGCTGAACGTCTCTTTGACCGATAGCACGGGGCAGACATTTCAAGCTGAGTATCGGCATGAAACGGCGGGAAACGTCGACCCTACGGCGTTTTCAGACTTTACGGACGAGATGTTCCAGTTTATGAACACGAGATTGGATGTTGTCGGCAGTGTTGCGGCTTACCTCTGTCAGTGTTCGTGCAGCAAGAACCGCAACGAATGCACGGCCACTCTCCAAGGATGCTCCGATAGTTGTGACCAGTGCGACTGTTCGTGTAATGTAGCCCGAGACGGCAGCGTGACTTGCTCCTGTTCTTGCCGTCAGGGGGGAACTATGTAATTCCCCGCGCGAGGTCGGATCGCCGGCCGGCGCAGGCATGGCCGTGAATTGGGGGTCGTTCAGTCGGTGGCGTGGTCTTTGGGATTTTGCTGGGTTCCCAGTCGTTCTGGCATATCCGCAAGGATGTAGGCGACGGTGGCCAGCGCCGCGACGTTTTCGCTGAGCTGCTCGGGGTCGATTTTGTCGATGGTATCGGCGTTGGTGTGGTGATAGTTGAAGTAGGTGGACCCCTCGACCCGATGCCCCAGCAGCATCACGCCGGCCTGTTTCATCGGGCCCACGTCGGCCCCGGAAAACCCCGTTTTGATCGTCATCGGTCCCAACGGCGCGAGTACGCGCATGATGTCGCGGAGTTGTTCGGCGGCGACGGCCTGTTTTTCGCCATCGGCGTTTTCGACGGAGTAGCCGGTCGGGTCGAAGACGCCGCTGTCGGATTCGATGGCGGCGACATGATTGGCCAGTTCCGCCTCGTGCTCGCGTGCATAGGCTTTGGCGCCGCGCAGGCCGTTTTCCTCGTTGGTCCAAAGGACCACGCGAATCGTTCGGCGCGGAATCATGTTCAGCTTGCGCAGTACGTTGATCGCTTCGATAGCGATAATACACCCGCCGCCGTCGTCGATGGCGCCTTGGCCGACATCCCAGGAGTCGATGTGTCCGCCGATGACGACGATTTCTTCCGGGTGGGTCGATCCGCGCAACTCGCCGAGGACGTTGGCAGAGGCTGCGTCGGGGTTCATGTGGGCGTTCATGGAAAGATTTACCGAAACGGTTTCGCCCTGTTCGATCAGGCGAGCGATCAGCTCGGCGTCTTCAACCGTGACCGCGGCGGCGGGAATCTTGGGCTGTTTTTCGTCGTAGTGAAGCGCACCGGTGTGGGGGGTGTAGAGACTGTTGGCGGTAACGGAACGCACCAGGACGGCGACGGCCTTTCTTGCGGCTGCCATGCTCGCGCCCTTGCTGCGAAAGCGAACCGTCGTGCCGTATCCCGCCCCTTTTTCCGGGTCGTACTTGGGCATCTTGTTGTTGTAGAGAACAATTTTTCCTCGAACCGTATCGTCTTCATCCAGCCAGAGAAAATCATCCTCATGGTTCACAACAACGACCTGTGCGGTGATCCCCTTTCCCGTCGTGCCCACTGACCCCCCCAGACCAAGGATGGTGAGTGGTTGAACGCGCGGGTACGTCATTCGCGCGCTTTCCGTACCTCGAAACCAGACCGGTACCATAACGCGTTCGGGATGGACGTTTTCCTGCCCGTCCTTGACCATCACGCTCACCGCCCAGTTGATGGCCTTGGTAAGCCCCATGGATCCGCTGAGACGGTTGCCGATTCGTGTACAAAGGTATTCCAGGCGTTGGTATGCCTGATTCTTGGTCATCACCGCGTCGATAATCCTGTCGGCGGCGTCGCGATACCGGGCGGCCAGCGAACCAGGTTCAATGGTCTGCACGATCGGTCCGGGTGGGTGATCGTCCAGACCGCGGGCGACCGACGCGAGCAAAACGAATCCAAGGGCGATACGGACGACCATGCGATTTTCTCCGATTAAGGTGAAAGCGGCGCGACAGCGTGCCACCACGGCGCTATTGCACGTTGGGTATCCAAGGGCGTCTATTCTACTGAAAAAGAGTCGCCGGGCCAGTTACAAGGAAGTGGTCTTGTACAGGAGTTGACAGGTTTCTACACTGGGGAGTGTTTCCGGGTCGGTGTTTTCAACCGGCCTGATGAATCTGCTTGGCCAATGAAAAAGACATTCCGAATTCAGTGTGCGGCGGTCGTGGGACTGATCGCGCTGCTCGTGCCGGTTTCCGCTGCCCATGCGTACATCGGTCCCGGGGCCGGTTTCGCGGTGGGCACGACGTTGTTTGCGTTTTTTGCGGCGGTCGTGTCCGGGCTTACCGCGATTGTGCTCTGGCCCGCGCGCTACGTGACTCGAGCCATTCGCGGGCGCAAGGCGATGAAAAAAGCGCGGGTGAAGCGGATCGTCGTGCTGGGTCTGGACGGTCTGGAGCCGACCCTTGCGGAGCGATTCATGGCCGAGGGCAAACTGCCCCATTTTTCCAGGCTCGCTTCGCAGGGTTGCTTCAAGCGTCTTGCCACGACGGCTCCGCCGCTTTCGCCCGTGGCGTGGTCAACGTTTCTTACGTGCTGCAATCCGGGCAAGCACAACATTTACGATTTTCTTTCGCGCGATCGCCGCAGCTACATGCCGCAGATGTCGTCGGTGCGGATACGCGGACCGCAAAGGACAACGAAGCTCGGCAGGTATCGTATTCCGCTCGGTCGCCCCGAAGTTCGACTTCTTCGCAAGGGCATCCCGTTTTGGAACATCCTCGGCGACCACGGTGTGTTCAGCAACATCATTCGCGTTCCGATCACCTTTCCACCCGAAGGGTTTCGCGGCGTTTTGCTTTCGGCGATGTGTGTGCCGGACCTGCGTGGAACGCAGGGAACGTTTTCGTTTTATACAACGCGAGCGGAGACTGATCCGCAGCATATCGGTGGTGAGCAGATTCGTGTCACGCGCGAAGGCGATACGGTTATCAGCCACCTTGTCGGTCCGCCCGACGGTTTGGTCGACTCACCTGAGCCGCTCAAGTGTCCGTTCGAGGTTGCCATCACCGGCGAGGGGCGAGCGACGCTGAAGGTTTGCGGCAAGACGGCGGAACTGGTGGCGGGCGAGTACACGCCGTGGATCAACGTCGAGTTTAAGGGGGCGCTGGGTTCGAAGGTGCGCGGTATTTGCGAGTTTCATTTGATTCGCACGCAGCCCGAGTTTGAGCTGTATGTTACGCCGATCGAGATCGACCCGAACAAACCGGCGCTTCCTATTTCCTATCCTTCGGTTTTTTCAACGTATCTTGCCAAGAGGCAGGGTTCGTACGCGACGCTGGGTCTTGCGGAAGATACGTGGGGACTCAACGCGCAAATCCTGGATGACGATGGTTTTTTGCACCAATGCCTCGAAGCGGACGGCGAGCGCGAAGAGATGTTTTTCGACGCGTTGGAGAAGGTGCGCCGGGGGTTGTGCGTTTGCGTCTTTGATGGGACCGATCGGATTCAGCATATGTTCTGGCGCTATCTTGAGAAAGGTCATCCGGCGGACAACGGGCAGGGGGGCGAGCAGCATCGCAATGCGATCGACGAGCTTTATGCGCGAATGGACGATCTCGTGGGGCGCACGATGAAAGAGTGTCAGCGAGACGGGAACGTCCTTTTCGTCATTTCCGATCACGGGTTCAACTCGTTTCGTCGCGGGATTGATCTGAACGTATGGCTTGAACAAAACGGGTATCTGGTGCTCAAGGATGGAAAACGCAACGAGAAATATCTTGCCAATGTAGACTGGTCGAAAACCAAGGCGTTCTGCCTGGGATTGGCCGGCATCTGGTTGAACGTCAGAGGGCGTGAGGCGCAGGGAATCGTCGATCCGAAACAAGCGGATGCGCTGCGGGATGAGATCGCAGGCAAGCTCACGGGCTTGATCGACGAGCAGCGCGGCGAGGTCGCGATCAAGCGGGCGTTTAACTCGCGTAAGATTTATCATGGCCCGTATGTCGAGGAAAGTCCCGATTTGATCCTCGGTTACAACAAGGGGTATCGCGTTTGCTGGGAGGCAGCCATCGGGGAGATCACCGACGAGGTGTTTCACGATAATACCAAGGCGTGGAGCGGCGATCATTGCATCGACCCGTCCCTTGTTCCGGGCGTTTTGTTTTGCAACAAGAAGATTGACACGGAGCATCTTCGGTTGATGGACGTTGGTCCGACGGTGTTGGACCTTTTTGGCGTCGATGTTCCCCGGCATATGGATGGCAAACCGTTTTCGATTTCGGTTGGGAACGGGTCGACGAATGGCTCATCTGCATCCTCCAGCGGCAAATCGGCGAGATCCAACGCTCGGCGCGAGAAATGCGCCGCGGGCGGCAGGGCGTAACAAGTAATCACTCATCATGCGGATGGTATTGGTTATTCTGGGGTTGACGGTCGCGTTGACCGGCTGGGGATGCGGAGACGACGGCGCGAAACATCCACGCGTCGTGGTCATCGGGTTCGACGGGATGGATCCGCGTTTGTGCGGTAAGCTGATGAACGAAGGGCGTCTGCCCAACCTGAAGAAAATGCGCGACGCGGGCGGATTCAAACCGCTGGGCACGAGTATCCCGCCGCAAAGTCCGGTGGCGTGGTCGAACTTCATTACCGGGGCGGGTCCGGGTGTTCACGGCATTTTCGACTTCGTTCACCGCGATCCGAAAAAACAGTGCGAACCTTACTACTCGGCGGCTCGAACCATCGAAAGTGACGACGGGTGGGAGGTGGGTGACTACAGGATTCCGCTCACGTTTTGGCCTTTCGATGATCATCCGACGCATACGGTGCTCAAAAGACACGGCACGCCCTTTTGGGACTACCTCGACGAGCGCGGAATCCCGGTCAAGATTTATGACATTCCGTCGAACTACCCGCCGAGTCCGTCGAAGCACGGACACGTGTGCTGCCTGGCGGGAATGGGCGTGCCCGACCTTTTGGGAGGGTACGGCACGTATCAGTATTTTTCGCAGGATACGCCACGCAAAAAAGAGGAGGGCGGCGGAATTCGCAAACCCCTACGTTTCTTTTCGAACTACGCCAGGGCGAAGCTCACCGGTCCGAAAAACACGCTCCGAAAAAAACCGGTGGATACAACCATCGACTTTGAGATCAACCGTCATCCCCAACAACCCCAGGCGAGGATCGATATTCAGGGGCACACGATTCTACTCAACCAGGGTGAGTGGAGCGATTGGGTGCAGCTCAACTTCACGCTGGATACCCCCTCGTTTTTGCCTAACACCCACGTCAGCGGGATTTGTCGGTTCTTTTTGATGGAGGTGCGCCCCAACTTTCGACTCTACGTCACCCCAATCAACATCGACCCGTCCGATCCAGGGCAGCAGCGTGTGACCGAACCGCCAGAGATGATCGTGGAACTTGCGGACCAACTCGGTCTTTTTTACACAGCCGGTTTTCAAGAGGACCACAAGGCGCTTTCCAACGGGGTGTTTTCCGACGAGGACTTTTATCATCAGGCGCGGTACGTGCTGAAGGAACGCAAAAACCTCCTCGACTACGCGAAAAACAACTACAAGGATGGGTTTTTGTTCTTTTATTTTTCCAGCACCGACTTGCAGGCGCACATGTTCTGGTGGAACGGCGACAACCCGCATCCCACGCGATCACCAGAGCAGGCGCGTCATTACAATCGCGTCATCGAAGATTTATATACGGAAATGGACGGTGTTGTCGGCGATTTGGTCGCGCGATACGGTGACGATGCCACCGTGTTGGTGATGTCCGACCACGGGTTTGGCAACTTCGATCGCCAGTTCAATCTGAACACGTGGCTACGCGATGAAGGATATCTCGGACCCGAAACGGCTCGCGACATTATGCTTCCGAAAAACCGGGGAGGCGCGGATTGGTCGCGGACTCGCGCTTACGGACTCGGGCTGAACGGACTTTATGTGAACCTGAAAGGGCGCGAGCGGGACGGGATTGTTGACCCCGCCGATCGCAGTGCCCTTTTGGAGGAGATTCGCGAAAAGCTGCTCACCGTGTCCGATCCAAAGACCGGACAGCGGATCGTCAAGCATGTCTACCGCACGGACGAGGTCTACAGCGGACCATTCGCATCGCAGGCGCCGGACCTGATTGTCGGATATTATCGAGGGTATCGGGCTTCCTGGGCGACAACGATGGGGCGTATCACCGACGAGATGCTTTCGGACAACGATTCCGCATGGAGTGCCGACCACTGCATCGCAGCCGACGAGGTTCCCGGCGTCGTCTTTGCGAACCGACGCATTCAAAAGTCCGCCCCGTCGCTGGTGGACCTTGCTCCGACGATCCTGACTTTGTTTGGTGTGCCGGTTCCTGATACGATGACCGGGAGCAGTCTTTTCAAATCGACCGTTACGACCAAGACGGTCCCAACCCAAGCGGAGTAGACAGGTGGCCAAGATCAAACTGGACAACAATCTGTACGAACGGGTCAAGAAGGTATCAGAGCTTGCCGGGTACGCCGCTCCCGAGGAGTTTATCGTTCACGTCATCGAAAAAGAGCTTTCGATGCTGGAGACGGCGGAGTCCGACGAGGAAGTGACCGAGCGACTCAAGGGGCTTGGCTACATTGAGTAGCGACGCGACAAAGTCTCATTTCAGACGACGCGACGCAAATGGAAAAAACATTCCGCCCCGCCAGCCCTGCGGGTTGTACATCCATACGCCCTTTTGCGAAACCAAGTGCGGGTATTGCGATTTCTACTCAGTGGCGTTGAAAGATCGAGACCCCGCGCCGCTTGTCGACGCCGTGATCGCGGAATTGCACCGTCGGTTGTCGTCGCGGGGGCATGTCAGCACGATCTTCATCGGCGGCGGAACGCCGACCGTACTGCCCACTTGCGAATTGGCTCGATTGCTCGATGCGGTGACCGCGTGCGTCGATATGGCGACGGTCGTGGAGTTCACGGTCGAAGCCAATCCCGCCACGGTTGATGATGAAAAGGCGAGGATACTCGTTGAGCACGGCGTGACCCGTGTTTCGATGGGGGCGCAATCCTTCTTTGCGGACGAGCTTGCCGCCCTTGAACGTCTTCACACTCCCGACGACATCGCGCCGTCGGTGGATGTGCTTCGACGCAACGGTATTGAGAACATCAATCTCGATCTCATTTTTGCAATACCGGGGCAGACCGTGCAACGGTGGCTCCAATCACTCCGACGGGCGATTGATTTGAACGTGGAGCATGTTGCCTGTTACGGATTAACCTACGAACCTGCCACCCGGCTCACCGCTCAACGAAACGCAGGCTCTGTAATCCCCTGCGATGAGGATGTCGAAGCCGGGATGTTTGTGCGCACGCGTGAGGTCCTTGCCGATGCGGGGCTGCGGCGATACGAGATAAGCAACTTTGCGATACCGGGATACCCGTGCAAGCATAATCTCATCTACTGGCGAAACCAAACATACGTCGGCGTCGGACCCTCGGCTGCGGGGTGTGTCAACGCAAGGCGATACAAGAACGTCGCGAACATCAACGGTTATGTTCGGATGATGGCCGAGCAGGGGACCGCCGAAATCGAAAGTGAAGAAATCTCGTGCGAAACGCTGATGCTTGAGATCATTTTGATGCAGTTGCGACTTGTCGAGGGAATATCGATCGCCGCGTTTCGCAGGAGTACGGGGTTGGACCCCATCGACGTCTTTGGCGATGCGCTTGCCGGTCTTGTTGACGATGGTCTGCTCACCTCGGACGATTCGTCGATCGCCCTGACCGAAAACGGGATGCTCGTGGCCAACGCGGTCATGGCGGAACTGGCGGCAACCATCGGTCCCGTGAGTATGTCACTACCGGTCATTCGCCAATAAGGGTGTGTCGTGCTTGGACCCTTTCCTTTCGCCTTCTTTTATCGAAGTAGAATGGCCCGGGAGTGTCACGCCTGTTTGTGCGGGTTCGAGCGACATCCGCCTCATCACGATCGCAGCCCTGTCGCGCCCGATTTGTCATATTCGATCCTTCATGCCTCAACCTGTCATGCTGAGCGCCGCGAAGCATCTCGCCTGCGGCATCGCAACATCTTTGGAACGCTGGGAGATTCTTCGTCCGCCAGCGCGGACCCAGAACGACACAGGCTTGCGGCGGATTTCGAATGACATGGGGCCGCCGAAACCGAGTATCAATCGCTGCGCACAGGACAAGGCCACCGATTCTGTCACGGACCCCTGCCCCAGCGCCACCGCGGGTTGCGGTTGCTCGTAGGAACCAACTTTTGTAACCTATTGGACCATGGTTCTTATCATCGACAACTACGACTCGTTTACCTACAACCTCGTGCAGGCGATCGGCGGTTTGGACGACAAGCTTGAAATCAAAGTCGTCCGCAACGATCAATGTTCGCCCGATGAAATCGACAACTGGGGTCCGTCCCACATCATCCTCTCACCCGGTCCCTGCACGCCCAACGAAGCGGGCATCAGCGTGGATGTCGTGAAGCAATTTGGTGGAAAAATCCCCATGCTTGGCGTCTGTCTTGGCCACCAGTGCATCGGGCAGGCGTTCGGGGGAACCGTAATTCGTGCGAAGCGGCTGATGCACGGCAAGACGAGTCCGATTCATCACAACGGGCGCGGAATCTATTATGGGCTGACCAACCCTTTCACAGCCACCCGTTATCATTCTCTAACGCTCGACCGCGACACGCTTCCGAAAGACTTCGATATCACCGCGTGGACGGATCGTGACGAGTTGATGGGAATTCGCCATCAGTCCATGCCGATCGAAGGCGTTCAGTTTCACCCGGAAAGTTTTCTTACCGAAGAAGGCCCGCGATTGATCGCCAATTTTCTCGCCGCCTGATTGTCTGTTTGCTCGGTTTCTCTTGGTTCAGTCTCAAAACGTGTACCGGATATCCCTCGCGGACTGAAGCTCGCGGTTGCTGTACAACCGCGGCCGATCCTTCCCCCCCTTCGTCCCCCCTTCGTCCCCCCTTGATAAGGGGGGATTCAGGGGGGTCATCCGATTCACTGGAGTCCCAGGCGTCCTATCCTGCCGCGAGCGCCGCACCACAATCGGGGCAGAACGCCTCATCCGTACAGTTCAGGTCGTGGCCACAAACCTGGCAGCAACGCATGGTCGTGTGAAGCGACTGCCATAGCGCAGCCGCAACGCTTGCAATCGTTGCGGAAACCGACGGGACAAAGAGCATAATCATCACCGCGGCCGTGAAGATCCCCCTGGGGTCGGGCGAGTCGGTAATCGTGGGGATGCGTGCCGGGGCAATTCCAAAAAATAGCAGGAGAATAAAAATCCCCAACGAAACGAATCCAAAAACCAAAATCGCACGGCGACCCGTCTTGAAAACGATGAGCGACATGAGCCCGACGAAAGCCCCAAAACAGTAGGGAATGATTAACCACCCGGTCGCGTAGGAAAGCAAGGCGTGACCCGGTGGTGCGTGACCAATCAGTCCGATTGCGATCGCCACGACGGCCATGAAGCCGACCACGATCACCACAGCGCACACCGTCAAACGTCTTGTTAAAAGATAACGGGCCATACTAAGCTCGACTTTTGCCCTTTTTGAGGGCCATTCGCGAACGTTTTCGTTAAACAAAACGGAGCCGCCTTGCCGGTATCAAGAGCAGTTGGAAAATAATCCTTGATACTTGGGCAAGGAGGCC
>Ga0114931_10004497_pt1 | contig 17398 bp, 17 predicted proteins | sample 2SBtaG_FD_89579 | JGI IMG/M metagenome (GOLD analysis project Ga0114931, IMG submission 89579) | Deep subsurface microbial communities from Kolumbo volcano to uncover new lineages of life (NeLLi) - 2SBTROV14_V59a metaG | ecosystem: Environmental > Aquatic > Marine > Volcanic | place: Kolumbo...
AAATAAATCCGTGAAAATCAGTTTGATCTGTTCAATCCGTGTTCTATTCTGCGCCATCTTCTAAAAGTGTCGGGTGGCTAGAAAACATTTTAATAATCTGTGCAAATCTTTGTAATCCGCGTTAATCCGCGTTCTATTCTCTATTCATCTGAAAATAAGTGTCATCTGTGCCATCTGCGTTCTATATTTTTATGCCGATGCGGGTTCTGCGGGTGGGATGATGGGTGCGGGTTTTTCAGCGCGGTCTTTTGGCTGCCAGCGCAGAATGGCGAAAACAGTTGCGCCAAACGCGGTAATCAGTGTGATGGGGATGATGATGAACCAGCCCACCAGCGGAAACACTGCGGCCAGCTCCAATACCACCGCGCCGCGCACGGTTTCACCCGCCGCGGAAGCCGAAACGCCGAGCGTTGCCAGCCGTTTGCCGAGCGCACGGGTCAGCCCTGCCGCGCCGATGCTCGCCGCCGCGAGCAAAATTGCCAGCCCGACAAACCCGAAAAACTGCGCGCCGCTATCGGGCAAATTGAACATCCCGATGACCGGAATCAGCGCGAAACCCAATGCCACCGCGCCGAGGAAAAAACTCTTCCACGGTGTGCGGGTGATGCGCACTTCGGCACGCTCGGTCAACGCGGGAAACGTCATCACCAGCACCAACATCAACCCCGGAAAGGCGATACCGAGCGCCAAAAGTGTGCCAAAAACTGCGGATACATCTGCCATAATCATAAGTTGCTCCTTTCAAATAGTTGTCAGTGTTCAGTTTTCAGTTTTTTACCGATAACTGAAAACCAACAACCGAAAACTATTCTCCAATATCCATTTTTCGATTGCGCCACGCCACAACAGCCGCACCGAAGGCGGTCATCATCACGGCGGGGGCAACCACTACCCAGCCAAAGACGGGGAACATCACCATGGCAAGTTCCACCGTTAGCGTGCCCCAGACCATCTGTTTAAAAGGCGAAAGTTCCATTCGGCGCAGTTCCGCCAACCGTTCGCCGGTATGCAGGGCGACACCCGCCAATCCGAGCATGGTGACTGTAAAAAGTACGGCAAAAAACACCGCGCCCAGCACCGCCAAAATATCTCCGGCGTTCAATAGCAGTAATGAGATACCGCCCACGAAAATGTAATTTGCCAACCCGACGAAAAATGCCCGGCGCGGTGATTCGATGATCGCCATTTTGCTCCGCGCGGTGACACGGGGCATCACCGCCGCCAGAAAAACCAGCAGTGCCAGTAGCCCGACTATGGCTGTCATTGCGAAAAATAGCAGTGTTAAAATTTCACCGGCATTCATAAAGAACCTCCGTTTTTAAGATTGTGTGATTGTTTGAGTAACAGCGAGTTGCTGACCAGCCATGCTATCCCCAACAGCGTCAGCGCGATGATTGCCAATGTGGGCGAAATGGGCAGAAATGCGCCCTCCCATTGCGCGTAAAGCTTTGTTGCCCATTGCGTCAGCCATCCGGCGGGAATGTCGAGCCGCTGTGCCAGCGTTGTCCACGGCACAGCCGGAACTGTCCACTGCGGCAAAGCGAATGTCCACGCCAGCCCGTTCCACAATTTTGGCAGCGATGCCGCCAGTAGCCCCAACCCGACGACGAGTTGCGCCACCGGCAGCCAGCGCTCGGCGGGTGAAGCCGCAGTTTTGCCGGGCAGATTCGCCATCACCGCCGCAGAAATCTCTGCCGTGGGCGCGGGAATATCGTCCAGCGTGGCAAACTCGGCAAAGAGCGTTTCGGTTTCTGCCAGCAGCGCACGACATGCAGCGCATTCCGTCAGATGTTGCTCAAACGCGGCGCGCTCGATGGGCGGCAGTTCGCCATCCAAATATTGGAAGATGGTGTTTTCGTTGCCGGTGCAAATGGTTGAATCGGTCATGATTTTGTTTCCTGTGTCAAAAGGATGCGTAACTTTTTTCGCGCCCGAAAGAGTTTTACTTTCACATTCGCCACCGAGATTTCCAGCGTGGCGGCAATTTCCGCATACGAAAGTTCTTGAAAATGCCGCAGTTCGATGATGGTGCGCTGGTCGGGCGGCAGGGCGAGAATCGCTGTGCGGAGTTCGCGCTCCCGCTCGGATTTCAGCAATTCCCGCTGCGGTTCCGCCGAAAAATCGGGGATGGCGGGCGGGTCGGTTCCGGCGGGATGGTCATCCAGCGAAACAGTGGGCTGGCGGCGTTTCAGCCGGTTGAGCGACACATTCGCGGCGATGCGGCAGAGCCACGGTTTCAGCGGCGCATCGGTGCGAAAGGTGTGCAGCGCGCGGTACTCCCGCAAAAATGTATCCTGTGCGGCGTCGGCAGCATCGGTGCGGTTGCCAAGCAAACGGTATGCGGTATTGAACACCGCGCCGGTGTGCCGTTCCACCAGCACACGAAAGGCTGTGTCATCACCTGCGAGTGTTCTTTCAACCAGATTGCCGTCGCTCAAATGGGTGTGCCGCGTCACAAATTTTGCTCCTACCCTCTATACAATATTCGGCGGAAAAAGTTACATCGAGAGTGTACCGTATTTCAAGAAATAATTCGATTTTCATTGAATGTGTTGACGCTTACATTATAAAATGAAATTCTATATTATGATGTTTAACGTTGGTCGACCATATTGTAAGTTTGTTGGGTTAATGTGTCGGGCAGGATGCCCGGCTAAAGGAGAGTTACAAAATGCAAAAATTGAATTTAGGAACAAGACTGGATTTTATCGATTGGAAGCGTTATCGGTTGATGATAATTGCGGGGTTGGCGGGGTTGATTGTTGCTTTGGCAGTGGTCATACCCGCGTTTGCCGCCGGAACTTGGACTAGCACCGGCGATATGAATGTTCCACATACTCAGCACCGAGCCGTGCGCTTGAATGATGGGCGTGTATTTGTGATTGGCGGACAGGTTTGGGGCAGCGGAAGTTATGCTTCTGAAATTTATGACCCTGCTACCGGCGTGTGGACAGCCACCGCACCACCAAATTTCGAAGCGGTTCACAGCACAGTCAATGTGTTGTCCGATGGACGGGTATTGGTTGCCGGCAATGAAACCGCGTACTCCGGTTATGGCAGCAGTGCCCATATTTATGACCCGGTCACGGATTCGTGGACGGTAACGGGCAGTATGTCCACCGGGCGAGCCAACGCCCTTTCGGTCCGGTTGAACGATGGGCGTGTTTTGGTTACAAACGGCAGTGGAACCTCGTCTGAATTGTATGATCCTGCTACCGGCACGTGGTCTTTAACGGGAAGTACAGCAGAACCACACCTCGGTGGGACAATTTCACTGCTGCCCGATGGCAAAGTATTGGTTGCCGGGGTTGGTACTGAAAGCGGATGGTATACTATTACCGCTACTGCCGAAATTTATGACCCTGCCACCGGCACATGGTCGCTCACCGGGAGCATGAATGTGGCACGTGGATCGCATCGCGCAGTTACACTGGCTGATGGGCGCGTGCTGGTTGTTGCCGGTTTGGGCAGTGGCCACGTGTGGCTGGACAGTGCAGAAATTTACGACCCCGCCAGTGGTACGTGGTCGCTCACCGGGCCGATGAACGATGCCCGTTATAAACACACTGCAACAACTTTGGCAGATGGCCGGGTACTGGTTGCCGGTATTCCGTGGGTAGCTACCAATGTTTTCAGTGCAGAAATTTACGACCCCGCCACCAATAGTTGGACACGCACTACCGATATGCCGGGCGAACGATGGGAACAGACTGCAACATTGCTCACAAACGGGCAAGTATTGTTGGCGGGGGGGCAACACAACGACCCCACCGGCTTCGAGCTGGCAACTGCGTGGCTGTATACCCCCGATTCCGGCCCGCTCCCCACTCCCACCCCCACTGCTGTCGCGCCCACCCCCACACCGGCCCCGACCGCGACGCCACCCGTCGCAACCGCTCTCCACGCCGCAGATTTGGATGGTACCAGCAGTGTGGTCAACAGCCGCCGCTGGCGAGCATTTGTGACCATCACCGTGCAGGATAACACCGGCGCTCCCGTTGCCAACGCAACTGTCAATGGCGATTGGACAGGGGGCAGAAGTGGCTCCAGTTCGTGTATCACCGATGGGATCGGCACTTGTACCGTGCAGAGTCCAAAAGTGCGCAACAAGAAAACCACCGAAACATTTACCATCAGCGGTATCAGCCATACATCACTTTCATACAACGCTTCTGCCAACAGCGACCCTGATGGCGACAGCGACGGCACCAGCATCACCGTTTCCAAGCCGTAATTAACGAAAGAAGTTAAAAGACGAGAAGCCGGGGCAACTCCGCCCCGGTTTTTCTATTTCAGCATAATCGGTGAAATGAGGTATAATAACCTGAATTCGGAGTTATTTTTCTTGACAGCGAAAATGCCGGTTTTTCCCAAAAAATCATCGGATGTCATTCCCGCCTGTGCCCGTTATTTGGGTGCGAAAGCGGAATCCATAGGTTTTGGGGCTTCCGGATAATTTCCGGAATGGCAAAAACTCCGAACTGTGAGGTTATAACATCATTTTCATAACGGATGTTACGCAGTTGAGGGTGTGACAAAACGCATCATTTAAACACGGAAAGGAGCAGCAAATGCAATACACAAATTTGGGAACCACGGGACTGCAAGTGTCGCGGATATGTTTGGGGATGATGAGTTACGGCGACCCCAATTGGCGGCCGTGGGTTTTATCGGAAACGGATGCACGACCGTTTGTGAAACGGGCACTGGAACTGGGTATCAATTTTTTCGATACCGCCGACATGTATTCGCTGGGTGTGAGCGAGCAGGTGACAGGCAAACTGCTGCGCGAGATGGTTCCGCGCGATGAAGTGGTGATTGCCACCAAAGTGTTCTTCCCGATGAATGACAAACCCAACATGGGAGGCTTGTCGCGCAAGCACATTCTGTCATCCATTGACGCTTCGTTGCAGCGGTTGGGATTGGATTATGTGGATTTGTACCAAATTCACCGCTGGGATTACAACACCCCCATCGAAGAAACGATGGAAGCGTTGCATGATGTGGTTCGTGCCGGAAAAGCCCGCTATATCGGTGCATCGAGCATGTTTGCATGGCAGTTCTCAAAAGCGCAGTACACCGCCGAAAAACACGGCTGGACGAAATTTGTTTCGATGCAGAACCACTACAATTTACTCTACCGTGAAGAAGAACGCGAGATGTTGCCGCTGTGCCGCGATATGGGCATCGGGGTGATACCATGGAGTCCGCTGGCGCGCGGATTTTTGGCGGGAAATCGCAGCCGTGCCAATATGCAGCCGACCCGTCGTGCCAAAACCGATGAATACGGGCAGGCCATGTATCAATTCAGCGACAATGATTTTGAGATTGTGGAACGGGTGGTGCAAACGGCGAAAAATCACGGTGTGCCGCCAGTGCAGATTGCATTGGCGTGGCTGCTGCACCAATCGCCTGTTACTGCGCCGATTATCGGGGCGACAAAATTACACCATCTGGAAGAAGCCGTCGGCGCGGTGGAGGTAGAACTTTCGGCGGAAGAATTGGCGTATTTGGCAGAACCCTATCAACCCCACCGCGTTTTGGGGCATTCATAAAAGTGAAACGGTCAGGCTGCCAGTAGAATCACGTGCACAAATTTGGGGCCGTGCACGCCAAGCGTCAATGTCTGTTCGATATCGGCGGTGCGGCTGGGTCCCGAAATGAAATTCAGGTTGGCGGTGCTGCGGGCGGCATCGGGATGGGCGGCGATAAAGTGCATCAACGATGGATACAGGTCGGTAATGTGCAGCAGAGCGATATGCACCGGCGGCAGCAGCGAAACAAGCCGCCCTTTGCCTGCGCCACCGGGCAGTACCAGCGTGCCGGTATCTGCCAGCCCTGCCAGCGCGCCGGTAATGCCGACGCGAATGTCTGATGCCGCCGTCAGTGTTTTGCGGCGGGCTGGGGGGTCGGCGGGGATAGTCAGCGCACGGGCGGTAAAACCGTGCCCCGCCAATTGCGCTCGCAAATTCGGCACGGGTAGATGTTCATCTGCCCATGCCAAGTACTCGGTCGCGCCGTGGTCTGCCATCAGCGCGGCGATTTTCGCCAGCGCGGCAGCGGGCGTATCGGCGCGAAAAACATCCCCTTTCAGGGCGGCTACTTCTGCCGAAAATTGCTCTGCCAGCGTGGCGGGGTTGAATGCGGCGGGTGGCGGCGCGGTGGGGCGCTCGGCACGCGCATCGGGAAAATAAGCGGCGGACAATCCGGATTTTACGTTTTTCAAAAAGTCGTCTCGGTTCATAAGAGTTCCGGGTTTAAAGTTTCAGGTTCAAAGTCCAAAGTTACGCATCACGTTTTCACGCATCACCGTTCACTGTCTTTTTCGTTCTTTCCATTGCTCGTGGAATGATTTTTGGGCGAAGGCGGGAAACTCGCGGTAATCTGTCCAGCCGTTGAGCGGTGGCGGCAGTTTTTTCACCCAGCCGTTTTTTGCCAGCAGCCGTGTGCCCAGCGATGCAATTTTCATACCCCAGCGATAGAGCGTGGGATGCGCCGCTGCCATTCGGTAACCGCGCACGCCCCAGTTGAGCCACGCGGGCGATTTACCCGCTTCGTGCCCGGCGGCGCGCAGGTTCAGCAGCATGCGGGGCAGGTCAATCCGCACGGGGCATACCTCTTGGCATTTGCCGCACAGAGTGCTGGCGTGCGGCATCTCTCCGGCGGTATCCAAACCCCATAAAATGGGCGAGATGACCGAGCCGATGGGGCCGGGGTAAACACTGCCGTAAGCGTGCCCCCCGATAGCTTGAAAAACCGGACAGTGGTTCAGGCACGCGCCGCAGCGGATGCAATATAAAATTTCGGCGTTTTCCGATGCCAGCGCGCGACTGCGCCCGTTATCCAGCAGTACCACATGGAATTCTTCCGGTCCGTCGGGGTCGGCAGGGCGGCGTGCGCCGGTGATGATGCTGGTATACACCGACATTTTTTGCCCGGTGGCACTGCGCGCCAGCACATTCAGCAGTACACCCAAATCTTCAAAAGTGGGAATGACCTTTTCCATGCCGACGATTGCCACGTGGATGCGCGGCGCGGTGGTGGTAAATCGTCCGTTCCCTTCGTTGGTCACCAAACAGATGGAACCGGATTCTGCCACGGCGAAATTTGCGCCGCTGATACCCATATCGGCGCTGAGAAAGATTTTTCGCAAATGGGCGCGGGCGATATCGTTCAGTGCGATGGGGTCATCGGTGTATGGCACGCCGAGTTTTTCGTGAAACGTTTCGGCAACTTCGTACCGTGTTTTGTGCATTACCGGCGCGATGATGTGCGATGGTTTCTCTTCTGCCAGTTGGATGATGAATTCGCCCAAATCGCTTTCGGTCACGTTGATGCCGTCCGCTTCCAGCGCGTGATTCAGTTCGATTTCCTCGGTTGCCATCGACTTTGATTTGACAACTTGTTGCACGCCCTGTGCTTTTGCCAACTGCCGCACGTAATTTACCGCTTCGGCGGCATCTTTCGCCCAGAAAACCGTGCCGCCGTTGGCTTCCACATTATCGGCAAATTGAGCCAGATAGCGGTCAAGATTACTGATGGTGTGCGCGCGAATGAGGCGGGCGCGGTCACGGAATTCGTCCATTTGGGGGAAAGCGGCGACAGCGCGGGCGCGTCCGGCTTCCAGATTGTGCGCCCCGAGCGCCACGGCGTGGGTTACTTTGGGGTTGTGCAGCGCATCGCGGATACGCTGTTTAAAGGTCGTGTCAGGCATCGGCATCTTCTCCGGTTGGGCGTAACACTTCGGCGATGTGTTTGGCTTGCACGGTGCTGCCCCGTTTTTTCAATCCCCCGCCGATGTGCATCAGGCAACTGAAATCGGTAGCGACGACTGTTTCCGCGCCGCTGGCTTCGATATTATCCAGTTTTTTCTCCAACATGGCGCCGGAAATATCGCTCATTTTTACGGCGAACAGTCCGCCGAACCCGCAGCACTCCGTTTCACCTTCCAGCGGTACAATCTCCGCACCGTCAATATTTTCCAGCAAGGTTTTCGGCTGGGCGTAAATGTGCAAATTGCGCAATCCGTGGCACGATGCGTGATAGGTGATTTTCTCGCTGTGTTGGGCGTGAGTATCGGTGATGCCGAGTTCATCCACCAAAAATTGGGTGAATTCATACAGCCGCGCCGAAACGCGCTCGGCTTTGGCGGCATATTCCGGTTCGCCGGCAAACAATTCCGGGTAATGGTGAATCATCATATCGGCGCAAGATGCCGCCGGCACAATGATGGGCCCTTCGGTGGCATCCAGCACATCCAAATTATGGCGTGCCATCGCGCGGGCATCATCCCAAAAACCGCCGTTGAATGCTGGTTGTCCGCAGCAGGTTTGCTCGTAAGGAAATTCAACGCGGCAGCCGTTGGCTTCCAGCACGTCCACCACTGCCATCCCGGCATCGGGGTTCAGCGCGTCAACCAAACAGGTGGCAAACAATTGCACTGTTACGGGAGATTGAGTTGTCATCAGGATTACCTCCAATGAAACAATTATAGCCGAAAGGGAAAGCGGTTGTCAAAGATTCAAAAATACCATCGCAACGGCCGTTTGTTTAAAAATTCCATTTTACAAATCTGTCAAAATTAGTTATAATATCAACACTCAATTTTGAGGAAAATTAACTTATGGTAAAAAGATTCGTGCCTGATATTCCGCATTGTTTTGTGGTTGGCAAATGGTCAACGTCTTTTTCCCCGGCAAAACGCTATGTTACAAAAGCATAGCGTTTTTGTTTTTTAGAAAGGAGGTCCGGCGCCTGAAAGATTTAAAGACTGAAAACGCATTTTTAACCACTTTTTGAATGACAACTAAAACGAGGAGGTTTTTTTATGAATTTAGGTGGCTATATTGATAGAATTCCGTGGGTCAATTTAACGGATGGGACAGTAGAATACAAAGGTATTGATGAAGCCGATGCGCGAAAATATATCGGCGGGCGCGGGTTGGGCGTAAAATACGTGTTCGATAATGGCCCCGATGTTGACCCTCTTTCGCCGGAAAACATCATGTGCGTGATGGGCGGCCCGCTCACCGGTACAGATGTGAATATGAGCGGGCGTTTGTGTGTTGTCACCAAATCACCGCTGACGGGTACCGTGACCGACAGTCATATGGGCGGTTGGACAGCTGCCAAAATGCGCTGGGCAGGCGTGGATGGCGTTGTCTTTAAAGGAAAATCACCCAAACCGGTATATGCTTATGTGGAAAATGGCGAAGTGACGTTGCACGATGCCGAAGAATTTTGGGGTAAAACCACGCACGAAACCATCAAACTGCTGCGCGAAAAACACGGCGAAGATTGCGGCGTTATGGCAATTGGCCCTGCCGGTGAACGACTGGTCAAATTCGGTGCGTGGCTGAACGAAGATGACCGCGCTTGCGGGCGCGGCGGCACGGGAGCAGTCGGCGGCAGCAAAAATTTGAAAGCCATCGTCTTCAAAGGCGATAAAAAGAACAAACCCAAACCCGCCAACAAAGAAGCCGACAAAGCCGCCCGCAAAAAAGCGCTGGCAACCATCATGGCAGAAGAAAACATCACTTCACCGCGCAAGGGTGGTTTGAGTGTGTATGGCACCAACGTGCTGATGAACATTACCAATGGCATTGGCGCGTTGCCTGCTTTTAACTCAAAAGTCGCTTCTTTCGGCGATCGCGCCGAAACCCTTTCCGGCGAATGGGTGGTGGAAAATATTTTGGTCAACGACCCAACCTGCCACGCTTGCCCCGTAGCGTGCAAAAAAGAAGTGGAAGTCAAAGAGGGCCCCTTCAAAGTTCATATGGAAAGTGTGGAATATGAACCGGCATGGTCACTGGGGGCAAACTGCGGTAACGATGATGTCGGTGCGGTGGCATACATGATTGACATGGCAAACCAATACGGTTTCGATGCCATTGAAATCGGGCAAGTGTTGTCTATGTATATGGAATACACCGAAAAATACGCCAACGGCAATCCACGTTTGGAATGGGGCGACACCGCCGCGATGGTTGAATTCATCAAGAAAATTGTTGCCCGTGAAGACATCGGTGATATTTTGGCAGAAGGTCCCACCAAAGCCGCCGAAAAACTGGGGCATCCCGAATTGGCGATGGCTGTCAAAGGGCAAGCCATTCCGGCATACGACCCGCGCGGCCTTAAAGGGATGGGTTTGGGCTATGCAACCAGCAATCGCGGCGCCTGCCACTTGCGTGCATACACCCCCGCTTCCGAGTTGGGTGTGATGCCCTTCGGCACGTTGAAAACCGACCCGCTGGCATGGGAAGGCAAAGGCGAATTGGTGAAAATCTTCCAGGATATTCACGCCATTTCCGACTCGTTTGACATTTGTAAATTCTCGGCATTCGCCGAAGGGATGGATGAGTACACCGAGCAATTCAATGCGATGACCGGGCTCAATTACACCCCCGAAGAACTGCTCAAATGTGGCGAGCGGATTTACAATTTGGAACGCTATTACAACAACCTGAACGGCTTCCGTGAAGGTTCGGACACGTTGCCCAAACGTTTCCTGGAAGAACCGAGCACGCAACCCGGTTCGGAAGGGCACGTCTGCGAACTTGACCTGATGCTGAAAGACTATTATGAACTGCGCGGCTGGAAAGATGGTGTGGTTCCCGAAGAAAAATTAAAGGAACTGGAAATCATCGAATAAATTCAGCAGTGTATTGCATTAAAATTGCAACAGAAAGAGGGGCACGATACATTCATCGTGCCCCTCTCTATGAACCTATTAAAACTTGTTGCAATTGTCCCCAAATACCAAACACACCCTTCAATACGGCTCTCCCTGCGGTTGAGCCTACTCAGGATGTGTTTACGGTTTTCTCACCCTGAGTAGCCCGTTAGGGCGCATCGAAGGGTGAAAAAACCGTAAGTCCTGCTTATTTTAACTTTTGCCGTTTTCTACCGGCCCGGCGGATAGACGCTCACCTCATCGCCGGGGTGAACCGGCACTTTCAACCCGCCGATATAATCCAAGTCTTTCCCATTGAGTAACACTCGCCACATCGGCTTAACACGGTAGATTTTTTCCGCCTCAAACCACGGGATGCCCGTTGCGTCGAGCCGCTCTGCGCCTTCCCATTCGAGCGTGAGTACTTCCGGCCGTGCCTCGGGGAAATAGTCGAAGAATTTTTTCAGCACGGTTACCATCGTTGCGCCGTCTGCCAGCCGTACCCGCATCTCATGCCGCCCGGTGATGTCACGCATCCGCCCGAACATTTGCAGCGGTACCGAAAAATCGCCGCTGTCAAGTTGCAGCGCTGCCCGATACCCGTGTGACATCAAATGTTGATGCATGGTCAGCACTTTATTCCAACCGGCCAACGCAGTCGGCACAACCGGATTGCCCGGCATATCTTCAGCCAAAAATTGGGCAAATGTGGCATTTACCAAACTGATTGACCCCGCGACAAACACCTCCGGCACGTGGATGCGGCGTGGCCCGTGTGCCGCGTGGATTTTCCCTGCCAGAAAAAGATAGTGGGCAAAATCATCGCTAAAATCCATCCCCAGTGTGCGAGCCAGCCATACGCTGAAAAACCGCCTGCGTTCCGAAAGATGCGCCTCGTCCGCGCCTTTTTCCCAACCTAAAATGACGGCTGTCTCTCGATTTTGCAGCAGGTGGTCATACGCTCCGACAACCAGCTCATGCCCCCGCCGAAATAGCGGCTCGATGGTTTCAACCATTGCGTCGAAGTCGGTTTGCCCCAGCGCCAGAAACGTTTTCATCCGTTGCCATTCTTCTGCCGGCGACGGCATCAAATCGGATAAACGGTGAACCACAACCTGCCCGGTGGTTTCTTTAATGTTTGCGAATGGATCCATATTTATGTGCCTCCCAATCAACTGAATAACAAATTATACCTCAAAACCGGCACAGTTTCTGTGACTTTTGTCACCCGCCGCCGCGCATTGTTTTCCAGTGCAGTTTTTCCAGCACGTCGGCAAGCAAAGCTTCATCTCCGGAAAACTCCACTTCGATGCGGCCGACCACCAGCGACCCGATGCGGTATGGTTCGGTTTTGCGAACCGCTGCTTGCCAGCCATCGGCGGTCATCACGTCCGGCGCAGTTTCTACCGCGCCCAAATCGCCCAGATAATCTTTCATCAACCACAGGGGCACGCCGAAAATCTGCTTCATGCACCACCACCCACCGGCGGGAAAATCCGCACATCATCATCGGGTGAAATTACCGTGTCCAGACCATCCAGATAGCGGGCATCGCGTCCGTTGACCAAAAAATGAAACGCAGAGTGCATTTCGCCGCCGTTTAAAAAGAGCTTGTCTCGCATAAGCGGGTATTTTTCAAAAAGTTCTTCCAGCACCCCACGCATTCTTTTCTTGCTGCTGTCCTTTAAAACCACTGACTTGCCACCCACAATTTCGCGCAACGTGGCGTAAACTTTTATTTCCATTGATGTCCTCTTTTTTTGTGATGTGGAAATTTAGACGGCGGAGGCAGAAAAATCAAGTGCTGTGCGCCGGTTGGGTGTGTTTCACATTTTGGGCGGATGGAAGAAATATCCGGCAGCCTACCGGAATTTCGCCTTGAATTAAAATTCAAGGCTCAAAACTTAAGCCGACTTAAGTCGGCTTGGGCTTTTAGCCCGGAAATTCATTTCCGGGTTAAAATTTACCTGAAAACTGAAACGCACCCGCGCCGGTTACCGCGATTGATAGTTTTTGAGAGTCTTTTTCCGGTTTGATTTTCTATCCAAATAGAAAGCAGAGAGACTTTGAGAGCAACACCGTGATATAATTCCAACCGGTTGATTGGAGAACCGTGCTTATTATGGAAAAAACTTCGCAACTTTCCGGCTTTTACAAACAATCGCTTGCCGACCGCGCCGAAATTGTGGCACGTTTGGCGAATTTAACAACCGAAGAACGCACGGCGCTGGTAAACGGGCTTTCGTTGCCGCAAGGCGATGCGATGCTTGAAAACGTCATCGGTTTGTACAATTTGCCGTTGGGTATCGCCACCAATTTTCAAATTAACGGCGAGGATGTGCTGGTACCGATGGTAGTCGAAGAGCCCAGCATCTTGGCGGGCGTAAGTTTCGCGGCGAAATTGGCGCGCGCCGGTGGCGGATTTTCCACCCGCAGCAGCGAACCACTGATGATTGGGCAGGTGCAGGTGCTGGATGTGCCTGATATGAGTGCCGCTGTGCAGGCTGTCCAATCGGCAGAACCGGAATTGCTGGCGGCGGCGAACCGTCATCATCCGACCATCCAAAAATTGGGCGGCGGTGCAAAAGCCATCGAAACCCGTGTGCTGGAAAACACGCCCATCGGGGCGATGCTGATTGTGCACATTCTGTACGATTGCCGCGATGCGATGGGTGCGAATGCGGTCAACACCGCAGCCGAGTCTGTCGCACCGCTGATTGAACGGTTAACCGGCGGACGGGTCAACCTGCGGATTTTGTCGAATTTGACCGACCGCCGGACTGCCACCGCCGAGTGCCGCATTCCCGCCGAAACGTTGGCTCGAAACGGCGCAGATGGGCGCGCGGTGGCACGGGCAATTGTGGAAGCGTGGGCGTTTGCCGCGGCAGACCCGTATCGCGCCGCGACACACAACAAAGGTGTGATGAACGGCATCGATGCGGTAGCGATTGCCACCGGCAACGATTGGCGCGCCATCGAAGCGGGCGCACACGCTTTTGCTGTGCAAAACGGGCAGTACACCAGTATGACCGAGTGGCAGCAGGATGACACCGGTGACCTGCACGGCAAATTGCACATTCCGCTGAGCGTTGGCACGGTGGGCGGTGCCACCAAAGTGCATCCCACCGCGCGGGTGGCGATGAAAATTTTGGGGAATCCCGGTGCGCGCCGGTTGTCGGAAATTATGGCAGCGGTGGGCTTGGCGCAAAATTTGGCGGCAATCCGGGCACTGGCAACCGAGGGTATCCAGCGCGGGCATATGCGATTGCACGCGCGGCAAGTGGCGCTGGCGGCAGGTGCATCGCCGGAGCAGGCACAAGCCATCGCCGACCGGCTGGTGGCAGAAGGCAATATCCGGGAAGCGCGTGCGCGGGAAATAATCAATGAAAAATGAAAAATTCAAAATGTAAAAATGGCAAAATAGAAACTTTACATTTTGAATTCTGAACTAAAAACACGGGGTGTTTTTCAATGTCAATTATGAAACCATCGAAACCAATCGGTATTGTGGGGTACGGCAGTTATATTCCCCGTTACCGCATTCCCAACAGAGAAATTGCACGGGTGTGGAAAGAAGGCCGCACCGGTGTACCCATCAAAGAAAAGGCTGTACCCGGTTTGGACGAAGATACGGCAACCATTTCCATCGAAGCGGCACGAAATGCACTGATGCGAGCGAAAATCAACCCGCAAGATATCGGTGCGGTGTGGGTGGGCAGCGAAAGCCATCCGTATGCGGTTAAACCGACCAGCACCATCGTGGCAGAAGCCATCGGTGCGGTGCCAAACACACAGGCGGGCGATTGGGAATTTGCCTGTAAAGCGGGCACGGAAGCGATGCAAGCCGGTATCGGTTTTGTGGCGGGCGGCATGGCGAAATATGTGCTTGCCATCGGTGCCGATACGGCGCAGGGTCGCCCTGCCGATGCGCTGGAATACACGGCAGCAGCAGGCGGCGCGGCGTACATCATCGGTGCGGCGGCAGAAAGTTTGGCGGTCATCGAAGCCACCTATTCTTTTGTAACCGATACGCCCGACTTTTGGCGACGCCCGCACGCCCATTATCCCAGCCACGGACAGCGATTCACCGGTGAACCGGCATATTTTGAGCATGTGATGACTGCCGCCAAAACAATGATGGCGGAAACAGGGCGCACCCCGAAAGATTATCAATTTGTGGTGCTGCATCAGCCCAATGCCAAATTTCCCGCCCGTGCGGCAAAAATGCTCGGTTTTGAAAAAGAACAGTGGGAAACCGGATTACTCAGCCCGGTGGTGGGCAACACCTATTCCGGCGCATCCATTTTGGGGTTGACCGCCATTTTGGATATTGCCCAACCCGGCGACAAAATTTTGGCGGTAAGTTTCGGTTCCGGCGCGGGGTCAGATGCATTTTCCATCACCGTAACGGAACACATCACCGAGCGCGCGCATGCCGCCCCCACCACCCAAGATTACATCAACCGGCGCAAAGAAATTGATTACGCCACCTACGCGCGCTATCGCGGCAAATTGTTAAGATAAGGAGTATGGAGCAGGAAGCCAAAATCGTTTTACATTTGTTGCATGCTTCCTACCTGAGAGAAAAACTATGCGAGACGTATCTATCATCGGAATTGGACAAACACCTGTGGGTGAACAGTGGGACACCGGATTGCGCCATTTGGCATATCACGCCCTGCGCGATGCAATGATTGATGCCGGTGTCGAACGGGTGGATGCGCTGTATGTCGGCAATATGCTTTCGGGCGAAATTAGCGCGCAAGCACACCTGGGCGCACTCATCGCCGATTTTGCCGGTATGCGCGGCATCGAAGCCATCAAAGTAGAAGCCGCTTGTGCCAGCGGTGCGGCTGCCGTGCGGCAGGGACTTATCGGCGTTGCCAGCGGCATGCAAGACGTGGTCGCCGTGGTCGGTGTGGAAAAGATGACCGACAATATCGGCAGTAAAGTGACCGCCGGACTGGCAGAAGCCGCCGATGCCGATTACGAAACCGTGCACGGCATTTCGTTTGTGGGGTTAAATGCGCTGGTAATGCGCCGTTATATGTATGAATACGGCTTAAAACACGAAGATTTTGCCGCTTTCAGCGTGAATGCTCATGCCAACGGCGCCAACAACCCCAATGCGATGTTCCGCTCGCCCATCACCGAAAAAACCTTTTTGAACGCCGGGATGGTTGCGGACCCCATCAGCCTGTTCGATGCCAGCCCGATGTGCGATGGTGCGGCAGCGGTCATTCTGTGCCCCACCGATTTGGCGAAGCAATTTACCGGCAACTCGGTGCGAATTGCCGCCTCAACCATTGCCACCGACAGCGTGGCAATCCACGACCGCAAAAACCCCATCTGGCTGCAAGCGGCAGAAGATTCGGCACGACAGGCATACAAATTGAGCGGATACACCCCTGCCGATATTGACTTTTTTGAACTGCACGATGCGTTCACCATTATGTCGGCGCTCAGTTTGGAAGCGTGTGGTTTTGCCGAACCGGGGCAGGGTACACGGCTGGCAAAAGACGGTGAAATCACCCTCAGCGGGAAAATCCCCATCAGCACTATGGGCGGGTTGAAATCGCGCGGGCATCCCGTCGGGGCAACCGGGGTGTATCAAATTGTGGAAAGTGTTCTGCAACTGCGCGGCGATGCGGGCGAAAACCAAATTCCCAACGCCCGAGTCGGCATGGCGCAAAATATCGGTGGCAGCGGGGCAACCATCGTCACCCATATTTTGGAACGGAATAATTAGCATTCAGTATTTAGATTTAGCTGACAAAACTGACAACTGACAACCATAAACCATAAAATCGGAGGAAAAAATGACAATCGAAATTGCACGCCATTGGAGATTAAAATCGCAGCGATACGGCTTAGTTGGCGAAGAGTGTCCGGTGTGCGGTGGAAAAATTTTCCCACCGCGAGATGTGTGTCCGCACTGCGCCGAAGAAGCAGGCCCCGCGTATCAATTCAGCGGCAAAGGCGAAGTTTACTCGCATACCACCATTTTCAACGCGCCGGAAGGCTTTGAAGACCAAGTGCCGTATACCGTGGCATTGGTGAAATTGGAAGAGGGGCCGATGATTACCGCGCAACTCACCGATGTGGACACTGACGATGTAAAAATCGGTATGCCGGTAGAGATGGTCACCCGCAAATTAAGCCAGCAGGGCGATGAAGGACTGATTGTGTATGGCTACAAATTCCGCCCGCAACTGGCAACCGCGGCGTAAACCGGTAAATCGGCACAACAGACCTTAGATTCCGGATATTTCCCTGCGGGAAATTTTGGAATGACAGGCTTATGAAAAAGGTCTAATATTCCCGATGGAAAATACGGGGAACATCACAAAGGCGACTCACAAGTCGCCTTTGCGGCTTTTAAGGTGAGTGAGTATCTTCTCAAAATGTAGGGGTAACCCTTGTGGTCGTCCGGTAGTGGCACGCTGCAGCGTGCCACTACGATATCGTACCCCAATTTATTGAAATGACACGTGAGTGACATATTAAAAGTTGTCCTTTGTGCCGATTTGCCGGTTTTGCTGTGGAATGACAAAATCCCGAATTGAGGTTCGATTAACTTTGTAACAGACGTGACCTTTTTTGCGGGTGCGTTTCAGTTTTCAGGCAAATTTTAACCCGGAAATGAATTTCCGGGCTAAAAGCCCAAGCCGACTTAAGTCGGCTTAAGTTTTGAGCCTTGAATTTTAATTCGAGGCGAAATTCCGG
>Ga0114931_10004498_pt1 | contig 17397 bp, 16 predicted proteins | sample 2SBtaG_FD_89579 | JGI IMG/M metagenome (GOLD analysis project Ga0114931, IMG submission 89579) | Deep subsurface microbial communities from Kolumbo volcano to uncover new lineages of life (NeLLi) - 2SBTROV14_V59a metaG | ecosystem: Environmental > Aquatic > Marine > Volcanic | place: Kolumbo...
GCCATCCGCTTACGCCCCATTCTGATGACCACCGTGTCCATGATCGTGGCCATGTTCCCGCTGCTGTTTGCCAGCGGCCCGGGTGCGGTCAGTCGCTTTCACATCGGTTTGACCATTGCGACGGGGTTGGGTATCGGCACGTTATTTACCTTGTTTGTGGTACCAGCGGTTTACCTGCTGCTGGCGAAGGTCCATCAGCAACCGGCTCTTCGGCGTTGATCAATTCGAGAGGAAACCCACCCGCTGTTCGTCTTCCTTGCGTTCCATAAACAGGACGTAAACGGCGCCGGCATCGGTTTTTTTGTCATCGTCGAGGGGTGCGCCCGCTGCAATATCGACACCCCTGTTGTTGTTCAGGTTGGCGACACCGGCCAGGGCGCGACCGAAGGCGTCGCCGTTATCGAGGTTTTCCTTGAAATTGCACTGGATGCCGGACAGTTTGGCTTGTTGTTTGACACAGATACAGCAGTAGAGCCCAGACGATTGCGTAAGGCGCCCGCGAAGAATGACCGAGTGGTTTTGTTATGCATTGCCATTGATGCATAGTTCTCAGTTTACCTTAGTCAGACAGATACGGGCTATTGTTCATGGATGAATGCCGGGCCGTGGTTTAAAATGAAGACTATGAAACCGGTTTATCTGTTGATCGGCATACTGTTTTTCGGCCTGGGTGCCGTTGGCGCCGTGGTGCCGGGATTGCCGACCACGGTGTTCATGTTGTTGGCGCTATGGGCGTTCTCACGAAGTTCCGATCGCTTCCATGCCTGGCTGTATCACCACCGGCTGTTTGGCCCGCCGTTACAGCGGTGGCACCAGTATCGCGTGATTCCGCGGCGTGCCAAAGTGTTGGCCATCGGCATGATGATCACCAGTTTGGTTTACCTGACACTGTTTACCACGCTCAGTCTCTGGTTAAAATGGACCACGGCATTGGTGATGTTGTACGGCGCCTGGTTTATTCTCACTAAGCCATCAAAAAAACCCACCACCGAGTAAACCGTCAAGGTGCCGAGTTTTCCTATCGATGCGCTGTTGCCGGACGTGCGGCAGGCGCTGTCCGACCACACTGGCTTGGTTCTGCAGGCCGCTCCCGGCGCCGGTAAAACCACGCGGGTACCGCCGGCGCTGCTGGACTGCCATTGGTTGGCGGGCCGCAAAATCATTCTGCTGGAACCACGCCGACTGGCGGCGCGCGCGGCCGCGCGCTTTATGGCGCAGTCACTGAACGAGCGGCTGGGTGCGACTGTCGGCTACCGGGTGCGGATGGACAGTCGCGTCGGTCCACACACCCGCATCGAAGTAGTAACCGAGGGCGTACTCAACCGCTTGCTGCAGGATGACCCGGCGCTGGAGGGTGTCGGCCTGGTCATCTTTGACGAGTTTCACGAACGCAGCCTGCAGGCGGACCTGGGCTTGGCGTTATGCCTGGACAGTCAGACCGCTTTACGGGAAGACCTGCGCCTGTTGGTCATGTCGGCGACCCTCGACGGCGACGCGGTCGTCGCATTGATGGGCGGTGTGCCGCTTATCAGCAGTGAAGGCCGCGGCTACCCGGTAGACATTCAGTATCAGACCCTGCGCGCCGACTACGCCCGGCAGCACCACGCTTTCTGTGATCAGATCGCCGCTGTCATTGCCGAACGTGCACAAGCGGAAAACGGCAGTCTGCTGGCATTCCTGCCGGGTGTCGCTGAGATCCGCCGGGTGCACGGTGCATTGCAAAAAATGGCGTTGCCGGCGGGCACGCGGCTGGCGCCGCTCTACGGCCAACTCGATGCATACGCCCAGGACGCCGCCATCCGTCCGGCGGCGGACGGGCAGCGTAAAATCGTGTTGGCGACGGCAATTGCCGAAACCAGCCTGACCATCGAGGGCATCCGCCTGGTGGTCGACGCCGGCCTGTCGCGGCAGGCACGTTTCGATCCCAATACCGGTCTCGACCGGCTGGTGACGCTGCCGGTGTCGCAGGCGGCGGCCGACCAGCGTGCCGGTCGCGCGGGACGGCTGGAAGCCGGAGTCTGCTGCCGTTTGTGGTCGTCACACCGGCATCTGGTCGCGCATACGCCGCCCGAGGTTCTGCACGCCGACCTGGCGCCGCTGATACTGGAGCTCGCGCTGTGGGGCGTCCAGGATTGCCGGCAGTTGCGCTGGCTGGATATCCCGCCGGCCGGTCACGTGGCGCAGGCCCGGGCGTTGTTGCAGCGGCTCGGTGCTCTCGATGCCCGTGGTGTCATAACCGCACACGGCCGCGCCATCGCGCAGTTGGGTGTGCATCCGCGCCTGGCGCACATGATGATACGCAGTGGCGAGCTGGGCTATGCCCGTCTGGGTTGCGAGTTGGCGGCACTGTTGAGCGAAGCGGATCCGCTGCGCGGTGACGACAGCGACATACGCTTGCGCGTCGAATGGTTGCGTGGCATTGAAGTCGGCAAGGCGGTTGTGGCACAGCGCGCGCCGCTGCGCACCCTGGCGACACAATGGTGCCGGCAGTTGGGTGTTCGCGATGATGGGGATGATCCCGGTAACCTGACGCTGTGCGGTGCCCTGCTGGCATTCGCCTATCCGGATCGCATTGCACAACGCCGACACGGCGGCGACAATCGATTTTTACTCAGTAACGGTCGCGGGGCACGCTTTCGCCAGGCCGAGCCGTTGGCGGCCGAGGCGATGTTGGTTGCCGCCCACCTGGACGGGGAGCGCGAAGCGCGTATCTTTCTGGCGGCGGCGCTGCACTTGGATCAGGTGCTGGAATTTCACGCGGCCTTGATCAGCGAGCGGAAATTTGTCGCCTGGGATGCCGGCGAACAGGCCGTACAGGCCCGATCGCAACGCTGCCTCGGTGAACTGATTATCGACGACCGGCCACTTGCCAAGCCGGACGGCGTCGCTGTGCAGCGCGCCATGCTGGAGGGCATCCGGCAGTGCGGTTTGGATTGTCTGCCCTGGGATGAGCCTCTACGCCAGCTACAGGCGCGGATCAACTTCTTACACCGGTTGGAGTCCGATCGCTGGCCGGATTTCTCCGGGCCGGCATTGCTCGCCACGATCAACGATTGGTTGCTGCCGTTTCTCAATGGCGTAACCCGTTTGACACAGTTAAAGCGCCTGGACCTGCGCGCCGCCTTGCTTGCGCAGTTGAACTGGGAACGACAACAGCAGTTGGACAAGTTGGCGCCGGTCCAATTGCAGGTCCCCAGCGGTTCGAGGATACGCCTGGATTACACCGGGCCGACACCGGTGCTGGCGGTGCGCCTGCAGGAAATGTTCGGACTGGCGGACACACCGCGACTGGCAGCCGGTCGGGTCCCGGTATTGTTGCACTTGTTGTCACCGGCGCAGCGCCCGGTACAGGTCACGCAGGATCTGGCCACCTTTTGGCAAGGCAGCTACAGGGAGGTAAAAAAAGAACTGCAGGGCCGCTATCCAAAGCATTATTGGCCCGATGACCCGCTGAAGGCGCGCGCGACCTCCCGTGTAAAAGCGCACAAAAACAGCTGAGTTTTCGAGGTAACCCTGTCTGCCGGCGTACTTTTCAGTATGATGCACATTAAATAATTCAGCTGGTCAGTAATGATTGCCAACACCTTGTGTACACTACCGGTGCTCTATAGCTTCAGGCGCTGTCCTTACGCCATGCGTGCGCGCATGGCACTGTATTACAGCGGAGTGCAGGTCGAACTCCGCGAAGTCGATCTGAAGGCGGTGCCTCACAGCCTGCGCGCCCTGGTGCCCGATAATCCGACGGTGCCCGTACTGCAACTACCGAATGGTGTTGTCATCGATGAGAGTTGGGATATTGTTTTATGGGCTGTGCGTCAGCACGACCCCGACGGTTGGTCAGGTGATACTGATGCAAGCTTGGTGGCCGCCGAACAATGGATTGAAATGAACGATTATTCTTTCAAGACCGACCTGGATCATTACAAGTACGCCGACCGCTATCCCGAACATCCGGTGGAAAGCTATCGCAGCGAGGGCGAAGTGTTTCTCCAGGATATCGAAGCGCAACTGAATGCGAGCCGCTTCCTGCTGGGTGAGCGTCTGTCGATTGCGGATATTGGTGTCTTTCCATTTATCCGGCAGTTTGCTTTTGTTGACAAGGCCTGGTTTGATCAGGCGCCGTATCCGCAGCTGCAACGTTGGTTGGCGGTGTTGTTGGACAGCAACTTGTTTGCTGGGGTCATGAAAAAATACCCCGCTTGGCGGCCTGGGCAGGAAACCGTTATATTCGGGCAAAAAACAGCAACGGTATCAAAACAAAGCGCATGAAATCAGAACGAAGAAAGTATATTCGTACGGCCTTTGCGGCTCGAGTTAAGTTGGTGCATTCATCAATCGGTGAGATCGAAGTCGACATGCGCGACATGTCCGACGGCGGACTGTTTCTCTTCTGCGGTAAGCTGGTTGGGTTGCAGCTGGGCGAGCGAGTGCATGTCCAGGCGATTGAGGTCCAGGATGCGCCGCTGCTGGAGGCAGAGGTTGTGCGTTGCGAGGCTGCCGGTATCGGTCTGATGTTTACCGGGGATTAGTCGATGAAGTGGCTGGACCGCATCCCCTATAGCATGCTGCTACCACTGGCGGTTTTTCTGGCGCTGGCGCCGTTCGTGCCTGAACCTCACCTGTGGGAAAAACTGAAAATGCTGGCTGCCGGTACCCTGGTTAAACCGGTCGATATCTTCGATCTGCTGATACACGGCACACCGCTGGTACTGCTGCTGCTCAAGCTGAGCCGCTCTCAACCGTCCTCCTGAAGCAATATCCGAGTGCCGCCCAGCGCCAGTGCCTGTTCGTCGATGAACCTGAAGCCCAGGGTACCGATGGTCAGGCTGTCGCCGTGTTTCAGTAAGTGCCGGTGCACCGGTTTGCCGTTAACCAGGGTGCCATTGGTGCTGTTCAGGTCTTCCAGGGTGGCCTCCTGGCTGCCCTCCAGATAGGCGCTGGCTGCCAGCGTAATACGGGCGTGTTGCCCGCTGACGCTGGCGTCGTCCGGTTGCAGTGTATTGCCGGGATTGCGCCCGATGGTTAGTGCCGTTTCCGTCAACGCGTGTTCGGCGACCACGTTGCCGTCGACAATCTGTAGCAGTTTAAACATGTTTGGTAACCTCCATAGGGGCTCGGTGGGTGGGTGTCAGGCCGTCTTGCGCCGGCCCCCCTTGAACTGTGCACGACATTTGCGGATCGCCAGCGCCATCTCCGCGCCTCCGACAAAGCGTTTCGCCGGCGCTTTCTGCAGCGAGCGGTTAAGCAGCCGGCTGATGCATACGGGCAGACCGCGGCGGTATTGGCGCAGTGACGGTGTTTTCTGATTGGCGATCTGATACATCAGTGTCGCGATCGAATCGCCGCTGAACGGCAGGTGGCCGGTCAACAACTGAAATAGCGTAACGCCCAGCGAGAACAGGTCGGACTGTCCATCGATTTTGCGTCCCGCGACCTGTTCGGGCGACATATACGAAGGCGTGCCCAGCACCGTACCGGTACGGGTGCGCTTGCTGTCCAGTATCCGGGCGACACCGAAATCAGTCATCTTCACCGTGCCGCTGTCGCGGTCATAGATGATGTTGCCGGGTTTGATGTCGCGGTGTATGACTTGGCGGCTATGGGCATAATCCAGTGCATCGGCGACTTGCGCGGCGATATCGAGCACCTCCCACGCCGGCAGCAGCGAGGATTTGTCCACCCAGGCATCCAGGCTGTCGCCGTCGACAAAATCCATGGTCATGTAGGCCAGATCGTGCTCCTGGCCTGCATCGTGGATACTGACAATGTTGGGATGAGCCAGGCGGCCGACCGCCTCCGCTTCTTTTAGAAACCGCTGTACCACGGCTGCCTGCTCCGGGGCCTCATAGTGTTCCAGTAAGGACAGGGTCTTGATAGCAACCTGACGGCCGATGGTCGGATCGGTGGCCAGATAGACGGTGCCCATGGCGCCGTGGCCGAGTTCGCGCTCCAGCCGGTAACGCCCCAGTACCGGCAATTCCATGACCGGGTCGTCGAGCACCAGGGTCGCGTTGGCGGCGGGCGCATCGGCACCCGGAAAACGTGCCGACAAGTCGGCGAGTCTGCGGCTGCGCTGCGCCGTATCTTTGTAAGCTTTGGCGGCTATCGCCAACTTGGCGAAAATCGCCTGGGCCTTTTGGACCTGGCGGCGGCGTTCATGTTCAAGGCCCAGTTCATAGGCCGAATCCAGCGCCGCCGGTGCCGGTAGACAGGGGGCGAACTGATCCATGGCCAGTTCCAGCTGCCCTTGCGACTGAAGTTGTTTGCCCAGCGCCACCCGTGCCTCGACCAGTTGTTGTCGCGCGGTCATGACGGCCGCTTGTCTGCGGCTGGAAAAGGACAGGAAAAGCTGCACGCACATCAGGAAGACTGTCGGGGTGACGACCGGTAGCCAACGCTGTTGTACGATCAGCATAATCAGGCCGGCGTTTAATGCCAGCACGGCCAGCACGCCGGAAATAATCGGCGCGCGTAAGCGGTGCCAGGCACTTGGAAACACCAGCAGGTATAAAGCAAACAGCAGTAGCAGTGCGCGCTGGGCACCGTAGAACCACGTCGGCATGAAGAAAGCCCGGCCGTCGAGCAGACTGTCTACAACCTGTGCGGACCAGGTGACCGGGCTGTAGCGCCGTCCCGTGGGGCCCGTCAACTCCGGTGCCAGCCCCGGTGCGGTTAATCCCAATAAAATGATGTGATTGCGTAGCCGGCGGACCAGCTTGTCGTTCTGCATGAGGGTCTGCAGTGAATAGATGGGCACGGGTTCCGCCGGTCTTGGGTAGTACACCAGGTCTGGGCTTGTAATCCGTGTTTTGGGGGAAACTTTAATGCCGACTCCAGGGATCACTGCAGGTTTGTGCGTACCTTGGTACGCCGCCAGTAAAGCCAGCTCGAAACCCGGTAGATACTGCCCGTCACCGGTAAGCGCCAGTGGGGTGCCGTAAACCGTGCGCTGCCGGTCGTCGTTCAGGCTCAGACCCAAGCTGGTGTGCTGACTGATAAATAAGGGCAGCGGCGGGCTGACGGCGATGGTTGCGGGCTTTGGCGGTGACAGCAGTTGTTGCCACGCCCGGGTTTGCCAGGGCTGTGTTGTCTGTTGAACAGTTAGTGCGGAGGCCGGCAGAGACAAGGCGGGCATTTTGGTAGCGTCGACGGTATACGATGCGGACAACACCAGCGGGTTCAACTGTTGCAGCGCGTGGGCGAGTTTGGCGTCCGGATCGGCCCGTTGCAGCCAGGTGCGCGCTTGCCGGCGCAGCGGTTTATCCAGCGTTTCGACTTCCGTCTGCAGGGTATGGATGGCCACCGGTGTGTGTGCTGTATGCAGAGGGAGTAGCAGCCCGAGTGCCCCGGGCTGGGACTCCCGCAGGCGTTGGACAACGGTGGCCAATTGTTCCCGTGGCCAGGGCCAGACGCCGTAGGCCTCCAGGCTGGGTGCGTCAATGCCAATCACGGCGACTGAAGTCGATGTGGCCGCAAGCGGCATAAAGCGGGCGGCCAAGGCAGGTAACAGGGGCTCCAGCCGCGGTGTCGATGCGTAAAAGCTTGCCAGCAGTACCATACCCGCGGCCAGCATCACCGCCAGGCGCTGGGCAGTCCAGGAGGGAGTATTTATTGTGAAAGAAGCCATTCAGCCTACTCGCCGCAGTTGTCTGAAAATAGCGGTCGTCCGAGTACAGGCTTTACCCTGGGGTGTCGGGTAATCCTCCCCAAGCGTAAAAATATGAACGGGTTCTCAGTTTGGAAATAATTATTGGCTCTTCAGGACAATTTGTGGGTCATTCAAGCTAATTGAAAGTTCTCGCAAAGCCGCTAAGCACGCAAAGGATGATGGCCCCTGATATTCGATGGGAATAGCCACTTGAGCTGCCTATCCCTCTGCGTACTTAGCGGCTTTGCGAGAGTAACAATGATCGTCCGATTTTTCAGCGAAGGCTAATTATTTAGCGGCCGCCGCCTGGTAGGCGGTTTTGTTGGCAAGGTAATTGTCGACCAGGCGATCGGCCAGTTCCCGGGTGTAAGGCTGCAGGCCGCTCAACAGCATGGTTTTGGTGCCACTGCCGATCTCCGTACCCCGGTCCAGCACCTTGAAATGCAGCCGCGCCTGGCCGCGCTTACCCTCGATCTTCAGGGTGCTGCCGTCGGGTTCCAGCTTGGGTGTTTCAAAGTCCAGCCGATTGAGATCGATATGCATGCTTTCGTAAATCACAAAAGGCCGCTTGGGGTTAAGTATCACCTGCTGCTTTTGCATCAGGGGCACCAGTATGTGCGGGAAGGTCAGGCCTGAGAACTGAACGTAACACAGCGTTAGCGCGCTGATTCGCTTGTCATCCAGCGTACGTTCACCCTTACGCTCAAGTTGCAGATAAGGTTTGCCCGCCATATCGCGGATGTCGATCATTGCCGCATCGCTGGTTGAAAACTCGAGGGTAACCGCATCGCCGACCATGCCTGAGAATTTGATTTGCATCTGCTGGCTGAGGCCATAGTGCTGCAGGGCCAGAGAGAACAATAAATCACCGGGCACACAGAAGCGTTTGGCGTCAGTATTGTGGATGCTGTTGAAATCACCGGCAATCACCTTGGCGAAGTTGCTGGCCTGCGGCCGGCTGATGTTTATCCGGTCGCCACTGGCGGAATAATAGTCGTCGAGTTGCATAAATAATCTGATTTCCGGGCTCAAAAAGGCGCGTGACTGTAGAAGTGGCTTTGCCGGCCGGTGAGCGGATGACAAAACGCCAGTGCGTTGGCGTGCAGCAGCAGGCGTGGCGCCCGGCGGCGCGTTTCCGGCGAAGCGTACAGCCGGTCACCCAGAATGCTGTGCCCGAGGGATTGCATATGGACCCGCAACTGGTGACTGCGGCCGGTTTTGGGTTGCAGCGCCACGCGGCTCGTGTAATGGTCGGCATCATGGCTGAGTACGCTAAAGCGCGTGAGGCTGGCCTTGCCCTGTGCAAAATCGACTTTCTGCCGGGGCCGGTTGGGACAGTCGCAGCGCAGCGGTAGTTGAATCTCACCAACGCGGGGTTCCACCTTGCCGTCCACGACAGCCACATATTGCTTGTCAATCCGGCGTTGCTGAAACAGGCGGTTGAGCGCCCGCTGGGCCTGTTTGCCGCGGGCCAGGAGCATCAGGCCCGAGGTTTCCATATCCAGCCGGTGTACACATTCCGCGTCTGCAAAGCGATTTCTGGCGCGTGTCAGCAGTGAATCCTGCTTGTCGGCGCCACGCCCCGGTACCGACAGGAGGCCGCTCGGTTTGTTCAACACCAGCAAAGCCGCATCCTGGTGGATAAGCTCAAGGCCGGTATCGCTTGGCGGATTGTAATCGGGCACGTGGCTGCTTCTTGTAACGTGAATCGCCCAGTTTATCCGTCTCGCGCCTGAATGGCACTTAATTTATAGGCCGGACAACTGTCATCCCGGGCAGAAGGTCGGGATCCACGGCAAATCACCCTTCCCGGTTCGCCTCTGGATCCCGGCTTTCGCCGGGATGACGGAAAAAGGCATCTCAATGTGAGTCTGCAAGTGCGGTGGGTACGAACTCATCCGGGGTGTTGATAATCAATGGGCCCCGGGCGGACAAACCGTTAAAATGTCTGCATGTTGCAATTTGTCGATGTCAGCCTGCGGCGCGGCGTGCGGCTGTTGTTTGAACACGCCGGTTTTCAGATTCATCCCGGGCAGAAGGTCGGGGTCACCGGCGCTAATGGCACGGGTAAATCCAGCCTGTTTGCCCTGCTGCGTGGTGAGCTACACGCCGATAGCGGCGAGGTGCAGTGGCCCGGTGACTGGCAGCTGGCGCATGTCGCCCAGGAGCTGGCCAGTAGCGAACAGGCGGCCATCGAGTTCGTCCTCGATGGCGATGCCGGTTTACGCCAAATGCAGCAGGCATTGAAAAGTGCGCAGGCCGTCAAAGATGGCGAGCACCTGGCTGAATTGCACGCCGGCCTGGAATCCATCGATGCTTACACCGCGCGCAGCCGCGCCGGGCGTCTGCTGCACGGCCTGGGTTTCAGTAATGCCGACCTTGAGCGGCCGGTCAGCGCCTTTTCCGGCGGTTGGCGCATGCGTCTCAACCTGGCGCAGGCGCTGATGTGCCGTTCCGACCTGTTATTGCTGGACGAACCCACCAACCACCTTGATCTGGATGCCGTGATCTGGCTGGAAAACTGGCTGCGCCGGTATCCCGGTACGCTGTTGCTGATTTCCCACGACCGGGAATTTCTCGACAGCGTGGTCGGGCAGATACTGCATATCGAGCAACACAGTGTGCGGCTGTATAGCGGCAACTACTCGGCTTTCGAACGGCTGCGCCGCGAACATCTGGCCAGCCGGCAGGCCGAGTACCGCAAACAGCAGCGCGAGGTGGCGCACGTGCAGTCGTATATCGATCGCTTCCGCGCCAAGGCCAGCAAGGCCAAACAGGCACAGAGCCGGCTGAAGGCCCTGCAACGCATGCGCGACATTGCGCCGGCGCACGTCGATTCACCCTTCCACTTCGCACTGCGCGAACCGGATAAGCTACCACGCTCTCTGCTGCACCTCGACCGGGTCAGCGCCGGCTACGGCGGCAAGGCGGTGATTGCCGATGTTCGCCTGAACCTGACACCGGGCGACCGCATCGGTCTGCTGGGATCCAATGGCGCCGGCAAGTCCACCTTGATCAAATTGTTGGCCGGACAGCTTGAGCCACTGGCCGGCCGGCCCGAAACCGCCCGTGATCTGAAGGTCGGCTATTTTGCCCAGCACCAAGTCGAGCAATTGCATCCCGAGCACTCGCCGCTGGAGCACCTGCAGCAGCTAGCCCCCGGCGCGCGCGAACAGGACTTGCGCGACCATCTCGGGGGGTTTGGTTTCAGTGGTGACCGCGCGGCCATGGCCTGTGCACCCTTTTCCGGCGGCGAAAAATCTCGACTGGCGCTGGCATTGTTGGTGTATCAGAAACCTAATCTGCTGTTGCTCGATGAGCCCACCAATCATCTCGACCTGGACATGCGCCAGGCGCTGGCGCAGGCGCTGCAGACATTCAGCGGCGCCATGGTGTTGGTGTCGCATGATCGCTATTTGCTCAAGGTCTGTTGCGACCAGTTACTGCTCGTGCACGATGGTCGTGCTGAGCCATTTGAGCTGTCGCTCGATGAGTATCCGCAATGGTTGGTGGGGCAGGCGCGCCAGCGTACAGACGATGAGCCACCGGCGGGCGCTAACAGTGCGGCGGTGCGCAAACAGCAAAAGCGCGCCCAGGCCGAACAGCGTAAACGTTTGCAACCGTTACGCCAGAAGATAGTGCGTGCCGAGCAGGCACTGCAAGCCGCTGAGGCGGAGAAGGAGGGACTGGAAGCCCGGCTCGCGGACGGTACGCTGTATGCCGATAGCAACAAGCAGCAATTGAAGGAGCTGCTTTTAGAAAAAGCTGTGCTGGATAACCGCTGCGCCGCCCTGGAGCAGGATTGGTTGGAGGCCAGTGAAGCATTGGAGGCCCAACAGGCTTCCGTTGATGCTGGATCCCGGCCTGTGCCGGGATGACGGAAACAAGCTTTACTCGTGGACTTTGCCGCGCAGCGCCTTGGTGCGTCCGCGCTGGGTCTTGCTGTCGAGTCGTTTCTGCCGGGCGTTGCGGGAGGGCTTGGTGGCAATGCGCGTCTTGCGCGTCTGCGTGGTCTGGCGAATGAACTGCGCCAGACGCTCCAGCGCGGCGCGCCGGTTTTTGTCCTGGCTGCGGTATTCGCCGGCTTTGATGATAAAAATGCCGTCTTTACTCACGCGCTGATCCGGCCGACTGAGTAGTTTTTGTTTGAGCGCGTCGGGCAGCGATGAGGCGGCTATGTCAAAGCGCAGATGTACGGCGCTGGCGACCTTGTTGACGTTCTGGCCACCGGGCCCCTGGGCGCGGATCGGTGTGATCTGCACCTCGTTGTCTGCCAGCCGGATGTGACGGTTGATGATCAGCATGGTGAAAAAAAGAACCCCGCTACAAGCGGGGTTCCGAGTGAACGGGCGGGTAAAGCCGGCTCAACTACTGCGGCATTACCTTGGCAGCCTGCAGGCCTTTGGGGCCTTGCTCTACTTCAAACTCAACCGTCTGACCTTCGGCCAGGGTCTTGAAGCCGTTGCCCTGAATGGCAGAGAAGTGCACGAATACATCGTCGCCGCCGTCGGAGGGTGCAATAAAACCAAAACCTTTGGATTCGTTAAACCATTTAACGGTACCTGTTGTCATGAAAATTACCTCAATCAAGTATTAATAAGTGCGTGTTCAATTGCCGATCGTTAAAGGTAAAGTTCAGGAGTTACCTAGTGGTTCTTCTGAGGCGACCTATAGAACGTGCAACCAAATTCCCTGTTACTCAGCAGTCAGTCTGTCAACGAGTTTGGGAGTCTGCTGGACAAAGTAACGCCCATAGTATAACCCAAATTTAAAAAAATACACGGGCGTGAAGAATTTGTTGCCTTACGTCACCACCAGCACCCGAATCGCGTCCAGACGCGGGCCGACAGCGTGCAGGACATCTGTTAATAGTTGCTGTTGGCGCTCAAAAAATTCCATTTCTTCGCGGCGGACGTTGGAATTGACCCGGGATAGTGCACGCAGGCGATCCAGCTCGTTTTGTAAGGCTTGCTGACCTTGTCGCCCGGCGCGGTCAATGATGGCCGGTGCGCGTGCTTCCGCCTGCCGTGCACAGTCTTGCAACAACGTGCGTAATACCGGTTCACGCGCCTGTATAATCTGTCGCGCGGTTTCTGTGTTAATCGTCACACTGTGCGCATTGATCAACGCCGGCGTCAGAGTTTCGTCATGTTGCCGACCCTGTTCGTCCAGCACGATGCGTATCGGTGTTGGCGGCAAGTGTTGACGACCGGCCAGTTGCCGATGGCTGCTTTCCAATATAAACAGGCACTCCAGCAACAGCGCACCGGCGCACGCGCCGGGGTATTTGACCGCACAGACTGTGCAGTTACCCATTTCGCTGCTGAGCAGTAGCTCCATGCTGTCACGTACCATCGGATGTTCCCAGCTGAGGTAGTGTGCGTCCTCGAAGGCTAAGGCGATGTCGCGGTCGTAGGTGACTGTCAGGCCATCGTCGGGCAGGCCGGGCAGCGGGTGCAGCATGTGCTCGCCGGGGCGGACAATGATGCAACCTTCGCTGTGGGGCTGGTGGTCGGCGCCGAAGGCGTCGAACAGTGTTTCCATGTAGCCGGCGATAGTGGCGGCGTTCTCCATATCGCGGGCTTTGGCGCATAGCCGGTCGGCGGCAGGCTGGCGGCAGGAGTTATATTCCAGCAAGCGGTCGCGACCGCGTTGCAGGGCGGCATGGAGTTCTTTGTTCAGATGCGCGGCCTGTTCGATCAGGCTGCCGGCCGAGGCGCCAGGCTCGGCCAACCGGGCGTGCAAGCGTGCCTGTTGCTCGGCGTAGATCTGCGGTCCCGCGGGGCAGGTGTGTTCGAACGCCGCGAGCCCCAGGTGGTACCAGTCGTGCAGCACGGCCTGTGCGCTGTTTTGCAGATAGGGGACGTGAATCTCCACGCGCTGTGTCTGGCCGATACGGTCGAGGCGGCCGATACGTTGCTCCAAAAGGTCCGGGTTCAACGGCAGGTCGAACAGCACCAGGTGGTGGGCGAACTGGAAGTTGCGGCCTTCGCTGCCGATTTCAGAACAGATCAACACCTGGGTGCCAAATTCGCTGTCGGCGAAAAAGGCCGCGGCGCGGTCGCGCTCCACCAGGCTTAAGCCTTCGTGAAACATCGCGGCATGCAGACCGAACTGATGGCGCAATGCCTCAGCCAATTCGACCGCGGTGCTGGCGTGGGCCGCAATCACCAATACTTTTTGGGTTTGAGGGTCGACAGTGTCTGTGCCAGCCAGGTGACGCGTGGATCGATGTCTGTCCAGGCGGGCGTCTGCCCGCGGTCGGCGTACAAGCGCTCCGGGTATAACAGTGGTTCGACGACCGCGTCTGCGGCGTCTGCTGCCACCAGGCCGTCGGCATAGGCCGCTGGTAACGGCAGCGGGTGGCTGTTGAGATGCCGCTCGGGGAAACCCTGCACGGCGCTGCGCGTATTGCGAAACAGCACGCGGCCGGTGCCGTGGCGGTCAAGCAGGCGGTCGACCAGTTGTTGGCGGATAGTCCGGTGTAGCTCATCGGCGGCCGGCGTCTGCTGCAGGGTATCCAGCCGGGTATCGATGTCTTCGCCCTGCAGCGTCTGTTTCAGGGCGGTGCGGCTGTCATTGTCGAGCGGCTCGTCGCTCAACAGATGTTCCACCGCCCGCGCCACCGGCTCATAGCTTTGTTCCTCGCGGATAAAGCTGCCAAGGTCGGGAAAGCGGTGTGGATCCAGCAGTCGCAGGCGTGCAAAGTGACTCGCGCGGCCCAGTTGTTCCGGGGTGGCGGTCAATAGCAGTACACCGGAGCATCGCGCGGCCAACTGTTCGATCAACCGGTATTCATGACTGGCGTGATCGGGCGACCAGTGCAGGTGATGCGCCTCATCGACCACCATCAGATCCCAGTCACCGCCCAGCGCCTGGTCGAAGTAGGCGGGGTTGGTGGCTAGAAATTCCAGGCTGCACAGTACGCGCTGTTCGCTGTGAAACGGGTTGTCGGCGGTGCCGCTGTCTGCGATCGCTTCGCAACGTTCTACGTTAAAAATACTGAACATCAGATTGAAACGCCGTAACATTTCCACCAGCCATTGATGGATCAGGCTTTCCGGCACCACAATCAGTACCCGCCGCGCGCGCTCGGTCAGCAGTTGCTGGTGAAGAATCAGACCGGCTTCGATGGTTTTTCCCAGGCCCACTTCGTCGGCCAGCAGCACGCGCGGCGCATAGCGGCCGGCAACCTCGTGGGCGATGTACAGCTGGTGTGGGATCAGGCTGGTGCGGCAGCCGGTCAAGCCGTAAAGCTCGGACTGCACCAGCTGGTTCAGGTGGGCCCAGGACCGGCGCCTCAGTTCGAACAGGGGCAGGGTGTCGACCTGGTAACTGAACAGCCGTTCACCTGGGCGGTTCAGTTGCATGAAAGGGTTCAACGCCTGTTCCGCGATCGCCATTGGATGCCCTTGTTCGTCGTTGCCGTGGTAAGTGAGCAAACCCTCTTTTTCACTCACCGACTCGACCGTCAGAGCCAGATCTTCGCTGCTGATAATGCTGTCACCCGGCACGAACCGCACCCGCGATAGCGGCGCGCTCTGCCGCGCATAGGTGCGGGTTTCGCCACAGGCGGGAAACACCAGGGTGACGGTGCGGTGCTCGACACCGACCACCGTGCCCAGGCCCAGATTGAGTTCGGCACTGCTGACCCAGCGCTGGCCGGGGATCATATCCTGCACGTAAAACCTCGTGGCATCGAAAAGCGGTGGGCTATGGTAGTGGAAAGCGTGGGCGTGGGGAATGTTTGTTGTTAGAATTCGCCGCATGAAAGCCAACGAATTGAAAAAAGGCATGGTCTTCCAGAATGGTGGCCAGAATATTGTGGTGAAGCAGGTCCAGGTGCAGGCACCGTCGTCGCGCAGCGGCAACACGCTGTATAAAGTCAGGGGCCAGGATCTGGCCAGTGGTCAAAAATTCGAGCGCAGCTTCAAGGGCGAAGAAGGCATTGAACCGGTCGATATCGCCCGCCGTGCCGTGCAGCTGCTGTACCGTGACGCCGACGGTTGCACCTTCATGGATGGCGAAACCTACGAACAATACACGCTTACCGATGATGCCGTGGCCGACGAGCTGCCTTTCCTCAGCGACGGTCTGGCAGGAATCACCGCATTGATTACCGATGGCAGCCTGTTGGCGATTGAACTGCCCGCCACCGTAAGCCTCGAAATCGAAGATACCGCACCCGGCATGAAAGCCGCGTCGTCATCGGCTCGCACCAAGCCCGCCACGCTGACCACCGGACTTGTGGTGCAGGTGCCCGAATACCTGACCCCGGGTGAGATGATTAAGATAAATACGGAGACGCGCGAATTTATTTCGCGCGCCTGAATACTACAGTAAGGATCGCACTTCTCCCGACTGGCTTTCGACGGCAGGCAGTACCGCTTCGAGATCTTCCAGCGTCAGGCCTGTCCGTTCCCAGCTCGATGGGTCGACAGCAGCCAGCTGCTGGTCAATTTCGGTGTCATTCTGGACCGCATGCGCAACGCAGTCCGCAAGGTGCACGATGGCTACCTCCAGTGGGTATTGGGCGGCTTTTGCAGGTTCGTGATGATAGCGAACGCATTCATACAGACTGTCCGGCAGGTTCCATTGGCGGACCAGTTCACCGCCGGCCTCTGCATGGTCGAAACCGATGACTTCCTGTTCGGCAAGATAGAGATTCGACTCGCCGTGACCGGTCGCCGACAGGCGCTGAATTTTTATTTCCATATCTTCAGGCAGCAGGCTGAGAAACAGCAGTCGGCCGATGTCATGCAGCAGCCCGGCGATGAAGATGGATTCGGTCCGGCCCCGGCTGCTTGTTTCGGCCAGCAGCCGGCAGGCGATGGCACAGTAGATATTGTGCGACCAGAGTTCCTCGATACTGTCCAGCCCCGGCTTGACATTAAAGGCCTTGATGGCCGAGGTGGCAAAAGCCAGATCTCGGATTTCCTTGTTGCCCAGAACGGTGACCGCCCGCGATACGGTATCGATTTCCGAGGCAAAACCGTACAGCGGGCTGTTGGCGATTTTCAGTAGTCGCGCGGTCAATGCGGGGTCTTGCTGAATGACTTTGCCAATGTCCGCCGCTGACACCTTGGGGTCATTGACCATGGCATTGATGCGGATGCAGACTTCCGGGAAGGAAATCAATCCTTCGGCTTCTTTGAGCAACGCTTCCAGCGATACCGTCATGGGTGGTGTATCTCCTGTCCGAGTGTTTGAGTCTGCTGCCGGTTCTTGCTTAGCGTCAAGTGGAAAAACGAACGAAATTGCTTCTTTCTTCAATTGAATCTTTTCTGTAACCTCAACATCAGAGCCTGCCCCGCGCAGCGTTTCGGGTATTCGGCGTAGGCCGGACAAAAGGGCGTGCGCGTTGAACGCCCGCAAGGGCAGCCCGAAGGGCGAGTGAAGCGAGTCATCCAAGGCATTGAAAACACTGGATCCCGGCATACGCCGGGATGACGGTAAAGGGATTAATCTGAGTTTCCTTGGTTATTTACTGTGGAGAAAACGATGAGTGACACACTCATGATCCTGCCATCCAAGAATTGCACAGAGATCAGGCTGGTGCGCATACCGGTCCCTGGGATACGGCGCCGAAATATCTACTGCGGGATCGGGATGCTATCTATGGGAGGCAATTCCAGAAGCGCATCAAAAGCATGGGTATCGAAGAGGTGCTCACTGCGCCACGAAGTCCTTGGCAGCATCCGACGAGATTGCCTGGATCATGTCGTCGTGTTGAACGATCGTCATTTAAA
>Ga0114931_10004499_pt1 | contig 17396 bp, 8 predicted proteins | sample 2SBtaG_FD_89579 | JGI IMG/M metagenome (GOLD analysis project Ga0114931, IMG submission 89579) | Deep subsurface microbial communities from Kolumbo volcano to uncover new lineages of life (NeLLi) - 2SBTROV14_V59a metaG | ecosystem: Environmental > Aquatic > Marine > Volcanic | place: Kolumbo...
AAATCCTTTGTGCTTGTATCACACAATGGCGGCATAAATTTTTACATCGGCAACAATCCTGAAACGGAGAAAACAATCCATATTCGTCCGGGAGAAGAATGGGAGGCTTTTACTGCTATACCAAAAATGGAGCATCCAACAATTGAATTGACCGGCGCGGATTTTTCACGCTATTGGTACCAAAAGAGTTTGAGGTACATGAAACGACATCCTTTCGAATTCATAAAAAATACCGCAAAAAAGGGCGTTCAATTCTTTTATGCCTATGAGTTTAAAAGAAATTTGGATATTTACTTTTTCAAGAATCACTTTTCGAAATTGCTGCGGATGCCTTTAATTGGTTTTGCATTAATTTGCCCTCTGGCAATATTAGGCATGGTCTTCAGCAAGAAAAAATCTTTTAAGGTTCTGTTGTTATTATTATTTATATTTGTTTATGGATTTTCAATTGTAATATTCTTTGTCACTTCACGCTACCGGTTACCCGTTGTACCAATGATGATAATTTTTGCTTCATTTGCTATTTTGCGTTTGTTTGAAAATATTAAAAAACGAACAATCCCCTGGAAATCTCTTTTGGTACTGGTATTTGCAGTGTGTCTTGTTAATGTCGATGTCTTTCATCTTAGACCCGGCCCCAAAGAACTTTTAGCTTCTGAGGCAGAAAGCTGGTATTATATTGGCAGAGCAGAGGGTGACCAGGCAAGGAATGAAAAGGTGCTGGAGACTCAAATTGAAGCTTATAGAAAAGCAATCACGACAATGCAAAAGTCTGTTGCTATGGATTCAAGCTTTTCCTATCCGCTTACGTTTATTGGTATTTATAAAATTGGAATAGCAAAGAACCTGATGAGGACTTTTGAAGCGGACACGATTTCTCTCACAAAAAGCAGAATGTCAATCGTTAATGATGCGCTGCAAAGCCTTTGCGATGCAAAGAGGTTCTTTCAGCTCGCGCATCATATTGCGCCTCAATTTACATCTCCTCTATATAATCTTTGTCTTGCTCTTTACTTTGGTAATATTATAGAATTTACATTTTATGGAGAACAAAGCAAGACCGTGAAGATGAATATTGCGAAACGATGTGATGAAATTGACAGAATAATTGATAAATTGTTGCAAAGCAAATATTTGCAAAAGTATGAAAAATATTATGAATTAAAAAGAAAAGCGCAGATGCAGAAAAAAGCAGTGTCAGGGATTTAACGAAAAAGATTTTGCCAATGAAGAGTGGCTGTGTTTATATACTGAATTGCGTTTTAACGCGCTGAGTCATAACATTGTAAATTACAAAGGATTGAGAAAGCGCCAAGGAGTCCAAAGTCAAAGTGATGCGACGTGTTCCCCAAATGAACATTATCGAAAATAACAATTTATTGCTGCAAGTTTACCGTAAAGAGTAAAAGTAGCTTGAAAGGAAACTCTAAAGATGATGAAAATATCTTTAATTCATTTGATTATATCAGCCATATTATTCGGATTTAATTCCGTGAGCCAGGCAGACACGGAATGGTCAATTTTTATTGGGAATCATTACATTAATGACGAAGCGATAAAGGTTTGTCTGGAAGATTTGCACAAAACCGGAAAAAGCCTGGGTATCGTTTTTAAAGTAACAAAAGAGGTCCATGAATATTCTGAAAATGCCATTATTGTTGGCGATTACAGCAGAAATGCAATGACTGCTGATTTGGTAAAAAAAGGGAAAATCAAATTAGCAGGAGTTGCTGATCCCGAAGGGTATGAAATCCTTACCATAAACCAAAATGATCACAAGACACTCATTGTCGCAGGCGGTTCTATAATTGGCGATGTCCATGGACTGTACTGGATTTGGGATAGATTGAGAGTATTTAAAAATATTCCTGATATAAATGTGAAAAGAGAACCCGCGCTTAAGATCAGATATACACGTATTCAAGTTAAATCAAAAGAGGACATTCGAAGGGCTCTTCGATGGGGACTAAATCTGGTCTATGGTGAAAATCCTTTGGCGCTTATTCCTTGGGACTCGGAACCGGAAAAAACAGAGAATAAAAAAAATAGAGCTAACACGAAAGAATTAGCAGAATATGCACATTCTTTAAATATGAAATTTCTTTCTTTTGGAACAGACTTTACTTATCATCCTTCTCTAATAAAAAAGTTTGCTGCCACATTATCTCCTTCCGATCCTTTCTTTTGGGATGCTGTGCAAGCCAAATATCGAATGCTTTTTCAGGCGATGCCCGAACTTGATGGCTTGGCAACATTCACAGGCCAAGAGCAAAGCTATTGGGGAAATTACCAAACTTTTGATCCTATGCATGACGGTGAAGGTTGTGACTGGAGTTTGGAGAAACGTTATCGAACATTTGTCAAAAAGGTCTATAATGTTGTCGTGGGCGAGTTCGGAAAGATTTACCACCAGCGAACCTGGATCACCAACAGCTATGAGCAGCAATCGCAGCCGGAGGTTTACAAAAAAATATTTACGAATGATGTACCCGTTAAAAATCTTTACCTTATACCCAGTTTTACGCAGAATGATCGCTGGTGGCACCAACGCTACAATCCGACTTTTAATGTAACACCTCACAACATGCTGGCTGTGCTGGAACCGATGAATTATTATGAATCTTCAAAGTCCGATCTTTTTCCGACCTTCCCGGGTCAATATTTTCAGGCCGGGCTACAATCAATACTGGAAAAACAAAACAGCAACTTAAAGGGTGCAAGTTTTGATCTGGGTTCACGCGATGATTACAATACCAGAAGCCTTACGGCCTATACTGTTTTTCGCCTGGAGTGGGATTACCTGGAAAATCCAGGAGATATTGCTAAAGATTTTTGTTCTATTCATTTTGGCCGTGCAGCAGCCCAGGGAATGGCCGAAATTTATCTCCTCTCCCCTGTTGCTTATAAATACGGACTTTTCATTGAGCCGGTTGCTTACGGTGATTTTAATTCCCTGCCACAAATTCGGGTTGGTACATTTCCGGCGCAGGGATATCCGAGTATCGACAACGGCAAGGAACATATTCAATTTTTGCGCAAAATATATCTTCGCTGCAAACCCTGGATTCCGGAAACTCTGAGCGACTTAGACCACGGACTTGGCGTTGCAAATACAATGAGAGAAAAGTACAAGCATGTCAAACCTCAGATAGCGGATAAAAAATTAGCCAATGATGTTGAAAATCGACTCGAGTTGACACGATTGTTTGTTAAAACAAACAACCTGTATGTCAAAACCGCATTCGCCTATTTTGAATATAGAGACGATCCGAGTGCGCCGTTCAGACGAAAGCTTTTAAATCTGCATGATGCTTTGCGTCAAACCCGCAACGACTTTATTGCAACACCCGGCTACGGTTACCATCTTTTCGGCGTTGACCAGCTTTTGAAAAATGTTGAGCAGGCGCTTAACGATCTGCCGAAAGCTGAGCAATCGCTGAAAAAAGCGCCAGGCTCGGCGCAAATTGAAAAGATTGTCTCTGAGCAACAGGAGAAATATTTAAAAGTTTTGAACGAACGATCAAATGAAGCAGTGAAAATTTTACATTGGGAGGGACGGGTTGATGGCCGGGATATAATTAAAATAAGGGGTAAAAACCTGGAGATAGAACATCTTCGTTGGGACCCGATGTATTTTAAAAATTATAAGATATTGAATCCGCTGCCGAAAAAAGCCGTCACTGTAATTCCAAAAGATATCGAGTCCAGACCGATGCATCCTTTTATTTTAGAACAGCCGTCAGCGGAAAACAATTACACAGTTAAAGTATACCTCTACGATGTTCCACCGGGCGCCGGTTGGTGTAAATTTGATTTATATTATATTCCTGAAAGTCCGGAGGAATTGGGATTAGAAATTCCATGGAAAAAATAATGCATTTTAAAACTGAAAGGCGTTGCAATGATTCGTTTACTAACGGGTTTACTGGCGTGTTTGGTAATTATTAGCACAGGTCAAGCACAAATATCACTAAAAGGAGAGTTCATTTTCAAACCCGACAAAGCCAAACACGGTCATACACACGCATCCAGTCTGATCGAATGTCCGGACGGCAGCCTGCTCGCTTGTTGGTACGAAGGGAAATCGGATAGAAGTGCAGACGTTCATATTCAGGCGGCGCGGTTGCTCAAAGGGCACAAAACATGGTCACAGGATTTTCTTCTCGCCGATACGCCCATGTTGTCGGACAATAATCCATGTCTTTTTATTGATCCACAGAAACGGCTTTGGCTGTTTTATTACACGCTCCTCGGCAGTCCGGAAGAAGCATGGGACACGGCATTTCTGCGTTACAAAATTTCCACCCACTACCAGGATGCAGCCGCTCCGATCATTTGGGATATTCAGAACGATCTGCCGGTAAGACCTATTGATCTGGATGAAACGGTTGAGAAGCTTTGTCAGCAAGCACTGGCGCAATCAGATTCGGCTCCTTATGTAGTCAAGCAATGTGAAACCGTTCGCACGAAACTGAAAAGCCAGCTCGCCCGCAAACTTGGCTGGACAACCCGCGTACCGCCGATTACTTTATCTTCCGGCGCCATTCTCCTGCCCATGGCTTCCGAGATTTTTGGCATCGCGATGATGGCCATAACCAAAGACGACGGTTTGACGTGGCAATTTTCAAAGCCGCCTTTGGGATACGGCATAGAGCAGCCCACAGTTTTTGAAAAGAGAAACGGTACACTCGTCGCTTATTTCCGCGACAGCAGCCCGGCTGACCGAATCCGTATAAGCGAATCCATGGATCATGGCTTAACATGGTCTCCTGTGATGAATACTGATTTTGCAAATCCCGGATCCGGCATTCAGGTGATTCGACTGTCGGACGGCAATCTCGTTTTGATTTACAACGATTGTGTTGATGATCCCCGCAACAGCCTCGCTGTTTCCATGTCCGACGATGAGGGCAAAAGCTGGAAATGGAAGCGGCATCTTGAAAAGGCAAAAGGCCCGGGCAGATTTGATTACCCCTGCATCATTCAGACGCAGGATGGGGTGCTGCACGCAACCTACAGCTACAACGTACAAACGATAAAATATGTCAACTTTACAGAAGATTGGATCAGGGAAGGGGATTAGCTGTTCTTTTATTAATATGGCCGCTGAAGACCTAACGTTTTCATCCAGAGTTACCGGCTTGAATAAATATGAAAAAGGATTAAATTATGAATCGGATTTTAAAATATTTTGCTATGATCAGTGTGCTCATTATTTTGCCTGGTGTTTTTGGCGCTGATGTCGATAATGCCTCCAAAGATCGCATTGCCTGGTGGCAACAAGCCCGTTTTGGCATGTTCATTCACTGGGGCGATTATTCTGTTCCTGCGCGCGATGCCTGGATTATGTACCAGGAACATATTCCGTTTCAGGAATACAGAAAATTTGCACAACAATTTAACCCCAAAAATTACAATCCGGCGCAATGGGTGGCAATGGCCAAAGATGCCGGCATGAAATATATTGTGATCACCACCCGGCACCATGACGGGTTCTGTTTGTTTGACAGCAAAGTATCGGATTTCACAGCCCCAAAAACCGGAGCCGGGCGCGACCTGATTGCCGAATTTGCCGATGCCTGTCACGCCGCCGGAATGCGAATGGGATTTTATTACTCTCTCGTTGATTGGCGTTTCCCCGGCGTTTTGCCTCACGGAACAAGGAAGGACAATGCCGTTTATAAAAAAATGATTGATCAGGCTCATGCACAAGTTCGCGAGCTTTTAACGAATTATGGCACGGTGGACATCCTGTGGTATGACATGCTCATGCCCAATGATCCCGTTCTCTGGCGTTCAAAGGAACTCAATGCTATGGCACGGAAACTCCAGCCCAATATTATTATCAATGATCGCGCCGGTGTGCCGGGTGATTTTTCTACACCGGAAAATGTAGTCAAAGCCCAGCCAGGTCCGTGGGAGTCATGCTATTCCATGAATCGTTCCTGGGGTTATGCGCGTTATGACCGCAATTACAAGTCCGTTAATGAAATTTTGCGGCTGCTTGGTTCATGCGCTTCTCAAGGCGGCAATTTTCTGCTGAATGTAGCACCGGCTGCAGATGGAAGATTTCCAATTGAGGCCGTTGAAAGACTGCGCAGCATTGGCCAATGGATGCGAATCAATGGCAAAGCGATTTACGGCGCCGGCCCGTCCCCGATTGGTGATCCCAATTTGGGATTGGAGACGCGGGTTGGCGACAAGGTCTATTTTCTCATCCAGCGCTGGCCGGGTTCGACTGTACCTTTTGCGTGGTGCGGCAGTAAAGTAAAGTCGGCCCGGTTGCTCGCAAACGGACAATTAGCGCGTATCGAACAAAAGGGCGACCGCGTTTGGCTGCATGATCTGCCCGAATATCCAGTCGATCCGTATCTGAATGTTATCGAACTGACGTTTGAGGGTGAACCTCGCCCATCAAATCCTGCATACCATTAATATTGACATATTAACTACAAACCAGAGGAAAAAATGGAACAGACGTTGAAAACGGTTGTGGGCGTTATTCCCGCACGCTATGGTTCTTCGCGCTTTCCGGGCAAAATCATCGCTAAAATTGCCGGCAAGCCGATGATCCAGCGAGTTTACGAAAAAGCGAAACAATCAAAATTATTGGATGACCTCATTGTCGCTGTGGATGATGAGCGAGTGAAAAACGTTGTTGAAAGATTCGGTGGCAACGCTGTTATGACCGGATCGCAGCATCGCTCCGGAACGGACAGAATTGCTGAAGTAATGGAAAATTACGATTGTGACATTGTTGTCAATATTCAGGGTGATCAGCCGCTGCTTGATCCGAATATGATCGATGAAGCGGTGCAGCCGTTATTGAATGATGCGACTCTCCCAATGTCCACAATAAAAACGAAAATTGGCGCAGAGGGATATAATGATCCCGGCGTCGTAAAGGTTGTTACAGATGCGAATGGTTTTGCCCTTTATTTTTCGCGTTCACTGATTCCTTTTCCCCGGGATAACAAAGAAGTTCGAGTTTACGAACACGTTGGTCTTTATGTTTATCGCCGGGACTTTTTGCTCAAGATATCAAAAACACCGCAGAGCTTTTTGGAGAAAACAGAAATGTTGGAACAACTCCGTGTTTTGGAACAAGGCTATAAAATATTTGTCGTCGAAACCAAAAGTGATCGCGCGGCAGGAGTGAGTGTGGATACACCGGAAGATTTGGCGAATGTGGAAAAAATGCTAAAAACCATTTAAAAAAAATTAGGGCATATTTTCACTTTTCAAGAAAGTGAAAAATGCCTCAGCGATATCATAATCGAGGTGTAGGATGTTTTAAAATATCGCTGGTTTTACGAATTATAATAGAGAAAAGGTTATTGTATCATGAACCAAGACAGAAAATCTATTGCCCTTATGCACCAATCGCTACCTTCTGAAACAAAAGAAACCCTTGCCCGCGCTGTTGCGAGCATTGTTACGGCGAAAAAGAGAGGCGGCAAAGTGGTGGTTGTAACCGGCAGCGGACCGAACCTGCATGAAGGCGTCACCACCCTCATTGCCGAACTCATTGACAAAGGCATCATTGACGGCGTGACCACCAGCTCTGCGGTCATTGCCCATGAAATGGGCGGCGTGCTGGAAAAAGTAAAACGCGTGGATGGAAAAAAGTTGGGCTTTTCGCAGGACATTCTTCCTCGCGGCGATGTTTTTGAGATCACATTGATGCCGGATGAGCTTTTGCAAAACCTGCAAAAGGAGATGATCATCGATATTGATTTAATGAAACGCGGCCTTGCATTGGATGGAGAAGTGATCATCAAGGCGGCCGGGAATATGGCTTATCCGCTGGGACTGCGCACCGAAGTTCTGGCCAGGGAGTCAATGTCGCTGGCGCACAGCCAGGGAGTGCCTTTGGAGACTGTTGCCGGCCGCGGCGCTGATCCTCGGACAATGCTGGGAGCAGCATATAACAAAGGCATTCCCTGTCTCGTAACCGTACCGCAGCTTATTGGCGGTGGTGGCGTGGGTATTGCTGTTGCGGACTCCATTTCCATTGCCCGGAGAACAGCGCTCATTGCCGATATGCTCGGCAGCGCCGAAGTCATTATCGAATCTGCTGTTGCTCTTACTCAGGAAATTCATGACGGCCCATTTGAAACTTATACCGGACATGGTATCTGGGCGGATTGGGACGGCTACTCTACTTTTAGTTTGAAAGACAAAACGCTTATCCGCCTTGACCTCGATCCCAATTTGAAGCGTGCCTGGGAGTTTGAACGTCAATCCAGTGAGGTTCAAAAAGCCATCGACCAGGGCCTGCCAAAAACCAAACTGATGGACATTCCCTTTCGCATGGAGATGTCCGGTTTTGCCCGTCTGGAAAGCAGCATTCCTCTCATCGGCGACATTGGTGTGCTGTGGCCAATTATTGCGTATTGCCTGGAGGAAGAACTCGGGATCAGATTGGATTTTATCTCCTATCCGCAGCAAACGGCTGAAGGGCAGCAAATGCGGGAATGGATCGTGGAAAATATTCAGCCGGTTGACAAAAGGAAGTTACGTTTATCAGAGTAGCGCGAGGCAATGAGACGAAATTCCTCCTGTTCTGAAAGCTCTGCAGTAAATCTATATGAATTTTGAACTCAATGAACAAGTGTTTGGCCTTCTTGAAAAAAAATCACTTGGCATTACTACCAAGATTATTCGGCCGGGAATGAGTCTTTGAGAAATTCTGGCATTTGACTCAATTCTCCTGGCGCGTGATGCCAATTGCGAACAACTGGTGTTCGACGCTAATTTTAACAGCCTCACCAGAAAAATGGTGAGCATTTCTGATTTTGTTGATAACAAGAAAATATATTTGCTGCAGACATTAAAGGACAATATCGTTCTTTTGGATTAAAAAAATTTGGATGGGATTAATGAGATCATCATAAAAACCAGTCATTTTCTGCTAAAACAAAAAACTAAACGTCAAGGTGGATACTTGTGTTTTAGAAACGTTCATTTTCTCACAGATATAAACCTTCTCCGGGATGAAGGTTGAAATAGTATCGATATGATCGCGGATATGGCCATTCTCGATCAAAAGATTTGTGTATGGCTTCTGTTATTTAGCAATAAAAACAAGGATAAAAAATTAATGAACAGCAAAAATTATTTGTTATCAGTATTAATCGTTATTATGTTTGTGATACTTTCAGAACCATCGCTGGCCGCTCCGGCCAACGACTGGGAAAATCCGAAAATGTTCGGCCGGAACAAGGAACAGGCCCACTGCACCGGCGTTCCCTTTGCAAACGCCAAAGAGGCGCTGCGAGGCGATATGCAAGTTTCACCATTCTTTAAATCATTGAATGGCAGATGGAAATTTCACTGGGTCCCCAAACCGGCGGATCGTCCCGTGGATTTTTTCAAACCGAACTATGATGTCAGCGGCTGGGACGACATCCCCGTGCCCGGCGACTGGCAGTTGTACGGTTACGGCATTCCCATTTACGTGAATTTCAAATATCCATTTGTGGTGGTGGACCCGCCGCACATTCCGCATGACAATAATCCCGTCGGCTCCTACCGGCGCACCTTTGCAGTGCCAAAAAATTGGCGTGGACGGCAAGTGTTCATCCATTTTGCCGGCGTCAAGTCGGCGTTTTATATCTGGGTCAATGGGAAAAGGATCGGCTACAGCCAGGGCAGCATGACCCCGGCTGAGTTTAACCTGACGCCTTATCTGCACAAAGGCGAAAACGTCCTCGCTGTGGAGGTCTATCGCTGGTCGGACGGCAGCTACCTGGAGGATCAGGACATGTGGCGATTTAGCGGCATTTTTCGTGATGTCTTTTTGTTTGCCACGCCATCCGTGCATTTGCGCGACTTTTTCGTGCGCACTGATCTGGACGAGCAGTACCGCGACGCAACTCTGTCGGTGACCGTGAATCTGCGCAACTACCTGGCGAAAAAGAGCGGCGCTTATGCTGTACAGGCCGAGTTGTATGATAACGCGAGCAAAAAGGTCGAAACTGTGTCCGCATTGCAAGGCCGGGTCTCGCATGTCCCGCCGGGGCAGGACGCGGTCATAGAGATGCACAGCCTGGTCAAAAATCCGCGTAAATGGTCGGCGGAAAAGCCCAATCTCCACCGCATCGTCCTGAGCCTGAAGAACAAAAAGGGCGAGACCATTGAAACGGCCGGAACCAATGTCGGCTTTCGCGAAATTGAAATCAAAGATTCGCAGCTATTTATCAACGGCGTTTCCATACGCTTAAAAGGCGCTGATCGTCATGAACATCATCCACTGTACGGACGGCACGTGCCGCTGAAGACAATGATAAAAGACATCACCCTGATGAAGCAGTTTAATCTCAATGCCGTGCGCACGTCGCACTATCCCAACGATCCGGCCTGGTACGACCTCTGCGACCGCTACGGCATTTACGTTGTGGATGAGACCAATCTGGAATCCCACGGCGCCAGCAAGGTGTTGCCGCAGAGCGACCCCAAATGGCTTGGCGCTTCGCTGGAACGCATCAAAAGTATGGTGCAGCGCGATAAGAATCATCCCTCGGTGATTTTTTGGTCTCTGGGCAACGAGGCCGGAACCGGCGATACATTCCTGGCCATGCGCGACTACGCCCACCAGGCCGATCCCACGCGGCCGGTGCATTACGAAGGCTACAACAAGGCCGGCGATGTCTACAGTCGCATGTATCCGCGTATCGATGAGCTTGTGGAGTATGCGGAACAGCCGCACAGCAAACCGCTGTTCATGTGCGAGTACGCCCACGCCATGGGCAATGGCAGCGGCAACCTTAAGGAGTACTGGGAGACCATTGAAAAATATCCGTCGCTCATCGGCGGCTGTATCTGGGACTGGGTCGACCAAGGGCTGCTCAAGACCGATGCAAACGGCGTGAAACATTTCGCCTATGGCGGCGATTTCGGCCCGCCGGACGTGCCCAGCGACGACAATTTTTGTATCAACGGTCTCATTTTTCCTGATCGAAAAATTTCTCCCAAAATGTGGGAAGTGAAAAAAATCTATCAGTACATTGCCGTCGAGCCTGTAGATGTGGCAGCCGGAAAGGTGAAAATCCGCAACAAGTACGCTTTCACCAATTTGAACGAGCTGTCGGGCGAATGGAGGGTTACCGAAGACGGGACCATCATTCAACAGGGCAAGCTGCCCGCGCTGGACATTCCGGCAGGGACGGAAAAAATTGTCGCGCTGCCGCTAAAGCAGATCGACGCAAAGGCGGGCGCCGAGTACTGGCTCAAGCTAAGTTTTGCATTGCGGGAAAAGACGCTCTGGGCGGACGTTGGTCATGAGGTCGCCTGGGAGCAGATGAAAATCCAGACAGCGGAATTGCCGAAACCGATACTCAAGGCTGAGGATATGCCCGCGATTCACGCGACGTCGTCTGCCGCGGAACTGGTTCTGCGGGGTAAAGACTTTTGCGTCGTTTTTAACCGGAAGATAGGGACGATGACATCCTATCGCTATCACGACCGTGAATTGCTGCATTCCACCGCCGAACGCCCAGGCGGACCGATGCTGAACATCTGGCGTGCGCCGCTGGACAACGACATCCGCATCGCTCCCTACTGGAAACAGGCCGGGCTGGATGCATTGCAGGATGAGATGCGTTCGTTCGGGACGACACAGCTTTCGCCGCAGGTAGTTCAGGTGCACGCGGTCCTTGACTACAAAGCCAATGACGACGCCGGATTTATCCATCGCGAGACCTACACCGTGTTCGGCAACGGCGATGTTTTCATCGATAACGATGTGGAGCCTTATGGCGAGCTGCCCACGCTGCCGCGCATCGGGCTGGAGATGGTCGTCAACAAGGAATTTGAAAAGTTGCAGTGGTATGGTCGCGGACCGCATGAAAACTATGCCGACCGCAAAAGCGGCGCGGCCGTGGGACTGTATAAAAGCACCGTGGACGAGCAATATACGCCCTACATCATGCCGCAGGACAATGGCAGCCGCCAGGACGTTCGCTGGCTGCTGCTGAGCGACGATGAAGGGAATGGACTGTCCGTCGTCAGCCGCGGCCGGCCATTTGCCATGACGGCTTTACACTATTCCACGAAGGACCTGGAGCAAGCAAAACACACGAACGAACTGCATCGTCGCGACGAAATTTATCTGCGACTCGACGCCCGCGAGCGCGGCGTCGGCAATGCGAGCTGCGGGCCGGAGATTCTGGAGAAATACAAAGTGGTGCCCGAAGGAACGGTGTTCAGCTTGAGTCTCAGGCCTTACAATTTGCACCTGAGCGACCCGGCGGAATTTTGCCGAACCGTGCTGCCCGTCGCTTCCGAGCCGGTGATCAACCGGGATCGCCACGGCGTGGTTACGATATCGAACCTGATGGATGACGTTGAAATTCGCTATACCCTCGATGGCTCTGAGCCGTCGGTCTCATCGCCGCTATTCACCGGGTTGTTCACCAAAATCGATTCCGGCGTCATTAAAGCTCGCACATTCGCCGAGGGCATGACGCCCAGCCGCACCAGCGTCCTGCGCGTTGGTCGACTTGCCGTTTTTACACCGGTCATGTTCCCTCAGGATGCCTTTTTCGCTGACTCGACTACAGTGACTATAACCTGCGAAACCGAGAATGCCGACATTTACTACACGCTGGATGGACATCGACCGACACAGAAATCTCTTCACTATGAAAAGCCGTTTGTCGTTCATCGCAGCGTCGTCATCAAAGCCGTGGCCATGAAAGATGGGTTTTCACCCAGTGAAGTTGCGACCTCTGCCATTACAATTAAAAAGCCCGGCGACCCGGGCGTCAATTTCAGCTACTATGAAGGCCCGACGGGGAGAATGCCGAATTTCAAAAAACGGACGCCCCTGCGCAGCGGCGTGGTTCCGCGCGTAAGGCTGGACGGCGTGCACGCTCGCAAGGAAAGATTCGCCCTGTTGTTCAGCGGATTTCTTCGCATTGCCAAAGCGGGAACATATACATTCTATCTCGAATCCAATGACGGCAGCCGCCTATACATTGATGCGAAACTAGTGGTAGACAACGATGGCCAGCATGGCGCTATCGAAAAGCAGGGTGATATCACCTTAACCGCCGGGCGGCATCCTTTTCAGGTGCAATATTTTGACGCCGGCGGCTCCCAGGCGCTGCGGCTGTCCATTGCCGGGCCGGAGATGAAAAAACAGGAAGTTCCGGCGGAGATGTATCTTCAATAGTTGCAAATCTGAAAAAGGGAGACAAGATGAAGAGATATAAAATCAATCTCTTGCTGCTGATCGGTATGGTCATATTTGTCCTTGCCGGGCCAAGCGCCTTTGCCCGGCGAAATGTAAAGATTTCAACAATCGGTGCAACACCGCCGCAGCTGGAAAACTCGCAGACGCTGCAACAAAAGGTAGAGCGGATGATCGACTTTTTGCACCGGCAACTGCACCAGGTACTGCCGGATCAACCGGACCTTATCCTTCTGCCGGAAGCGTGCGACCGGCCTGCGGGTCTGAGTTTGAAAGAGCAATTTGAATATTTCAAGGTGCGGGGAAACCAGGTGCAGGATTTTCTTGCATCGGTGGCCGGGGAGCATCGCTGCTACATCGCCTTTGGCGTCAAGAGACAGGATGAAAGCGGCGCATGGCGAAACTCCTGTGTGCTGTTGGACAGGGCGGGAAAAGTTGCCGGTATTTATAATAAAAACTTTCCGACCATGCCGGAGATGGAGGGCGGCATCGTTGCCGGCAATGAAACGCCGATCTTTCACACCGATTTCGGAACGATCGGCTGCGCCATCTGCTTCGATTTAAATTTTGATGAACTGCGAGCGCGCTACGCTTCTTTAAAGCCGGACATTATTCTTTTCCCGTCAATGTACCACGGCGGCCTGGCGAAGCGAACTGGGCCTACTCATGCCGATCTTATTTTGTGGTTCTATAGGCGTTGCCAAGCTTCCGTCGGAAATCAGGAATCCCATGGGCAGAGTTGTTGCCACAACGACGAACTATTTTAATTTTATCACCGCCACCGTCAACCTGGATTACGAACTGGCGCATCTCGACGGCAACTGGGGAAAATTGCGCGCCCTGAAAAATAAATACGGCCCGGAGGTCACGATTTATGATCCCGGAAAAATCGGCTCGGTCATGATTATCAGCGAATCTGACAGCGTGTCGGCTCAAGACATGGTCAAAGAATTTGATATCGAGTTACTCGATCATTATTTTGACCGCAGTCGCGCGTTTCGTCTGCGAAAAGGAAATATGAAATAAAAGCACGGCCAGGCCGCAGAAGGAAATATTGAAAGGCAAAAGTTTCCGGAAACGTGGAGACCTCAGAGGTTTCAAAAACCTCTGAGGTCTTCATTAACCAAAAAGGAGTTGCAACCTCATGTTTAAAATCTTCTTTGTTTTTTTGGCCTTTGTGCTGCTTTTCGTTGCGCCTGCGTTCCCGGCAGTTAACAACGGAGACCTTGTACCGACTTTTGACGCGACCGGGGATCTAAATCAGGGATTTCAAAACCCGCCCATGTACGCCCGGCCGCGTGTGTTCTGGTGGTGGCTGAATTCCATGGCGACAAAAGAGAGCATCACCCGCGACCTGGAAGAGTTAAAAGCCAAAGGGTTTGGCGGGGCCCTGCTTTTTGACGCCGGGTCGTCCGCTTACACTATTGCTGCGCAAACGCCGCCCGGGCCTGAATTTGCCAGCCGGGCGTGGAAAGATCTTTTTGTCCATGCGCTGAAAGAAGCAGATCGTCTCGGTCTCGAAATCAGCTTGAACATCCAGAGCGGCTGGAATCCGGGGGGGCCGTCCGTGTTGCCGGAGGACGGCATGAAAAAGATCGTCTCTACCGAGGTCATAATTACCGGGCCGAAGCATTATGATAATGTGCTGCCAAAAGACAGCGGCTATTTTTATCGCGACATTGCAGTGCAGGCCTATCGCATCGAATCAACTCGAAAAGCAGCGTCGATCAAAAACTGGCGCTACAAGTCGGTCAACCGCTCGCTGCCCGGCAGCGGCAATTATCCTTTCGAGTGGCTGAGGGAGCAGTTGCCGGCCGTCGCCAATGAACAAGATGTGCGCAACGACTCGATCCTCGACCTGTCGGCCAACATGGATGCATACGGTCGGTTAAAGTGGGATGTGCCGCCGGGAACCTGGCGTATCATTCGTTACGGCTCGGTTCTCACCGGTGCGCAGGTCAGCACTTCAAGTCACGGCTGGCAAGGACTGTCCTTCGACCATCTCAGCACAAAAGCGCTTGATCACTACCTGGCTGCTGTCGTTGATCCGATTTTGCAGAGCGCCGGCGACTATGTCGGCAAAAGCCTGAAATATTTGCACACGGATAGCTGGGAAATGGGGCCGGTCAACTGGACGGACGTTTTTCCGGCCGATTTCAAAAAACGCCGCGGCTATGATATGACGCCATATATGCCGGTTCTTGCGAACAAAATCGTGAACAGCCGCGATATCTCCAACCGCTTCCTCTATGATTTTCGCAAAACAATCGGCGACCTGATCGCCGACCGCATGTATGCCAAATTTGCCGACTACGCGCACACGCACGGCCTGATGGTGCACCCGGAGTCCGGCGGCCCGCACTCGGCGCCCATCGATGCGTTGAAATGCCTGGGGCGTAACGATGTGCCCATGGGCGAGTTTTGGGCCAGAGCGAGCACACACCGCTCCAGCGATGATGCCCGGCTGTTTATCAAGCAAAGCTCCTCTGCCGCGCACATTTACGGCAAGCGGTTCATTGCCGGGGAAGGCCCGACCTCCATCGGTCCGCACTGGGAACGATCGCCAAAGGATCTAAAAAGCGTTTTTGATCGTAATTTCTGCGAAGGAATCAACCGATTTTTCTGGCATGAATTTGTCAGTTCGCCGAAAGAATTTGGCCTGCCGGGAAATGAATACTTTGCCGGCACGCATCTCAATCCCAATGCCACCTGGTGGGAGCAGAGCCGCGCTTGGATCACTTATCTGTCACGCACATCATTCCTGCTGAGCCAGGGTCTCTTTCAGGCCGATGTGCTGATGTATTACGGCGACGACGTGCCCAATTTTGTTCTGCGCAAACGTGTGATCAAGGGGCTTGGCCCGGGCTATGATTATGACGAGTGCAATGCTGAAGTGCTGCTCACGCGCCTGTCCGTCCAAGACGGTAAAATTGTGTTGCCGGACGGCATGAGCTATCATCTGCTGCGGCTACCGGATCAAAAAGCGATGACGCTAAAAGTCTTGCAAAAGATCGAATATCTGGTAAAAGAGGGCGCCACCATCGTCGGGCCGAAGCCGCGCAAGGCCACCGGTTTGACGGGCTGGCCCGAATCCGACGCCCAGGTCGCGCAAATCGCCGACCGGCTGTGGGGCGCTTGCAACGGCAAAACAGTGACGGAAAATCGCTATGGCAAGGGCCGGGTGTTCTGGGGTAAGTCGATGCGCGAAATTCTCCTCGCCGACGGCGTGTTGCCGGATTTCGAGTTCGTCAGCGCGCAGGATTCAACGATGCTGGACTTTACCCACCGAAAAACGGGAGATGCCGACATCTATTTCGTCGTCAACAGGCTGGCGCGGCACGGCATTTACGACACAAAATATCGATATCTGCCCACCCTGCCGGACCGCTACGAAGAGGTGGAATGTACGTTTCGGGTGAGTGGCAAACAGCCGGAAATATGGGATCCCATGAACGGCCGCATCATCGAACAGCCGGTTTACCGTTTGGAAAAGGGCCGCACCATTGTGCCGCTGCGCCTGGCGCCGGAGGGATCGGCATTCGTCGTCTTTCGGGAAAAAATCAAAGACAAACCGATTGTGGCGATTCGGCAGCAGACTATCAATGTCTTCCCTGTTGCACCGCAAAAAGTGGGCGAGTGGCCGCGGGTAAAGGTTTCCCGCAAGGATGATCAGGTTCTCCTGGAGGCCTTTAAGTCGGGTAGATATGAGTTGCAGCGCGCCGACAGAAAAACTGTCTCGATCAAAGTGGATGCCATTCCACCCGTACAAAAGATCGGGGGGCCGTGGCAGCTTTCATTTCCGCATGGCTGGGGCGCACCGGCACAGGTAACGCTTGACACACTCATCTCCTGGACGGATTCCGACAACGACGGCATTAAATACTTTTCCGGTACGGCAACTTATCACAAGCGCTTTAATCTGAAAAATGAAGCGATGGACGGTCTGCGGCTCTATCTTGATCTCGGCAACGTGCAGGAATTAGCCCAAATTAAATTGAACGGCCAACCGCTGGGGGTGCTGTGGATGCCGCCTTTTCGCGTGGACATCACCGATGCCGTTCACGCGGGCAATAACGAACTGGAAATCCAGGTCATCAATCTTTGGCCAAACCGCTTGATCGGCGATCAGTTTCTGCCGCTGCAAAAGCGTTATACGCGCACCAATATCCGCAAATTCCACAAGGATTACCCGCTGCGGATA
>Ga0114931_10004500_pt1 | contig 17394 bp, 12 predicted proteins | sample 2SBtaG_FD_89579 | JGI IMG/M metagenome (GOLD analysis project Ga0114931, IMG submission 89579) | Deep subsurface microbial communities from Kolumbo volcano to uncover new lineages of life (NeLLi) - 2SBTROV14_V59a metaG | ecosystem: Environmental > Aquatic > Marine > Volcanic | place: Kolumbo...
CCTGACACAGCATTTTGCCTGCTCAGGTCGGCGGTGCGGGCAAGAGTAGATGGCGCATCACTCGCCGGGAACTCGTGGAAATCGGCTAGATCCCGTGCCATTGCTGGTTCAGTGCGCCGCGTCACTACAGCCGCTTCGCTGCTGGTAGTGACGCGGCTCGCGAGCGACTCACCCGCAAAATCGAAGTATCCGTGTTCGTTCTACGCTTGGATTCGCCTGTCCCGCCCGGTCGAACAAACTGCCTGGCTCATGATCGAGCGCTGTCGAGTCATCGCAGCGGGCCTCAAGAAGCATCAGAATCATTAACCTTGGCCAAGCCCGCGAAGGCGGCTTTGAGTCCTGCCCCGATCTCTGCCGGTTCGTTTTCATCCTCGATTTCGACCGACTCTTCAACAGCGACTTGTGATCGCCAAACGGCGATCGTCGTCGCTCTCTCACGGCGCGCCGGACTGCCCTTTTAGTCAAGATCAATCAGGTGGTCTACCGTTATGCCAGATATACCTGCAGTCCACATCGCCACATCGATCGTCGGCGCATGTCGGCCGTTTTCGATTGCATTCATTGTCTGCCAACTGACACCAACGCGCTCGGCCAGGTGTTTCTGCGCCATTTCGCCGTTCTTGAAACGGAGCTCGCGAATCCTATTTGTCAATGCCATTCCGGGTTAACTCTCCAGTCGGGCTTAGGCCAGCAATGATGTGCTGGAAATCATGGCCGACGCCGTGTCAATTAACGCAGATACCGAGTCCAGTTCGCTTGACGGAATCAAGCAAAATTGACTAGGATTTAGTCAAGCAGAATTACCACGGTGTCAAGTAATGTTTACCCGGCGTCCGCTTCGTTTGACAGTGTCAAGTCAAATCGACTTCGTGTCAGTCAGTCAGATCTGACAGCGAGTCGGGCAATCTTGACGTCGCTGATTTTGTGTCGCCTAACTTTTGCATAGAAGGCTTGGACGTTCTATTAGTCTTTTTCGGCAAAGCGACGAGAAATGGTTCGAAGACGCGTCGATATGTGATTAGTTCGGTATGTGAGTTGCGATCTGACCGACCGGCCGCTTTCGCCGAAAACCGTCACCCCAAAGACGAGACTGTAATTAAGATAAGGGCTTGCTGTTTTCGGTGAGCCTTTTGTCTTATCAACGTAGCGAAATCGTAGCGTCGTTTTGTACAATTTTTAAGTCGCTGAGTTTGACCCGGTCACTTACTTTGTCGACGTTTCACAGACGATACTCCAGGAAGCTGAGCAGCCAATTTGTAATCGACTTTGCGTACGCTAACGAGCTGGCCAGCGAACACAAGACTAATATCGATCTTGCGCCGGCCGAGGCAGATGCGGCCACAGTGGGTCACAAGCCTTCTTCCTCGAACCCTATTCAGGATTCGCGCATTGTCTGGTCGTAATTCGGCGCCGCGATATTACCAAGCGTCCAACAAAAGCGCCAATACTGTTCTCTTGAACTCCTGCACAATTCTCACGTGTTCATCTTCTGACTTCGTAATAAATACAACGGGAGTTGTGTAGGCATACTCCTCGCCGCCAACTGGAAATATGTGCCCAGAGTCGCACCATAGCTGAGCAAAGTGTTCCGGTAGAAACCCAACGAATTCGCCAGACAGGATCAATTGCAGCACCGCCTCTTCGTGAAATGCGACCGACGTGCTTCGGCATTGCAGCCTCGAACCGTAGGTATCAAAACCACGCATGTAACCACGAGAAACATAGTCGCATTGAGCTAGAGCGACCTCTGGATTGTCTTCAAGCTGACGTCGCAGCTGGTGATTTGCGCCGCAATACAAATTTTCATTCTCAGAGAATAGATTCTCGTAAGTGAGTCCGCGCAATTCGTTGCGCCCGACACCAATACCAACTTGCGCCGTGCCATTGAGTAATGCCAGTTCGACATCTACCGGTGAGCACATCCTCAATTCAAACTGAATTTTCTCTGATACTTTCCTAATTTGAGAAAAAGCCTCTGGTAATAACCACCGAGGGTCGAACACCAGCATGTCAATCGCTGCGATGGACAATTTTCCCGATGGTGCTTCGTCGAGTTCATGAATTGCTGAAACAAACTCATCGCAATGCCTGAAAAGATCTTGCGCTGCCTGATAAACAATTTTTCCGGCATCGGTCAGCTTGAACCCCGACCTACCGCGTTTGCACAGAACTTGTCCTAGTCTGGACTCCAACTCAGCCAGGCTGACGCTTATCGAAGATCGGCCAATATTCAACTGAGATTCGGCCGCTGAAAGGCCTCCGCAATCCACAATGACGACGAAAACTCTGAGCAATCGCATATCGACGTCGCTGATTCGCATGTACCACGCCCACCCGATAGTTTGATAGATCGGGAATAAGGATTAGAAAGTTAGTATTTATCAAATTAATCAGATTTGCCAGTATTCTGCCAAATCGACCGAACGCTCGAATGAGCACGATCAGAGGGTATGCCGATGAACCAAGATTGCTGGACGCCAGGACGCGAGACTGGATTTCTGATGCATCCAGATCCCATCGCAGATATTTCCAACTGTGATTCACCACTCGATCCCGATTCGGCCGAACAACTGCAATCTCTCGCGCAGAATTTGCCGGCGCTAATTGCTAACGGTCGGCTACGTTCCACAATCGACGAGCTGCCTGTCTTTGATTTGACCAATTTCAAGGAATGTACGGATGGGCGGGTCGTCGAACGGGCTTTCCGGATCTACGCGCACCTTGCAAACGCCTACGTTTGGTGCAATCAGGACGAATCGGCGAAAAGTTTACCGTCCGGCGTTGCCGTTCCGCTCGTTCAGTTGGCCGAGATCGTCCAGAGACCCCCGATCGTCCCGTACGCCAGCACGTCACTTTGTAATTTCGAGAGAATCGATCCAAACGGCGATCACAAGGTTGAGAATCTTAAATGCATTCAAAAACTCGTCGACATACCGGACGAGTCCTGGTTTCACCTGATTCATATTGAGATTGAAATGCATGCTGGTGAAATTCTCGCCGCATGCCTTAACGCCGCACCGATTGTGGACAAAGAAGATTCAGACAAACTGGAATCGGAGCTTTCGAAAATCCCCGTAGCGTTTCAAAAGATGATAGATACGTTCGCCAGGATGGCGCAGGGCTGCAAACCGGAAACCTACTACCATACATTGCGGCCATACTTGTTCGGCTTTGACGATATCGTCTACGAAGGCGTGGCAAAGTTTGATGGGAAACCGCAGAGCTTTCGCGGCGAATCCGGCGCGCAGAGCACGGCTATTCCTGCGATTAAGTCGTTTCTGGGTATCGAACATGAGCGAGGCGGACTCTCCGAGCATTTGGAAGTGATGAAAGCCTATATGCCGTTGCCGCATCGAAGTCTTCTCAAAGGCATCGACTCAAAAGCAATTCGTCAATATGTCTCGAGAGTCGAACGTCCGAGTTTGACTGAGGCCTACAACGAATGCATGCGTGGAATGACCGAGTTCCGAACGTTGCACCTCAAAATGGCAGCTGCATTCGTCGCCAAACGCGTCAAGAACCCAATCGGCACTGGCGGAACAGAGTTCATGCATTGGCTGGAACAGCTAAGAAACGAAACTGAACAACAATACCTATAGACCGTTACCTGGATCAGAGACTGAAATGAAACCAACAATAATGGCTCACGGTGGTGCCTGGGACTGGGACGATTCGTTGGATGCAGGAAAGAAGGCCGGTATCGAACAGGCCCTGACGATTGGCAACGCAGTCTTGCAAAACGGTGGGTCTGCGCTGGACGCTGTCGAAAGTACAGTTGTCGCCTTGGAGGATAATCCAATTTTTGACGCCGGTCTTGGTGGATACTTAAATGAAGATGGAATTGTGCAACTCGATACAATGATCATAGATGGAGCGCGTACTGATTTTGGTGCAGTTGCCGGGGTGACAAGCGTCAGAAACCCAATTGTGCTCGCTCGGAAAATCATGGAGGACACGGAGCAATGCTTCATCGTTGGCACTGGTGCAGACAGCATCGCTACGAGTCTTGGCATTAAGCCGATTGCAAATACTGAACTTGTTACGCCTGCAATGCGCGCGTATTACGAAACGGCGCGAACAGACGGACCGAATGATACGGTCGGTGCAATAGCTATTGATAGCTATGGATACGTGGCTGCAGCGACATCGACTAGCGGTACGCCCAGGAAACCTGCTGGGCGAGTGGGTGATTCGCCAGTATTCGGAGCCGGTGGATATGCTCAAAATGGCATCGGTGCTGCTGGGGCGACGGGACAGGGAGAGCAGATCATGCGACTAATGCTTTCCAAAATTGCTTGCGATGCGCTATCGAGCGGAATGAGTGCGGCAGAAGCGGCAGATTTAGCCGCGGAGAAATTTGAGGAAAAATTTCAAGATTCCATGTCCGGGATTATTGTAATTGACAGGAATGGGAGTATTGGCGCGGCGCAGACCGCTCCGAAAATGACCTTCGGTTGGATATCAGATGACGGATCCATTCGATCCGCCACAAATGCAGCTGACATGATCAAACAGACACGCTGATTAGTATGTAATTCCAAGTGAGCAATAATACGTGACGACAAAAACAACTCGGCTAAGGGCACCATATCTCCTTTTTCTCGGTGATATTCAAGATGCAACGTTCGGCAAGACGGGCTTTGGATTGCTGCAGTGGCGCCCTGAGCTGGTTGCCGGACAGTTGCCCGAATCCTGGAACCCGACTACTGCCGAGGCATCATAAGATTATGCGACTCTTTGCAGCAGCTCTGGGCACCGAGACCAATACGTTTTCGCCAATTCCAACCCGGATGGCAGATTTCGAGGCATTCAGCCTTTACCGTCCCGGTACGTTTCCTGATACGCCTGCAGAATTTACCGCGCCGCTTTGGGTTGCCCGGCAGCGGGCACAATCGGCCGGCTGGCAACTGGTCGAGGGAACCTGTGCGTTCGCTTTGCCTGCAGGTATAACCGTTCGGAAGGACTACGAGACGTTGCGCGACGAGATTCTCGGCCAGCTGGCAGATGCGCTGCCCGTCGACGTGGTCGCCTTGAGTATGCACGGTGCAATGGTCGCCGAGGGCTACCCGGACTGCGAAGGCGATATGCTCCGCCGGGTACGCGACCTGGTTGGGGATGATATTGTCGTTGGCCTCGAGATCGACCCACACTGCCACTTGAGTGAAGTGATGGTGCAAAGCGCCGATGCGATTATTATTTTCAAGGAGTACCCGCACACGGACTTCATCGAGCGCGCCGTGGAGTTACTGAATATTCTCGAGGAAATGGTAAAGGGTAACGTCAAGCCGCAGATGTCGGTGTTCGACTGTCGCATGCTCGGCTTTTATCACACGACAAAGGATCCGATGAAGGCCTTTGTCAGAAAACTCAAAGCGACGGAGCAAAAAGACGGTGTGCTGTCGATTTCTGTCGCTCATGGATTTCCCTGGGGCGACGTCGAGGAAGGTGGCACGAAGATGCTGGTCATTAGCGATAATGATGTCGAGCTGGGCGATGCGCTCGCCGAGGAACTGGGTATGCAGCTTTTCGATATGCGAGGCAAGACTCACACGCCAACCGAAGACATGGTGCAGGCTATCAAGCGTGCCCACAAAGCATCGCATGCCCCCATCGTACTGGCCGATTCTTCGGATAATCCGGGTGGTGGTGCACCGGGCGACTCGACTTACGTAGTTAAGGAGTTGCTTGAACAGGGCGTGCGAGATGTTTGCGTCGGTGCAATGTGGGATCCACAGGCTGTCATTCTCGCTCATAGTGCCGGCATCGGCTCGTCGTTGCGCATGCAAATCGGCGGAAGAATAGGAGATGTTTCCGGTGCGCCGCTGGAGCTCGATGTCACTGTGACGGGATTGTGCCGTGATGCCCGGCAGTCGTTCGCGGGCTCGTCAGCCAAACTCGGTGACTGTGCCGCTATTCGATTTGACGGCATCGACGTTGTGTTGTCATCGCTCAGATGCCAGACACTCGGCCTTGACCTGTTTACAAACGTGGGCATCGAGCCGGCCGACTACAAAATTATTGTCGTGAAATCCAGCCAGCACTTTCATGACGCGTTCGCGCCGATTGCCAGTGATATCTACTATCTTGATAGCCCCGGTGCGCTGATGCAGAATCTGAAAGAGATCAACTACAAGAACCTGCCTGCAAACATCTGGCCATTTGTTGAAAATCCGTTCGCAGATTGATTCGCATTTCCAAGTGAGTAAACATACGTGACGAAGACCGCAACAGCTCAACTAAGGGCACCATATCTCCTTTTTCTCGGTGATATTCAAGATGCAACGTTCGGCAAGACGGGCTTTGGATTGCTGCAGTGGCGTCCTGAGCTGGTTGCCGGACAGCTTCGTCTACCGGGTTGTGGTCTGGACCTAGAAGTCCCGGAGCTGACGATCAAAGAGGCCGCAAGCAAGGGAATTGCAAGCCTCGTGATCAGTATCGCCCCGATTGGAGGGCGGTTGCCCGAGTCCTGGTACTCGACAATCGGGGAGGCATTGGACTGCGGGATGGATATCGTTTCAGGTCTGCATTCGAAACTAACTGATATTCCGGAGTTCGTTGCCCGAGCAAGTGCATCGGGTGCGCGGCTTGTCAATGTGCGGACGCCACCCGCTAATATTCCGGTTGGCTCAGGCCTTGAGCGCAGCGGCCGGCGGGTGCTAATGGTCGGCACGGAATGCGCCGTTGGTAAGAAATACTCGGCACTTGCTCTGTCGCAGGCAATGGCAGATTTAGGCATGAACGCGACGTTTCGGGCGACAGGACAAACAGGCATCATGATTGCCGGTGAGGGTATTGCAGTCGATGCCGTGGTAGCCGATTTTATCTCCGGGGCGGCGGAGCTGATTTCCCCGGCCAACCAAGCCGATCACTGGGACGTTATCGAAGGGCAGGGCTCGCTGTATAACCCGGGCTACGCGGGTGTCACGCTGGGCCTGATACATGGATCGCAGCCCGACGCCCTGGTCATGTGCCACGAAGCGACAATGACCAAAATAATCGGTTGCGGCGACTACTCAATTCCGCCGCTCGAAGAATGTATGCAAACTTATTTGCACATGGCGAAGCTGACGAGTCCGGATGTTCGCTTTGCTGGTCTAAGCATCAACACATCAAAGTTACCGCAAGCGGAGCGACAGTCGTATCTCGATTCGTTATCCGATCGGATGAACCTGCCGTGCGTGGATCCGGTTGCCAGTGGGTCAGCGCCGATCGCCCAGTACGTACGCGACAATTTTGATGCGTGACGCGATATGAAGGTCAGTGCGCACATCGAAGAATGGGACCTCAAAAAACCGTTTCGCATCAGCGGTATGGAATGGACATCGACGCGCTCTGTCGTCGTGCAAATTGGCGGTGACGGCTGTATCGGCCGGGGCGAAGCGCAGGGCGTCATTTATACTGGCGAAACAGTCGAGACCATCATTGCGCAGGTATACGACGTCATTGATTCGATGCGATCGGGCATCACCAGGGCAGCGTTGCTGGATCTGTTGCCCGCTGGCGGTGCGCGCAATGCGATTGATTGTGCGTTGTGGTATTTGGAGGCGAAGCTGGCCGGCAAAACAATTTGGGAGCTGACCGGAATTGAAGCAAGGCCCGTCACCACCGTTTTTACAATCGGCATTGAGCCGACCCCCGAACAGATGGCACAGAACGCCAGCGCTGCGACCGACAGCCCGGCGCTGAAAATTAAAGTCGACGCCGATCGTCCTATCGAAAGGCTGCGAGCAATCCGCGCTGCACGGCCGGATGCGGCGATCGTCGTCGATGCAAACGAAGGCTGGAATTTCGAGTTGTTGCAGAAGGTACTGCCACATGCTGCTGAACTGGAAATCAGCATGATCGAGCAGCCTCTGCCACGCGGCGGTGATAATGAGCTTGAGGGTTTTGAGTCGCCGGTACCTTTGGCGGCGGACGAGTCCTGCCTGGATACCAGCGAGTTAGAGCAGGCAAGTCGTCGTTACGACATGATCAATATCAAACTGGATAAGACCGGCGGCCTGACTGAGGCGCTTAACCTCGCGCGCGTTGCCAAAGAAAAGGGCCTCAAGCTCATGGTCGGTAACATGATGGGTACATCGCTTAGCATGGCGCCGTCATTTGTTATTGCACAATTATGCGACTTCGTGGATATCGATGGCCCGCTCTTGCTAAAAAATGACCACCCGACGGGCTTGAGTTACAAGTCGGGTCTGGTCGACGTATTCAGTCCTTCTTTTTGGGGCTAAATACCGGCGGTATTTGCACTGCTGAACGCAAGAGAATCCAGATTCCGTAGTCGGAACGACACTGGAGTGGTCGCGCGAGATTTTGATGTGAGAGAAGCATGAAAAAGCTGTTTTCTGCACGTTGGTTGCGAATCTATATTGTCCCGGGTGCCGTTTTTCAATCCGTCATGGTCGGCGGCGGTTATGGCACGGGCCGTGAAATAATCGAGTACTTTACGAGCCTTGGTGCGTTGGGAGGTGTTCTCGCTTTTGCGGTCGCTTTTGTCGTATTAGCAGTTGTGCTGGCGCTGTCATTCGAGCTGGCTCGACGAACCAGGTCCTATGACTACCGCGCCTTTTTTAAGCAATTGCTTGGTCCGGGATGGGTACTGTACGAAATTCTTATCATTCTGATGTTCCTGTTGGTCCTCGCTATACTCGCGTCGGCGGCCGGGAATATTCTTCGAGACGAATTGCACCTGCCATATTTCATGGGCATCTTGATCATGCTCATCATCATTGGTCTGCTGACATTTTTTGGTCGCGACCTGATTGCGAAAGTGCTGACATTCTGGTCAGTGATTCTATACGCAGTCATTATTACTTTTTTCATACTTGTGTTTGCGGCGGCAGGTGACGTCGTTTGGAGCCAACTTCAGAGTGCAACGCTCGCGAATGGCTGGGCGACGAGCGGCTTCAAGTATGCGGTTTACAATTTGTCCACGCTGCCGTTGTTGCTTTACATTACGCGTGGTTTCGGGACGCGCCGCGAAGCTACTGCATCGGGAGCGATCGCGGCAGCGATCGCTCTCGTACCCGGGGTGCTGCTTCACATTGTCTTCTTCTCGAGTTATCCGGCGATTCTTGAGCAGCCAGTACCGGTGTACTGGTTGATGCAGGAGCTCGGCTTCAAAGTGATGGTCCTCATTTATTCGCTAATGTTGTTCGGCACGTTTATCGAGACAGGAGCCGGCATGTTGCAGGGCATCAACGACCGTATCGATGCGTATCTGATCGAGACCAAAGGAACCGGGCTGCCACGCTGGGCGCACGCAATGATCGCCGTTACTGCGGTCTCCGCAAGTGCATTGCTCTCGCTTGTGGGAATTACGACGCTGATCGCAAAAGGCTATGGCACCATGGCCTGGGGATTTTTCGCCATCTACATTGTTCCTCTTGTGACAGTCGGACTGTATCGGATTACAACGGCACAATCGTCGGGCTTACGACGTTAGGCGAAGACAGTAGCAATGCTTGTGTTAGAAGTTTTTTCTCATTTGTACGCCGATCGTGCGCGGACGGTTGGTGGCATAACGCTCGAATCCCGGGATCTCGGCGGCAAGCGAAATAACCTCGGACAAATTCGCATTTTCGTCAAATACGTTTTGCACGAATATTGAAGCCTGCCAGGTTGCGAATTGGAAACCGGCACGAATGTGCAACAGATCATAGGAATCTCTCACGGCCGCCGCCTCACTAAAAGCCGGGTCGTCAGGGAATATGGTGACGCTGTCGCCCGTGTATGAATAATTCGCGTTCAGGTAGGCGCTTTCCGCAAAACTGACGGGGAAGCTGTAGTAGATTGACGCATTCGCCGTCCATTCCGGTACCTGCAACAGGCGATCACCAGTTTTCGGAATAATGTCAGGTTCCGTAGATCGGATTTCGGCATCCGCGAAGCCAATGCCGGCCGTCAGCTCAAGCCCCTCGATCGGCGCGGCTACAAATTCCAGATCGAAGCCCTGACTGCGTGCCTTGCCCGCGTTGACGGTTTGGCCGAAACCGCAAGGAAAACTTTTGCCTTGCTGAATGTCGTCCCAGTCGATGAAAAATACCGCTCCGTTCAGATGCACGGAATTATCAGCCAATGCGGTCTTGGCACCTACCTCATAGCTCCATAGCGAATCGGAGTCGTATGGGGCTGAAGGTGCAGCGACGTCGGGGCCACAGAAGTCCGGAATGAATCCGCTGATGCCTCCATTGCGATAACCCTTGGCGGCTGAGCCATAGACGGTCACAGAATCGTTCACTTCGAAATCGATCGCGACTTTCGGATTGATGCCGGTTTCTGACGTCTTGCCGACCGTCGCTGGGACACCGTCGGCGACAATACCTGTATCGAGAGCAAACAGGTCAGTTTCTACGTCGAACCAACGGGCACCGACCGTTAGCGCGGTACGTTCCGATAGTTCGAACGACACTTCACTGAATACGGCCAGTTCCTCAATGCTAACGTCAACCATGCCGCTGAATACAAGGTCAGAACCACCGAAAACCGGCACACCCGGGAGGCCAATAGATTCAGCAAATGCTGCTTCAAATCCTTCCGGTTCGGAGAGTGAAGGCGCCGATCTGTCAATATCAGAGTAATACAGCCCAACAATGTATTGGATCGGACCGTCCGAATTCGATGACAGGCGGAACTCCTGAATAAAGCGCTCTTCGTCTTCGATCTGGTCGATATTTGTCGGATACGGTATGCCAAAGAACAACTGAATGATCTCGGTAATATCTTCATTTTCGATATATTCACGATCGAAGTAGGAACTTGCGGACGTGAAATCGAAACGATCCCCAGAGTAGTTGAATGTCAGTGCCGCGTGGGTCCACTCGTCGTCGAGAAATTCAGCGATGTCGACCAGCCGATTCTGATCGAAATCGCCCACGCTGCTGGACCATGATGCGCCATCGGACTCCTGCTTGTTATAAGCGATCTTGGCTACCACATTCAGCTTGTCATTTGGTGTCAGGCCCAGGCTCGCCTGAAAGCCCTTGATTTTGTTATTGTCGACGTTTTCAATCGTCGTCAGGACCGTCGGATCGCTTGCGCTGGGGAACGTCCGGTCAAAGACGCCATCCTGGTCTTCAATGTAGCCAACGAGTCGCAATGCTGCCTTGTCCTGGGAAAGCGGAATGTTGACAACGCCCTCGACCTTGTAATTCATGTCGCCATGCTCGGTATTCGATATCTCGAGGTCGACCAGCCCTTCGAATTCACTGGTGTTCGGCTGGTTGCTTATGATGCGTATTGTGCCCCCCATCGAACTGGCGCCATACAGAGTACCTTGCGGACCTCGCAAAACCTCGACGCGTGCTACATCGACCATTCGTGGCTGGACGAAATTAGGAAGCGGCGTTTCGTCAACGTAAAAACCCGTCGTCCGGGATCCGGAAATGCCGCGGATTGAAAAACTTAGAGCATTACGGCCGTCGCCACTCCCGAAACCGTATGACACGCTGGGAATGAAGGTGGCGAAATCTGTGACGTTCTGGGCACCCATCAGGTCCAGCGTGTCAGATTGGAGCGCCGTGATACTCATCGGCAGATCCTGGATCGATGATTCGCGCTTGCTGGCCGTTACAATAATCTCTTCGACTTGCGCAGCGCTGCTGGTTTGGGCCGTTGCCGGCTGCGATGTCAGGATGCTGAGAGAAATCAAGCCAATGGTGATCAACTTAGACATTGCGTAGTCCCCCCTGGTTACGACAGTGACGAAGTGACTTCGCCAAATACAGAGTCTGGTTGGCACGGAGAAGTCCAATCTGTACACCGTACACCTAATTTCGTACAGTATACAGGCCAGGTGGTCGTATTGAATAAGGCTATAATTCTCATGAACTCGGTTGTGCTTTGACACCGGCGCGAAGCTTGAAATATAGCCTTTCATCACGGCGTTGCCGCGTATGACGAGTTCGCCAGTGGACAAACTTTGGATGTAAATCAACAGTTGCGGACTGCACCTGGCTGGATTCATATTGTGGTTGTTGGTTTTTTTGATACCAACAGGGTATTTCAAATCATAACTGTACACTGTACATTGAAGGGTAATCTTTCCCCCTGCATTAGCATGCACACGATAGAAACTCGATATGAATACAGCGACAGACCGAGCGGCCAGGCTAGACGAGGCAGACGACTGGCAAATTGAAAAGGCCGAGTGGCTCGAATCACTGGATTCGATGGCAACGAACCACGATGCCAAGCACATCAGGGAACTGCTAATCGACCTGCAACAGTCGGCACTCAAATACGGCGTGTCGTTTGACGGCAGGGCGCTGAACACGCCGTACCGTAACAGCGTTCCCGTCTCAGAACAGCCGGTGTACCCGGGCGACATAGACCTCGAACAACGCATCGAAAATATCATTCGCTGGAACGCGATGGCGATGGTATTGCAGGGCGTCGATGCTTGCACCGGCGTGGGTGGGCACATTGCCACATTTGCTTCGGCCGCAACGATGATGGAGGTGGGTTACAACCATTTTTTCAGGAATCGCAGCGACAACTATGGTGGTGACGTCGTCAATGTCCAGCCCCATGCGGCACCTGGCACCTATGCGCGGGCTTTTCTCGAAGGCCGCCTGTCAGAGGCGCAGCTCAAAAACTTCCGTCGCGAACTGGCTGATGAGGGTGGTCTGTCGTCGTATCCACATCCGCGGCGCATGCCGGAGCTGTGGCCGAATCCAACGGCTTCGATGGGCTTGTCCACGGCAACGTCCGTGTATCAGGCGCGATTCGCGAAGTACCTTGAAAATCGAGGCCTTAAACCGGCCAACGGCGGAAAAATCTGGTGCTTCATCGGCGATGGGGAAGCCGATGAGCCCGAAGTGCTGGGAACGCTCAGCATTGCCGCACGTGAACGACTCGATAACCTGGTTCTCGTCGTGAATTGCAACCTGCAGCGCCTTGATGGGCCGGTGCGCGGCAACGGCAAGATCATTCAGGAACTTGAGCGCGTCTTTCGTGGCGCCGGCTGGCATGTCGGCAAGGTCATCTGGGGCTCTGCCTGGGACGAATTACTGGCGCGCGATCACAATGGCGCTTTGCAACGGCGTATGGATGAAGCTGTTGATGGTGACTACCAGCTGTACTCGGTCATGCCAGGCGACAAAGTCCGCGAGCACTGGGTACGCGATGACCCGAAATTGCTGAACCTGATGAAGACGATGACCGATGAAGAGGTTCGTACGATTCGGCGCGGCGGCCACGATCACAAGAAACTGTATGCGGCCTTCGCAGATGCCCAGAATGTTACTGGCCAACCCTCAGTCATTTTAGTGAAGACGATTAAGGGTTACGGCATGGGCGAGGCGGGCGAGGGACTGAATATAGCGCATCAGAAAAAAGCGATGAACGACGATGAGCGTCTGCAGTGTGCGCACCGTTTCGGTATCCCGCTCGAAGACGAGGCGATCCGGCGGGCAGAGTTTTATATGCCGGAAGAGGACAGCCCGGAGCTGACCTATCTGCAGCAGCGCCGTGCTGCGCTCGGTGGTTATCAACCTTGCCGTGAGGTGTTGTGCTCACCGCTAACGCCTTTGGCGGAAAATTTATTTGAGTCCGAAACACATACGGGTGACCGGGACCTGTCCACCACGATGTCGCTGGTCCGCATGTTGTCAAAACTGTTGCGGGAAAAGGAGGTAGGAAAATACGTGGTGCCCATCGTGCCTGATGAAGCACGCACTTTTGGCATGGACGGCCTGTTTCGACAAGTCGGCATTTATTCAAGCGTCGGCCAGCAGTATCAACCCGTGGACCTGGGCACGCTCGCAAGCTATCGCGAGTCCGAGCAGGGACAGATCTTGCAGGAAGGCATCTGCGAGACAGGCGCGATTGCTTCGTTCCTCGCGGCGGGTACGGCCTACGCACATCACGGCGTGCCGATGATCCCGTTCTATTTCTTCTATTCGATGTTCGGATTCCAGCGTGTGGGCGACATGATCTGGGCCTGCGCCGATGCACTGTGCAAAGGCTTCCTGGTTGGAGGCACGGCAGGACGAACGACATTGAACGGCGAGGGCCTGCAACACCAGGACGGACATTCGCACGTGCTGGCGAACTCGGTACCGAGCCTGATCAGTTACGATCCCGCCTTTGCGTACGAGATCGATGTCATCGTGCGCGAAGGCATTCGGCGCATGTATGTGGAACAGGAAGATGTTTTCTACTACCTGACCGTGTACAACGAAACTTACGCAATGCCGTCCAAGCCCGTCGATGTCGATGTCGATGCAGGCGTTCTCAAAGGCATATATTGCTTTCGCAAAACATCACTCGACAAGGCCGCAGAAATTCATCTGCTCGGCAGCGGCAGTATTATGACCGAGGTCATCGCGGCGCAAGAAGAGCTCGAGCGGTTGGGGCATGCGACAGATATCTGGAGTGTCACCAGTTACAACGAGTTGTATCGCGAAGCCATGGAGGCCGAAGCGCACAATCGTAGCAATGCGGGAGAGTCGAAGCGAAAGCCCTGGATAAGCGAAGCTCTTGAAGACACCAATGGAGTGTTCGTTGCTGTCAGTGATTATATGAAGGTTTTGCCCGAGTCCATCAGCAAGTGGTTGCCGGGGCCGTTGACCAGCCTGGGTACCGATGGCTTCGGTTTAAGTGAGGATCGCGGCGTGCTGCGCGATCACTTTCAGGTCAGCAAGGGTCACATCGTGCGTGCCGCACTGGCAGCAACGGGTGACAAAGTTACTGATCGCAGTTGAGTCGGAGTAGCTCTTGAGGAAAGCAAGCACAACTTCCGCCTGCGCCGAACAACTCATGCAAGGATTTATTGCGGAGGGAGTCAACGATGTATTCGGCGTAACGGGGTCGCACGTAGTCGACATTTTCGATGCGCTGTACCGTTTTCCGAAACTTCGAATAACTGCGGCTCGACATGAGTGCGCCGCCGCCTATATGGCCTGCACCTACGCGCTGCTGACCGGTAGAACGGGCGTATGCGTGACCACGGCCGGCCCAGGACTGTTAAATGCGGTAAACGGGCTTGCTCAAGCACAATTCTCTGCACTCCCAGTGGTCTGTATCAGTGGCGGCGTACCTGTAGGCGCGCCACGCTATGACCTGCATGGGCTTGAATCAGAATCGTGCTACGTGTCCGCAGTCGCCAATGTTGTCAAAAGCAGTCGCCGTATCACCAGTCCGGATGATCTGCCGGACGCGTTGGCTGAGGCTTTTCGAAGCGCCGAATCCGCTCGACCGGGTCCCGCCTATGTCGAGATTCCGTGGAACCTGTTCTCGGCGGATGCTGGTGAGTCATTGCCAGACTACACGATCCAGGAACGCGAGGTGTTCGGCTTTGACAAGGTCAGCACGAGCGATGCCGCAGCAGCGATTGCTACGGCAAGTCACCCGCTTATCGCTATTGACAAAGGATTCCGCTATGCCGATAACGATACGCCACTTTCGAAGCTGGCAAAGCAAGTGCAGTGCCCTGTTATTACGACGCGCGACGCGCTGGGCGCCATACCAACGGAGTCTTCCTGCTTTGCCGGGGTGCTGCACGAGCACGTGTTCGGCCCCTTTGCGTTCGATGCTCTACAGGCAGCGGACGTGTGCGTCGCAATTGGCTTCGATGAAGACAGCGGTAACTCGCGAATGCTCGAGGCCGGCACCTCTGCCGATATCGTGCACATAAGGATGGCAACAGGCGCAAACGCAAGCTTGGCCGAGGTCAACGAAGCACTTGTGGATGCAAGCGATTGCTGCGTCATCAGCGATGTGGATGCAACAAACGCTGTTGCGCGAAGAAGCAATGCCATGAAGTCGCTGCGTAATGATCTGGCGAGTCACGGCAATAGCAAGCCGATTCACTTTGGTTATGCACTGACCAGGCTTGCGCGCCACATCGAATCGGACGCAATCACGGTGGTAGATGCAGGATCCCATGAGGTGTGGGCTCGAAGTGTATTAGCTGCAAACAGTCAGCACTCAATCATTGGTGGTCATGACTGGGCGAGCATGGGGTTTGCTATCCCCGGCAGCGTCGCGGCGCGCGTTGCTCGTCCGAAAAACCGTGTGATTTGCATAACCGGTGACGGCTGCCTGTTGATGTCGCTTTCCGACCTGTCAACACTTATTGAGGTCGGTGGGCCGACACTCGTTGTCAACTTGAATGACGCTGAATACGGGATGATGAGCCAGGTGCATAAAAACCGTTTTGGGCGCGTCGAAGGAACACGTCTGCCTGAGGTCGATTACGCGGTCGTAGCGAGGGCGTTCGGCGCAACGGCGGTTCACGTGGAAGACCCTGGTGACCTTGATGCAGCACTCGAGGCAGCATTCTCTTCGGATACACCGTGGTTCATCGACGTAGCCTGTGACAGCCAAATCGCGTACCCGACTTTTAAGGAGACCTGACATCGCTTCGCTCACCACAATAAGTGCGCCTTACTTCGAGGAGCTAAGCCGAGGCCAAGGATTCGAATCGCCGGGCCTTACGGTAAGTGATGGGCACTCGTTCTTGCACTTGGCGCTGTTTGGTGATCGTATGCCGCTACCGCTGGACAAGAGCCTTTGCGAACAGGTCACCGGCCGGGCAAACGTCCTGGTACATCCCTGCGTCGTCGCCAATATTGCAATTGGCCAAAGTACTGCGCCGACGCAGCGGGTCAAAGCTAATTTGTTTTACAGCGATTTTTTGCATCGACAACCCGTTTGGAAAGGGGATACGCTGCGGACAAGAACTGAGGTTATTGCGCTGCGCAGAAATCGGCCGCGCGAGGGTAAGGATGCGACCGGTCTCGCCGTCCTGCGTATCACGACGTTTAATCAGCACGACGAAATTGTCTTGAGTTTCATGCGTTGCCCAATGCTGCCGTGCCGGGATGATCATTGTCACGGCGACAGCAGCGATGACATCGATACTTTTCGCGCTGAACCGACGGCAGCGGAGCTGTTAAGCGCTTGTCCGAAGGACTGGGACCTGTCGTTGTTGCGAGAGCGCTGCGATGGACCCGTTGCGGAGTCGCTCAGTCCCGGCCAGGTGTTCTCGGTAGAGTCTTTTGACACGGTCCTCGATGCCACGCTGCTGGTACGCGCAACGCTAAATATGGCGCAAGTACATACTGATTCCACCAGCAGCCATATTGGTGAGCGACTGGTCTATGGAGGGCATACGATCAGCATGGCAAGTGCCCAGGTCAGCCGTGCGTTGCCCGGAATTGCGACCATCGTCGGTTGGCAGGCGTGCAATCACATTGGCCCGGTCATGGAAGGCGACCGGCTCAGCACGCAGGTCGAGGTCGTCGGGGTCGCGCCGTTGACATCAGGCGGCGGTCTGTGTGATCTGCGAGCCGAGACATTTTCCAGCGGCTCGCGGCAAACGGGAGAAGAGCGGTCGAAAGTGCTGGACTGGCGATATTCGGTGCTGATGTGCTAAAGCGGATCGAAATGGAG
>Ga0114931_10004501_pt1 | contig 17394 bp, 12 predicted proteins | sample 2SBtaG_FD_89579 | JGI IMG/M metagenome (GOLD analysis project Ga0114931, IMG submission 89579) | Deep subsurface microbial communities from Kolumbo volcano to uncover new lineages of life (NeLLi) - 2SBTROV14_V59a metaG | ecosystem: Environmental > Aquatic > Marine > Volcanic | place: Kolumbo...
GGTTCGAAGGCGCACCGTTTTACAACATGGTGGTCGGATTCGAATCGGACCTGCCGGTTGTCGAAATCGTCAAGATCCTGAAAGAGATCGAGAAGCAGCACGGACGTCAACGCATCAGTGAAAAATTCTCGGCCCGAGCGTTAGATCTCGACCTGATTCTCTATGGCGATTTGATCCTCGATGAAGCACATCTGCAGTTGCCGCGCCCTGAACTCATGGATTATGCCTTTATGCTCGAGCCGCTGGCGGAAGTAGCGCCGGACCTGCGTCATCCTATCACCAAGGAGCGCTATGCGGATCTGTGGGAACGCTTCGATAAAACCAATCTTCGGCAAAAAAAGGTTGCAGCGCCATAGGGTTTCTTCACGCTAACGAAATGGCGCAATCTGCTGGCGCATGGATGGAACGTGCGGAATCCGGGTTGGCGGCCGTTGATCTTGAGTGGACCGCATTCTCGCTGACGCCCTTCAGCTGAACAGGCTGCGGCCGCCGTCCACCGCCAACAACTGGCCGGTAATATAATCGGCGTCCCGAATCAGAAACAGCACGGTACGCGCAATGTCATCCGGACATCCTGTGCGTTTCAATACGGTGCGGGCGACAATCGCCTCTTTTTCAGCCTCTGACAAATGGCTTTCCGGCCAAAGGATCGCGCCCGGAGCGACACCGTTCACCCGGATCTCCGGCCCCAGCTCTTTTGCCAATGCCCGCGTCATCGCCGCCAGGCCGGTCTTGGCGATGCTGTAGACAGGATAGCCTTTCAATGGCCGTTTGGCGTGAATATCGATGATATTGACGATGCAGCCGTTGCGCCTTCTCAGCAGAGGTGCCGCCGATTGAGACAGGAAAAAAGGCGCTTTCAGGTTGCTGCCGATCAATTCGTCCCACTGCGTCTCGATGACATCCTCCACCGGAGTCGCATAAAAGGTCGAAGCATTATTCACCAGCACGTCCAAACCGCCCCAGATATCGGCAGTATCGCGAACCAAGGCACGGTTATTTGCGGTATGCAGCAGATCGGCCCGCAGCGCCACGGCCGACCCTGCGCGTTGCCGGTTCAACGCCGCGCACAGTTCCACCGCTTCCGCTTTCGATCTTCGGTAATGGAGTACGAGGTTCATGCCCGCTGCATGCAGCCGATGTGCCGTCGCAGCGCCGATCCGCCGCGCAGCACCGGTGATCAGTACCACCTTGGGAATCACAGCAGCTCCCTGCGAACTTCATCGTCTAAACTATCATCGAATGAACTGTACACGAGACACCGCCGCGATCATTATATGAAAAGTCTGTTTGCAACGTTACAACTCCGCACCGTTATCCGCTTTTTCAGTCTGTTTGGACTGATACTGATCGTTTCTTCCTGCGGCAAAACTGCGTCCATACCGCCGCTCAGCGAGCGCGCAGTGATCCTGGCGTTCGGTGACAGCCTGACCTATGGTACCGGCGTCGGCAACGGTGATGATTATCCTGCCATACTCTCCCGGCTCACCGCAAGAGAAGTGATCAATGAAGGCGTTCCCGGTGAAATCAGCGCAGCCGGTCTGGCCCGGCTGCCGGGGCTGCTGGATCAGTATCGGCCGGAGCTGCTGATACTGATTCACGGGGGCAACAATATGCTTCGCAACATACCGGCGGCCCGGACCCGCGCCAACCTCGAGGCGATGATCGAGCTCGCCCATGAACGGGATGTCGCCGTAATCATGCTGGGTGTTCCCAAACCGAGTCTGTTTTTGCTCAGTAGCGCTGACTTTTATGGTGATCTCGCCGATGAAGAGGAGGTTGCGATCGATCTCGACGTGTTGCCGGACATTCTTGCAGACAACGATCTCAAGTCCGATAGGATTCACCCAAACGAGCAAGGTTATCGCCGGATGGCCGAAGCGGTGCATGCGCTGCTGCTGGAAAGCGAAGCTTTGTGAAAAGCCGGATGGCCATGCATAAAAAAGGGGCGAGTGTTCCACGACTCGCCCCACATCTTCCCAGAGGATAAAAAACATGGCATATTTCATGTCAAGGATACTATATTGCCGGCCTGTTCATATTGATCCAGATCAAACTAATTGCAGTTATCCGACAATCGCGTGCAGCGCCCGCAGAAGAACGACCATTTTTTCAAATTCCACAGGCGAGTCCGTCTGGATCGCGCTAAGCAGCTTCCGATAGCGTTCTATGGAAGCATCTTTCCTGTCCGCCCAGGACTCAATCATCTGCGGCACCGAACCGGTTTGCCCCTTGATGACATCATCGATCAGCGATTGGCACGCGGCATGGAACTCATCACGCATTGCGCTGCGTGCAAGGGCTTGCCAATAGGTGCGCTGCTCGAGGAGGCTGATTTGTGTGCGCAGCCAGCTCAGCTCCAGCCGCTCGTCGAGGGCAAAATGGGCCTGCGCCACCTCGAGCAGCGCCCGTTTGCTGCGGCAGTGGACGGCAATCACGTCGAGGAGTGAAAACAGTGTATTCAGCGTAGCGATTCTTTCGGAAAGCGCTTGCGGCACCATCGCCATCACCAATTGCTCGATGCGAGCGCGAGCAAACTGCCTTTCGCTGTTCGGCATCAACTCCAGCACCCGGCCGGACAAAGAAGTGACGCCCGAGCGAAATTCGGCTGGTTTCCGCTCCTCGGCTCCTATTCTCAACAGGTGTCGCTGCAGCCAGAACATGGCGCGTTCCACCACCCGGCGAACCAAAATCATCATATCGAGTTGAACTTCGGGTTCGATGCGGCCGCCCAGGGATTCGATCTCATGCCATATGGACTGAATGTCGAATATTTCAAGAGCCAGACGATAGGCACAAACAACATCCACGACGTCGGAACCCGCTTCACCCATCATCCGGAACGCAAACGACGGCCCAAGCCGATTCACCAGGCTATTGACCAGTTGATTCGCTATGATCTCGTTTCGCAGCCGGTGAGCCTGGATCGCTTGCGGATACCGTTTGCGCAGCCGACCGGGAAAATAGAGGAACAGGGTCTGCGCCACCAGCTCACTGTCCAGAACTCCGGGATTCGACAGCAGATCATCTTTGAGCATGATCTTGGCATAGGCCATCAGCACAGCAATCTCGGGACGGAACAACCCCGTTCGCTGCGCCGCCCGCTCAGCCAGCTCGTCGTCATTGGGCATTGCTTCCACCGCTCGATTGAGATATCCGTGCTGCTCCAGAATTTGGATCGCCCGCCGATGCAGCGGCACCATTTCAGCAGCCTCGGCCTCCACCAGGCTGATCCCGCAGGTCTGCAGCGTGTTGTTGCGCAGCACCAGCCGCGCCACCTCATCGGTCATGGCCTCCAGCAACTGGTCGCGCTGCTTGCGAGTCAGGTCGCCCTGACAAACGATCCGATCGAGTAAAATTTTTATATTGACTTCATGATCGGAACAGTCGACTCCGGCCGAGTTGTCGACGGAATCGGTATTGATGCGCCCGCCTTCGGCGGCAAATTCGATTCTTCCCCGTTGGGTAAAACCGAGGTTGCCGCCTTCCCCCACCACTTTGCAGCGCAGGGTGCTGGCGTCGATACGCACGCTGTCATTGGCGCGGTCTCCGACGCGGTCGTTGGGTTCGTCATGAGCCTTGACGTAGGTGCCAATACCCCCGTTCCAGAGCAGGTCGACCGGTGCCGCAAGCATGGCACGAATGAGTTCGTGGGGAGTAAGGCGTTTCTCTTTGACAGCCAGGACGGAGCGCACTTGCGGTGACAGGCTGATCGATTTTGCGGAGCGTGGGTAGACCCCGCCCCCTTTGGATATCCGCTTCCGATCATAGTCATCCCAGGAGGAGTGCGGACATTCGAACAGACGCTGCCGTTCCTTGAAGCTGAGCAGAGGATCGGGATCGGGATCGAGAAAAATGTGTCTGTTATCGAATGCCCCCAGCAGCCGAATCTTCTCGGAAAGCAGCATCCCGTTGCCGAATACGTCTCCCGACATATCGCCGATCCCCATGACCGTGAACGGGGCCGTCTGAATATCGGTGCCCAGTTCGATAAAGTGACGCTTGACCGACTCCCATGCACCGCGTGCGGTGATACCCATTTTTTTGTGATCGTAGCCGGCCGAGCCACCGGAGGCAAAAGCGTCGCCCAGCCAGAATCCGACATTTTGCGCAATCCGGTTGGCGATGTCGGAAAACGTTGCCGTGCCTTTGTCGGCCGCAACCACCAGGTAGGAGTCGTCACCGTCGTAGCAGACGACGCGCTGCGGCTTGATCAATTCGCCGCCGTCGATGGTGTCGGTAAGATCGAGCAGCCCTTTGATAAAAATAGAATAGCAATGAGCCACCTCCTTATGCACCGGATTTCTTCCGGTCAGGCGGTGCAGCCGTTTGGCAACGAACCCGCCTTTGGCGCCCGTCGGTACGATCACCGCATTCTTTGTCATTTGCGCCTTCATCAAGCCCAGCACTTCGGTACGGAAATCTTCGCGCCGGTCCGACCAGCGCAGCCCGCCGCGCGCCACCAGGCCGCCCCGCAAATGCACGCCTTCCAAGCGCGGTGAATAGACGAATATCTCGAAACAGGGTTGCGGAGCCGGCAGCCCCTGAACTTTAGACGGATCGAATTTGAACGAAAAATAGGGTATGCCCAGATGATCGTGCCGTTCTTGATAGTAGTTGCAGCGGACGATCGCTTGAATCAGATTGAGATAACGCCGCAGGATTCTGTCTTCATCCAGCGATTCCACGTTATCGATCGCTGCGGCAATGGCTTCGGCCAGCCGTTGGCCGTCTCTTTGCCTCTCCTCTGCGGCGGGATCGAAACGCGCCTCGAACAACTGCATCAATTGCCCGGCGATGTCCGGGTTGTTGCCCAGTGTCTGCTCGACATAGGCTTGACTGAACGTCATGCCGATCTGCCGCAGATAGAAATAAAACGCCCGCAACACCGATATCCGCCTCCAATCCAGGTTTGCCTTGAGCACCAACTGATTGAACCGGTCGTTGTCGACCCGGGCGAACCAGATGTTTTCGAAGGTTTCCTGAAATGCTTCTTTGAGCGCATGGATCTCGATCGATTCGCGTCCGGCATAGAGCAGACCGAAATCGTGTATCCAGAAACGGCGGCCGGAACTGTTGCTGATTTCGTACGGCTTCTCATCGAGCACCCGGACGCCCATGTGCTCCAGCATCGGCAAAACATCCGACAGCGCCGCCGGCCGGTCGCTGCAGTAGAGTTTGAAGCGTAGCGTATTGCCCTGCGTGGTCAGCGGCTGATAGAGCATGATGGCAATATCGTTGTTGCTCATGCCGTCGATATGATCGAGATCCAACACCGCAATACGCGGCTTGAAATCTTCCCTGTAAGCAACCGAAATGCCGCCGCTGTAGTTGTTGAACAGCCGATTGCCGTCCTCTTCGCCGAAATGGCTCAGCAGCGCTTCTTTCAGACCGTCTTTCCATTCGTACACTGCTTCGACAAAGCTGCGCTCGATCGTGTTGACATCGATCTCCTTGGCATCGCACGCCCCGGTATGGATGATGAAATGAATTCTCGCCAAGGGAAATTCCGACAATTGAACTTTGAACTCGAAGCTTTTGCCGCCCAGCATCTCCATCAGGGTTCGGGTCAGTTTGCGCCGCAACTCGGTGTGATAGCGCTCACGCGGCACGAACACCAGCACCGATATGAACTGCCCGTATACGTCCTGACGCAAAAAAACCCGCACCCGCTGGCGTTCCTGCAGCTGCAGTACGCCGATGGCGCAGTGATACAACACGTCCACGTCGGAATGAAACAACTCATCCCGCGGCAAATCTTCCAACACATGCATGAGCGCCCAACCATTGTGACTGTCGGGCGCGAAACCCGAGCGTTGAAACACCGCGTTCACTTTGCGCCGAACCAAAGGGATCTGCTGCAATTCGGCCCGATAGGCCGATGCGCTGTACAGCCCCAGAAAACGCAATTCGCCAATCATGCGCCCGTTCGGAGCAAATCGCTTGACGCCGATATAATCCATGAATGCCGGACGCTGCACCGTCGAACGGCTGGTCGCCTTGGTAATGATCAATGGTGTTTTCCGGCATAAAACGGCGCATGCATCACGCGACAGCGGAACCGACCCGGATTTCGGCGCCGGTGACAACGAATCGCGCAATATGCCCAATCCCGTCCGTGCCACGATGCGAAAGCCGGCGCACGCTTTTTCCGGGTCGATGTCATATTCCCTGAAACCGAGAAAAATAAAATGATCCGCTGCCAACCACTGCAGAAAAGCGACTGCATCATCGGCCGCCTCCTCTGCAGGGTCATTCGGACCGGATCGAACGACCTCGCACGCTTTTTCTATCCGCTTTTTATAATGTCGCCAGTCATCGGTTGCGGCGATGACATCTTTTAGTATCCGCTCTATGCCGCTGGTCAGCCCGGCGAGTGCATCGGGATCACTTTGTCGATCCACCTCGACATGAATAAACGCTTCAGCGCAAATCTCATATGCCGAATGACCGTCCGGCTCGATCAACAGTCCGGCTTCGGTTCGAATCATATCGAGCACGGGATGGAGTATCAGATGATTGGTCAGTCCATGACGATTGATCTCCATGATGATGGATTGCACGAGAAACGGCCTGTCCGGAGCAATGATCTCAACGATCGTGTGCGGCGACTGCCAGCCGTGCTCTTCCAGGGAAGGGTTGAATACGCGCACTTTTGCGCCCCCTCTGGGGCGTTGCTGAGCAAAAGTCCAATGCGACAACAGCGCACCGTAAAGATCTTCGAGCGCCAGATCCGCGACATCTTCCGCAGCAATATGGCGATAATATTTTTCGGCAAACCCTTTGAGCTGCTCATATCGCACGCCGGTGACGCGTTCACGCAGCAGTTCGACCAACTGGGACAGTAATCTGTTCGGGGAATTGAAGCCCATAGTGCACCTTACGATCCATCCGGAAACAAACCTTCTTGGAAAACAGCTTGTCTCGTTTTCAATTTTTGCCGCTCGGCGGGTACGTTTACTTTCGGTTCGGAGAGCCGGCCGCTTTGCAACTCGCTGATTGGTAAACCGGTAACAATGATACGCCGGCGGTGCGAAGGGCGCACCGCTGACAGGCGAAAATAGCAATGGCGGCCTCGCGCCGCAGTTCGTGCTGGCACGCTGTTGGCACAGTTTCGGTTTTCTCTGCCGCATAGAAGCAAAACCGAACAGAAAATGTCGAAGATGTGACAGAAATCACAGCATTGCCACCCCAACAAGGTGAATATTTACATTGCCCCAAGACAATACAAATTCTATCGTGAATCCAAATGTAATGATGGCAAAAATGGACATGTTTTTTGCGTCTTTAGAAAAAATTGACGCGGTACTGAAGAATATCAGGTTCGTTGCAAGCAGCCCTGTGGCGGGTACGGTGCCTTGCAGCCTGCAGGAGTCGAATCCCGGGCTGTTGCCGTACCCGATTTTTTGTCGGTGGCGCTGGCTGCATGGCGGCAAAATCCTTTCAGCCGCCGGTGTTGAAAATAAAGCCCGGCAGCAACCCATTTCAATGGTTAAATTTATTTTTGCGCTATGACAAAACGAATAGCCGTTTATTGCTGCAACGCTCTGTTCGGCGAAGGAGTAAAATGCCTGCTCAAAGAGATGTCCGACTGGGTTGTGATCCATTGTACACAGCCGGAGGCAATCGCCGAAGTGCAGCCTCAATTGGTGATCGCAGACCTTATCAGTATCAAGAAACTACCGTTGGATGCACTGTTTGAACAAGGCGCCATGCTTCTTCTGTTGGAAACGGGCAAAATGGAAAAGCCGGACCAGGATTATCTTTTGTCGCTGACCTCCAAGGGACTCGTCGGTATCTTGGCTCCGACAACGGACACCTTTAACTTCCAAAAAGCGATTCGAAGTGTTTCCGCCGGGGAGCTGTGGATGGAGCGGAAAACGGTTCGAGATCTACTCTCCAGCTTCGGCAATCGGTCTGAGGAAGGGGAGACGAGCCTTACGGAAAGAGAGAAGGAAATTGCAAAATTGGTGTGCAAAGGCTATCGCAACAAAGAAATCATGCATCTGCTCCATATCAGCGAGCAATCCGTAAAATCGCATTTACACCGGATATTTCGCAAGACCGGTGTCCCCGACCGACTAAAGCTGGCATTGTATTTCACTCAACATTACCCGGAAGAATTAAGCAACCGGGCTTTTGCGGAAACTGAGTTTTAGGCGTTCGTCCAGGAGCGGCTCACTCCTTTATCCTGCGCCTATCTGTATAACTGTCAGAACATCGTTGGGTTACGGTGCCTCCTAATCAAGAGGAGGGCTGATAGATCGGTAAAAAGCGCACCTAACCCAACCTACATTTTTTTGCTGGAAACTTATGCCTCGCTGTCCTAGGAGGCCGCCAACAAGCCATAAGTCGAATCGCTGCAAAGCCAAGGCTAAAGTTTCATTTGGCCTGAATGCGCGATATAATGCGATCAACATGTGGGGGAAGTCAGCAAATTGCTGCGGTGGCTTTGATTATTTCCGGCTAAGGTTTGTGCAACGAAAAAAAACGTTATGTCCACTATGTGGCGACCGGTCCTTAGGATCTTTTTTTTGCTGGGCGTGGTTTTTTCCACCGCTTGGGCCGAGAATCCCCAAGGTTCTGCGGAACTTTCCATGGCCATCGACAGTGTTTATACCGTGACACCCGGCGACACGCTGGAGATCTCGGTCTTGGGGGAAGACGATTTGAGTCGGGAAGTCTTGGTGGAACCCGACGGACACCTCAACTTTCCTCTCGCAGGAACCATCGCCGTCCGGGATAAATCAGTCACGGAAATCCAAAAGGAGCTCGTGCAGAAATTGACGCTTTTCATCACCGACCCGGTCGTTAACGTCGCTCTCGTCAACAACCAAGGCAACGCGATTTTCGTGATCGGCAAGGTGCAACACCCCGGTCAATATGTCGTTCGCCGGAATATCGATGTGTTGCAGGCACTGAGCCTCGCCGGCGGCTTAACGCCGTTTGCGCAAGAGGACGAAATCAAAATTCTGCGGCGCGTCGGGTCGGAAGTCAAAACGTTCGATTTTGATTATGACGAAGTGATCGACGGTGGAAACCTGCAACAGAATATCCTCTTGAAAGCTGGCGACACGGTAACGGTCCCGTGACGTCAGCAATGTGTCAACCACTGCCCCAAGCGGAAAAGAACCTGATGGAAGAGGATAAGAAAAGGGCCACGCCTCCCCGGAGACGATTTTTGTTGGGGTTGTGTTTGTTGGCCATGCCGGCGGCATCAGTCCCGGCGGCTGAAGTCTACGCGATACCCTCACTGGCGGTAACGCAGGAATACAACGACAATCTTAGGGTGCAGCCGCAACGGCAACTCAAAACATGGATCACCTCGGTACGCCCAGCGGTCGATTTCGGCTATCGCCTCGAAAACCTGGAAATCCAGGGCTCAGTCCGATTGAACAGCTTGTTTTATTATAGCGCATCCCAACTCAACTTAACCGAACGCTTCTTCGATCTCTCGAGCCGTTACCAAACCGAACGGAACATATGGAATTTAAAGGGCGGCTATTCCGTGGAATCGTCCCTTTTCACGGAAATAGCGACAACCGGAAACGTCAGCTCAGTGGTGAATCGATCACGCTGGCACGTGGATCCCAGCTGGTCTTTTTTTTTCAACGAACGGCAACGGCTAGATTTCGGTTACAGCTATAACAATGTCGACTACGCCGGCGACCCGACCGTAACCCGCCTTTTCGATTTCGACACACATCAGATTCGTCTCGGTTTTTCTCATAAGCTGACACCGAGAAACGAGCTCACAGGCAGAGTTTTTCTTTCCCGGTTCACCTCGGATCAAGACGATGGACAATCCGATCTTCTCCAGTTCGAAGCCGGCTGGCTGCATCGATTTTCAGAAGTCATGACCGGAGCGATCACCGTTGGCCATGTTCTGGTCTCAACAGATTTCAACCGTGGCGGGCTACAGCAGCACGAAGGCAACAACGATTTTACCGCGACCGTTTTTTTGCAGAGAAAAGCCGAACGAAACGGCTTTCGTCTCGCTTTGCTCAGAGAGCTGAGGCCCTCCTCCAACGGCGGCGTTCGCGATCGCAAGGAAGTGAACTTCAGAATTTATCACGAACTGAGCAGGCGCTGGAGCGTTTGGCTCGTAGCGCGCGGATTGACCAATGATTCGATCAGCGATGTACGCAATAACAAACGCAAGTTTGTCAGCGTATCGCCCTCGATGAAGTGGAACTGGACGCCAAAACTGGGATTGGAACTCGGATACCAGTACACATGGGCGAGGCAAAATAATCGGGCCGGGGCAAACTCGAACAGCATCTCGTTGCGGGTGACCTATGCCATGAAACCTTTTACTTGGTAATCCGTATATTCAATCTCTTTATCATTCCAGCATCGGTGTTCAAACCGAACTGATGCACGTCCTTGGCGCGCGAACGCATAGTCAGAGCGTATAACTGCGGGATAGGCGCGGCAGGCAACAAAGAACTTGGAGGCAGCATAACAGAGCTGCCCCGATCCGATCCCCCCGAACATAAGGCAATCGGCGGCGCTCCCTGAATGCCATCGGATTCCAGCTGCAAGTGAGACTCAAGCGCAGCCAATGTCCGCGCCGCCCCGGTTCGGCAAATTAAAGAAGGGCGGCGCGGTAACGCTTTCAATCCACCAGGCCCTTAATTCCCGCTGGCAAATCGTGCCGAATCGCGCACTTTGTCGGCTCCCATGTTATTGATGTTGCCTAACTGCGCCTGTAACAACAGGCCCTTGTCGCCCTTGGCCTTGCTCGGGCGGGAGTTTTTCCTGCGCTCTACATAGAGCCTGGCGACCTGGCCGGGTTGATCGAAGATGTCGGGCTTCACCTTGAGTGACAAATCTGCCCGAGAAGTCTTTTCGGAATCGCTCCACAAAGCTCCACGCGCGCCCTCTTGCCTGAGGCGAAGTGTAACGCTGGCGTTGGCAAACTCATCCGTCAGGTCCCGCGGATAAACCGTAACTCGCGCCTCGACAAGGTCGTCTTCACCCGGCACCGGGAACTGACGCGCATCGATCCGACCATTGCCATCATCGTCATCCCCGTTGTAGACGAGCAACTCCCCGGGATTCTCCTCCTGCTCCTCGGTCAGATCAGGCGTACCGACGATGACGTCGACCCGGGTCACGGTGAGCCGTATCAAATCGGAGCCCCCAGGCTGGGTTTCGCCCTGGGACGTGAACGTGGCCGTCAGTTCGATATCGCGCACACTGTCACTCGCTGCTATCCCCTCCAGATAAAAATTGCGCTTCGTGGTGCCCGCCGTTTCGGTAAAACCGTCCGGCCACGGAATGGGCTCATCGAGCGGAATGCGTCCGCCGCGCTTGTTTGCATCACGCCACAACGCAACCTCTCCGCCGGCACCGCTCGCCGAGAACACGACCGTACCGGTCACCGGCAAGTTTCCTGCCTGCTTCACGTCGAGTTTCACCGGCACCAGATCACCGTCCCTACGATTGTTCGATGTCGCCTCGTCCTCGGTATAATCAGGCTTGCCGAAATCAGCTCCGGAAACGTCCAACCTGATGTCATCGTCATCATCGCCGTTGAAGCCCAGGAAGCCTACACGGATTTCTTCGACCGCGTTGGGCACATTCGGCAGAATGATATCCACGATGGCATCCCCGGATACCGGAACCGGCGGTTCAGTCGCCTGCACGGCAACAGACTTGGTAGCGACAGCCCCGGTTTCGTTGTCGGTCACCGTCAGTAAAAAGCTATAGCTGCCGAGTTGATAGGTATGGCTGCGGCTTTGGTCGGCTCCGACATGCAGGCCGCCATCACCAAAATGCCACTCATACGTGTAATTGCCGCTGCCGCCGGATACCGAGCCTCGGGTAAAAGTGACGACCAACGGTGCCGTACCGCGGGCAGGGGAGGGACTCGAAGTCACGGAAAACTCGAGTGGCGCGGGCGCCGCCGGTGGTTCAACGGTAATCACGACTGCATCCATGTCCTGATTGCCATCGTCGTCCATCACCGTCAAGGTGATTTCATGGTTGCCGACGGGAAGATCGATGGTCAGCGTCGCCTCGGTGGCAAGGACACCCCCGTTCTCCGTCCAGACGTACGAGACAATCGTGCCATCATCACTGGAAGCCGTTCCATCGAGCGTGACCGGCTCGAGCCCACTATTGTCGTCATCGACGATGGTCTGATCGGCTCCCGCATCGGCACTCAGCATCTCGGGGGTTCCGGGCGGTCCGGGAATCCCGACGTCAGTATTCAGGCCGACCAGGTAGGGCGTGGTGCAACCGTCAGCCACTTTTCCATCGAGCCCCCAGTCCGGCCGCTCTTGCCACACCGGACCGCTGGCCCCCCCGGTATTCTCGACCGCAGTCACATGGGCAGGGAAATTGCCGCGAACGACATCACAATCCCCGTCGCCGTCCAGATCGCCGAACGTCAGCGTCGCCCGCTCTCCTGATGACGGCGGACTCCATTCCGGCGCCGACGCCCACAACGGTGCGTTCGCCGTACCGTCATTGCGGTAGGTGATGAAACCGTGCATTCGGGAACCACTGATCAGATCGAGATCCCCGTCCAGATCCAAATCGCATACACGGGGAAAGGAGTACTGATGACCCGTGTTAAGCGCCCAGGAGGGTTTGAGCGTCCACTGCGGGGCCGTCGCGCTTCCGGTATTCTCGTAAAAACTGATGCTTCCGCCGGTTTCGCCGACCATCAGATCCCAGTCACCATCGCCGTCCAGATCGCCAAACCCCGGCGCCGCATTCGCGCCCGGATCGGCGATACCTGCAGCCCACTCGCTTCTGGCAACCCAAACAGGAGCACCAGGGGTGCCGATGTTTTCATACGCCATGGTATGACCGGCCTCACTGCCGATGATGGCATCGTTGTCCCCATCGCCATCGAGATCAGCCAAAGCCGGAACCGAAAAATGTTCAAAATGCGGCAGATCCCACGCTGCCAACCGTGTCCATACCGGACTGGAGGCGTCGCCGGTATTGTGGTAAACGTCGGTGTCACCATTCAGTTGGCCGACAATAAGATCCAGGACGGGGGTCACCGACGATTTGACATTGACGACAACCGTATCGGTATCCTCGTTGCCTTCGTTGTCCATGACGGTCAAAAGGATCGTATGCCTGCCCCGATCCAAAACGACATCGAGCCGAGCTTCTGCGCCCAACGGATTGTCGTTCTCACTCCAAAGATACGAAACGATCGTGCCGTCATCGCTGGAAGCCGTTCCATCGAGCGTGACCGTCTCGCCGTCACCTTCTTCATCGACCACGGTTTGATCTTCGCCGGCATCCGCCTGCGGTCTGCCGGCTACTCCGTCGGCATCGAGATCCACCAGGTACGGCGTTGCGCAGCCGCCCCCCACAGAGCCAACGTCCCATTCCGGCCGCAATTCCCACGACGGCGGCCCGCCAGGGGCGCCGACGTTCTCGGCGGCGATGATAAAGCCCGGCAGATTGCCCAGCAGCACATCACAGTCGCCGTCCTCGTCCAGATCGCCGAATGCCAAGGTCGTTCGGTCACGAACCGGTTTCGGCGGATTCCACGATGCCGGCGCCAATTCCCAGGCTGGCGCATTCGTAGTGCCGGTATTCCGATAGGTGGTTATTCTGCTTTTCCGAGAACCGCTCGCCAGATCGAGATCCCCATCGTGATCCAAATCGCAAACCCGGGGAAAAGCGAATGAATGGCCATTATCGATCTGCCAAGCCGGCTCTTCCGTCCACGCCGGTGCTGTCGCACTGCCGCTATTGCGGAAAAAGCGAATGATCCCAGAGGAGTTGCCGACCATCGCATCCACGAGACCGTCACCATCGAGATCGCCAAACCCGGGCGCGGCATTGTCGCCAAAATCGATGCCGAGTGCCCATTCGGGCCTTTCGAGCCACGCGGGCGCTGTTGCTGTGCCTATGTTCTCATACGCCCGGGTGCGTTCGGCCAGTTCTCCGATGATGGCGTCGAAGTCTTCGTCGCCATCGAGATCAGCAAGAGCCGGTACCGAAAACCTCCCCACATCCGGCAAATTCCACCCCGGCATCGACATCCACGCCGGACCGGTGCCGTCGCCCGTGTTTTTCCATGCTAGGTTGTCACCCGGAAGCCGACCCGCGATAAGGTCGAGATCCGCGTAGGCATTGGAAAAAAACAGAAAAACAATCAATAGTAAGCACTTTGCAGATCTATCCATTATCCTTACTCCTCAAAGTTTTTAATTATCGGCACACAACTAACGGAACCGACGACTGCCGTGACACTTAAATAACCACCAGAAGATGTTGGGTTACGGTGCGCGCATGATCAAGCGAAGGATTGATATTTCGATGAAAAGCGGTAAGTTCTGAAAAAGCCTGCCCGCTTCCTGCTTCAGTTCATGCGCTGCCCGCAGTAATTGAGAAGTTACGAAAAGTGCACCTAACCCAACCTACGTTTCTGGAAACTTGCGCATCGCCTACTTCGGTAGGCGATGCGCCCAAGCCCGGCTCGCAGCTGCTGGATGACGCCGTTTGCCAAACGTCGCAATGAAACACCCGACTGCAGGTCTTTTGTAACCGATTGGTGATGCAAAGTCAAGGCGACTGGACGCTAGACAGCGGTTCGAAATATGAAAAATAGGCGTTTATTTTCAAAGGGTTAGTAATTGATAATGAATCCTAATAAAAACGTAACAACTTGTTTTAATTAAAAAACTTCGTTTCTACTTTTCGAAGTGCTGGACGCTAGAAGGCTGCCCGGCATCCCGTCAGATGAATGATATCCCACACCTGTTGCTCGCTGATCCTAATGCCGTGCTCGGATTCCAATCGCCGGACGATGTCAGGCGCCGAGCGCGGAAGGTTTTCCATTTGTCGGATAAATTCGCCGATGTCTTCAGTCACTGCCCACGGATAGACCAGCCAGCGCCAGCGAGTCAGTTCATCGGCGATATGGTCCGGCTTGAACGACGCCCCCTGCTTGTAATGCAGCGCAGCGGTTTGGATGTCGCACGGATCGAGCGCTGCGATATGTTCCAACGCCACCCGATAAGTTTCGCCGCTGTCGCAAACATCATCGACGATCAACACCCGTTTGTCGACGGCCTCGGCCGCGAGGGGGTGTGTCAGACGGGCGCCGGGCCTCTTGTGTGCACCGGCCTGGTAATGCTCCACCCGGATGCTGGTCAGGTCGTACAACTGCAAAAAGTCGCACAGCAACCTCGCCGGAACATATCCGCCGCGGGCGATGGCCACCACCAGGTCGGGGCGATACCCGGCATCGAGGATTCTTTCCGCCAGCCGGTAAGCAAGTCGGGAGACGCCGTCCCAGGCGATCAGTTCACATTGAATCGGTTTAGACATGAGTGACATTTCCGGCAATCGGTGGGCAGCATTTGCTTCCTATCCTGAAGGATCGATCGCACGGTGAAGTGCCTGCCGGCAATGCTGTCAACGCTGATAGGTTCCGATCAGTTCCATCCGGGCCAGAATGTGTCCCTGCATCGCCTGTTCCAATTGCGCTTTGCCCGGCTTCTTCAGATCCGGCAAGGCGACATCGAGGGCGTACAGCTTAAAAAAATAGCGATGCCGCCCGATGGGCGGGCAGGGCCCGCCATAGCCGGTCTTTTTCCAGTTGCTGAGACCTTCTTTGGTGCCTGCCGGCAGTGCCTTGGGAGAGACATCTTCTGCAAGCCCCGGGGCATCGGTCGGGATGTTGTAGAGCACCCAGTGCACCCAGGTCATCTTAGGCGCCTTCGGGTCGGGGGCGTCGGGATCGTCGACGATCAGAACCAGACTCTCGGCGTCTTCGGGAACTCCGGACCAGGCGAGCGGCGGCGAGACATCGGCGCCATCGCAAGTATAGCGCTTGGGTATTTCGCCCATATGGGTGAAGGCGGAGGATTCGAGTGTCATCGTCATGGCGGTTTCTCGTTCGGAATAGGCGTTCTGACAAAAGAGGATCAAGACCGCGATCGTTAGTGTCAACAGCTGCATCGGCTTCATGGCAGTCTCCATTGTTGCATGATAGAGCGTCTGTTAAGTTACACTATTTGGTCGCCGCGATAAAGGTTCGCGAGGATTCGAACGCATTATTCGGCGATTGTCTTGAAGACCATGAAAAAATGCGTAATACCGCGCTTTCGGGATCATCCGTCGGGCTCGACAATCGCATAGGCTCCCGCCTCGACGCCCTCCTTGCCGATGGAAAGAACGATCTGTTCGCCTCGTTCCAGGCCGAACAATACCTCGGTATAGTTCCAGTTGCTCAGGCCGGGTGTAATGCGCCGTTCACTGAGCGGTGCATCCGGATGATAAACCAGGACCCGATTGCCATCCAGCACAGCTTCTGTCGGGATTCTCAATACATTGTCCCTGCTTTCCAGCAAAATCTCCAAATCGGCACTGTAGCCAGGAAGCAGTCCGCGCAGATCGTTCGGATCCGATATTTCGGCTTCCACTTCGACCGTGCGCGCCTGTTTTTCACGGTCGAGCACGTAGGGAGCGATGCGTCTGACTACGCCCGCACGCTGCTGATCGGGAAAGGCGTCCAGCGTCACGCGCGCCTTCATGCCGGTCTAACCGCGGGTGCATCGACTTCGTCGATGGGTGCGGAAACATAGAGACAGCTGACGTCCAGCAGGTCGATCGCCGGCAGTGTGGGAATACCGGGTGGCGAGGGAGTAACGAATTCACCCAGTTCGGCGTTGACTTCGGCGACAACGCCGCTAAAAGGTGCTCGAACGATGCTGCGTTCCAATTCGGCACGGGCGGCCGCGATGCGCGCTTGATTGACATCGATGGCGGCGTGCGCCGCCTTGCAGGCGGCACGCTTGGCCTGAGCGTCGGTGACTGCGCGATCGACGGTCTCCTCCGACACGATGTCTTTGTGTCTTTGCAATTTCAGCAGACGGCCCGCCTCGCGCTCCGCGCCTTCCGCGATCAGGCAGGCTTGCCTGGCGCGCGCTGTCAGGGTTTTCGCTTCAGCAACCTGCAAATCCACTTGGGCTTTCAGATCGTCGTTCCAGATGACCATCAGCACCTGATTCTTGGTGACCCGACTGCCTTCCTTCACGGTCAGGCTGGCCACCTGCCCCCCGAGAGCCGGCGCCAGATAGGCGCGTCGGCAGGCTTTGATGGTGCCGACGCGGGTGTTGGCAACGGTCGCTGTCACCGGACCCGCAGCGACTGTATACAGTTTGACCGCAACCGGCTCCGGACGGGTGAAATACCAGACCAAGCCCGCGGCGGCTGCAAGCACGCAGGCAAGAACGACGAAGCGTTTGATCAATCACTCCTCATCGTGGCCCGCAAATGCGCTGGCCAACGCTTTTTGGACCGCCTGCGGAGCCGGCTCGTAATGACTGAACTCCATGGTGTAGCTGCCTTCGCCGCCGGTGATCGATTTCAACGTCGACTGATAGTTCTCCATTTCGGCAAGGGGCA
>Ga0114931_10004502_pt1 | contig 17393 bp, 15 predicted proteins | sample 2SBtaG_FD_89579 | JGI IMG/M metagenome (GOLD analysis project Ga0114931, IMG submission 89579) | Deep subsurface microbial communities from Kolumbo volcano to uncover new lineages of life (NeLLi) - 2SBTROV14_V59a metaG | ecosystem: Environmental > Aquatic > Marine > Volcanic | place: Kolumbo...
CTGCGCAACCAGAAGATCCAGACGGGCCCGCCGGGCAGGCCGCAGCCGGTGCCCACCTCCATCCTCGCGGATGCCGACGGCGTGATCCGCTGGATGGACCAGTCGGAGAACTACCAGCGTCGCTCGGACCCCGACGTCGTGCTCGGGGCCCTGCGCCAGCACCTGGGCTGAGAAGGGCGGAACCGCCAGCGACGCCCCGTGCGCTCTTCAGGCGCTGGGCTTCGCGTCCGCGTCCACGGCACCGAAAGCGGCCGCTCCCTCGATCAGCGCGATCATGCGTCGCAGCGTCGAGAGCTGGCCTTCCACATCCCCCGGCCGCCCGACGGTGGCGCCGATGTTCAGCCGGCGGATCACTTGCCGCGGCGGCCGCGCCGCGCCGCTGAGCGGTGGCATGACCGAGACCAGGGCGGTGGGGATGCCGGCGTCCTCGAGCCCCCTTGCGACCAGACTCACGGTCTGGTGGCACACCGGTCACGAGGGCACCAGCAGGGCCGCTTCCACACCGTCGTCGCGGAAGCGCGTCACCAGCTCCGGTACGGTCTTGCGGATCAGTCCCGCGACGTGGGGTTGAAGGCCCATCAGGACGGGGACCTCGCGGGTGACGGAGCCGATCTCGCCGTTCTCCGCCAGCTCCTGGAGGCGTGTGAGGGGGAGGTTTACGTTGATGTCCTCCTTGGCGAAGCGATGGTCGTAGCCCGGGTGGTCGATGCGCAGCTTGGCAGGATCGATGTCCAGCGGGATCATGCGGACCTGCGGGGTCTTCTCCTCGAAGGTCGGGATCGGGAGCATGCGCTCCTGCACGCCTTCGATGGAGTAGCCCCCGGTGGTCACCAGGCCGAAGCGGGCCTCTGCCGCGGGCTTCCCCAGCCGGGCGAAGGGCTCGCCGCGGGTGGTGAACCAGGGATACTTCGCGAAGGCGTCCTTGGCCTTGCCCTTCTGCAGGAGCGGCAGCGCAAAAGCCCGCCACTCCTCGAACTTCGGTAGCCAGGCCTGGATCGAAGCTTCGTCGCCCATCACGGCTCCTCCCGCCTCGATTCTAGGTCGCTCGGGTCGTCGCTGCTCGCCATCATTTCCACCCGCACGCCGTCGGGATCTTCCAGAAAGAACATCTTCACCGCCGGATCTACACCGCCAAAGGTGTAGATCTCCGTCGGCGCCAGCCCGCGGCCGGCCGCCCGCTCGTGGGCGGCCGCAATGTCTGCGACGAGAAACGAGACCCCCCCGAGCCCCAGCGCCTGCGGACCCGGCGCTGCCGAGGCGTGCGTCCTGCGGACATCCAGGGTCTCGATCGTGTGCAGCCGGATGCCGCCAGTGTCCTTGCCGCTGCCGACGCGGACGAAGGTGTCCCGGATGCGGACGCCGCTTCTGCCGAACATCGCATCGAGGGCGGGGGCTTCCAGGATCTCGTCGGATTCGAGTACGCCCTCCAGGCCCGCGCACCAGAAGTCGAGGGTGGCTTGCGTATCCGCGACGTGGAGGATCAGGTGGCTCGGGGTCACGCTGCTCTTCATGGCCGGGATCGTAACGCTGGCCTTCCGAGACAGCCCGTAGGTTCGCTACCGTCTGCGCCTCGACCCAGGCACGGCTGGGCAAGGCATTGCGGTACGCAGCAGAACACTCTGTGGCAGACGCATCTGGGAAAGGACCAGGAAATGGAACTCGAAGGAGCATCGGTCCTCGTCACCGGCGGGGCCTCGGGAATCGGGGAGGCCAGCGCGCGACGCCTCGCGGTGCTCGGCGCCAGGCCGCTCATTGCCGACCTGAACGAGGAGAAGGGCAAGGCCGTTGCAGCCGAGCTCGGAGGTGAGTTCGTAAAGACGGATGTCGCCGATCCGGAGCAGGCGCAGGCAGCCGTGGACGCGGCTCTTGGCCTGGCGCCCTTGCGCGCCCTCGTGAACGCCGCCGGCCTGGGCAACGCAAACCGCACGGTCAACCGCGAGGGGAAGCCCTTTCCCCTGGACCAGTTCGAGTTTGTGATCCGTGTGAATCTGATCGGGACCTTCAACTGCCTGCGGCTGGCCGCGGCCGCCATGTCCCGGCAGGATCCGGTGGATGACGAGGGCCAGCGCGGCGCCATCGTCAACCTCGCGTCCGTGGCAGCCTTCGATGGCCAGATCGGCCAGGCGGCCTACTCGGCCTCCAAGGGCGGCGTGGTTGGGCTCACCCTGCCCGTGGCCCGGGATCTCTCGGCCGTAGGCATCCGGGTCAACACCATCGCGCCGGGGCTCATCGACACGCCGATCTATGGGCACGGCGAGGGCGCCGAGAAGTTCAAGGCCAACCTCGGCCGGAATGTGCTCTTCCCGAAGCGCCTCGGCCAAGCCAGCGAGCTGGCCTCGATGGTGGCCGAGCTCATTACCAACGACTACATGAACGGAGAGACCCTGCGGGTAGATGGCGGCATCCGCATGCCCCCGAAGTAGCGAAGTAGCCGCACCCTCGGATCGCGCTGAAGTGCAGAACGAGAGGTGCAGCTGGGCACATGGGCAGCCTTCGGGACCCCATGGAGAGTGGTTCTACGGGTCGGCCTCTAGAACACGCGGTAGCGCCTTTGCACATGCCGCTGTCTCACGTGGATGCGCTCGGCGCGCTCGGCTTTAGAAACGCTTCGGACGCCTTCCGGCAGGTGCTGGCGGATCTCGGCGAAGCGCAGTTTCTTGGCAGAGATCTTCGGCCATTCTTCCTCTGGCGGTGTCTCGCTGTAGGACCAGCGCGGCGTGAGGAAGCCTTCGGGGTGTCCAGTGGTGTCGAGCCAGTTGGGAACGCCGGGGTCGCGATGGGCGACGACGTAGCGCAGCACGCCGTCGGGATCCGGCTCCACCTGGAAGCCGTTCAGGCTGCTCTGGTGGTTGGCGAAATCGAGGGACTCGCCCCAGAGGTTGGCCAGGTGGAAGCCCATATATTGCGGCGGCACCGCGACCTACGCCTCGACGAGTAGCGCCTCGTCCGCTGCGAGCTCGAAGACGCCGCCGGCGTAGAGGTTGGTGCTCTGTCCGCCGCCGGTCTCCCGTGAAGCCGCATTCGGCTGGTTGAAGGCGTTGCGTGGCATGAAGCGCGGCCCCGATGTTCCGTCGCGTTTGCCGTAGACCTCGAGAAGCACGGTGTAGAACTCATTCCAGAATTGCATCTGGCCGCGCACCAGGGCGCCCATGCGGCGCAGCTGCGCCGCGCCGTCTTCCGGCGTGTAGGTCGGGGGGTGGTGTCCCTCCTGGCCCAGTTCCTCGATGCCCAGGTGGACCGGGTCCTCGCGCTCCCAGTCGTAGAAGAGCTGCCGGCCACTCACGTAGTTGGCGTAGCGCTCGTGGGAGTCGTCTTCCGGGTTGGGCCGAGTGGTGTGCCGCCAGGTCGAGATGAAGTTTCCACGGTGCCCCCGCGGCGGCTCCGGTGCCAGTAGAATCTCGAAGCGGCCATCGGGATCGACCTCGATTTCAGTGGAGTCGAGGCGACCCGTCTGGGTCTTGAGCCCGGGCCGCAGCTCTGCCAGGCTCCCGGAGTCACCCGCCAGGATTCCCTGACTGGCCTCGAAGATCAGGTACTGGGGTGCTTTGCGGCCGCGTTCGGCCGGCGGGTTGCCTCGCCAGTGGCGGTGGTCCTCGACCCGGCCGTAGATCCGGGTGCGCCGGCGGCCGTCGATGGGCGCGGCAAAGTAGATGGCGTCGGCATTGTCGATGGTCGCCTTGTTGATGAGGTGCAGGACATTGCGAAAGAAGGGGAAGTGCGGGTCTTCGTGGAAGGCTCGCTCCACGGCGCTGTGTACGAAGCCCAGCAGGTAGCGGTAGCCCTCCGCGAGGTTGCGCTCGTTCTGGGGCGCGGGCATCCGCTCCGGCTGGTCGATGGCGTCTCGGGCCTGGCTCAGCTCCTGCAGCAGATCGTCCCACGCGACGCGCAGCTCCTGGCGAGCATCGCCCATCAGGCCGTCCCCTCTCCGCCCCACTGATACCGTTCGAAGAGGTCCGCCAGGCGCTCGCGAATCTCCCCCGCCGCCAGGCCGAACTCCTCCAGGCTGTAGGTGTGGCTGGAGACGTGCTTCTGGCTGCGCTTGCCCTCCGCCAGCAACGCCTCGCGCTGGGAGGGGCGCACCCGGAAGCCGAGCTGTTGATAGACCTGAAGGACGCTCTTCGCCGGGTCGGTCGCGAGCTCCCGGTAGTCGACCATGGCGCGCGGCACCGTCGGGTGTTGATCCAGTACCTCCTGGGGATGGCGGTAGGTGGCAAAGGACTGCTCTGCCAGCACCCGCAGGCAGCGCTTCACCCGCGTCTCATCCCAGGCGAGGCGCTGCCAGCCCTGGGAGACGAGCTTCAGCAGGCTCGGGATAGTCTCCTCGGGGCTACGCAAGGGAACCACGAAGCGCGCGTCCGGGAAGGCCTGGATCAGTGTCTCGACACGGCCGGCGTAGACCGGCGCCTTGCTGAGGAAGACCTTCTCCTTGCCGTCCAGCAGAAGTTGCCGCTTGATGCAGTCCCGATAGAAACGCATCAGCCGGCGCCGGCGGCCCGTGGGCCAGTGATCCACGTCGTAGAAGTCGAGCTCGCCCATGTAGGGCATTTCGGTGATCCAGAAGCCAGAGGCGCAAGACCAGTAGAAGATCATGTCGTCTTCTTCCGCGAGACGCAGCCCCATTTTGTGGACCGCGCGCATGCGCCCGTAGCGCCGCTCTTCGAAGGCCTGGACGCGGCGTTCGAGGAAGCCCCCGAAGAGCCGGCGATCCAGTCGGGCGCCCAGCCGAATGATCCGTTTCTGGAGCAGGGAGGGGAAGTGCATCTCGTAGAGACGGAAGAAGCAGAAGCGTTCGGAATCCTCCCCCAGCAGGCGGTGGATCAAGGTCGTACCGCTGCGGGCGTGCCCCACCACGAAGACCGGCGTGCGAATCTCGACATGGCGAAGGCCCGGGAAGAAGATTCCGTCGAGGTAGAAGCACAGGGCGTGGAAGCTCGCGACCAGGGGGACCGTGACGAGAAGCTTGCGCAGGATGCGCCGGCGGGTGTGCGCGTCGGGCTCTCCCCACGCCAGGTGCAGCATCTTCCGCCAGGTGGCGAAATCGAAGTGGAAGATCACGCGACTACGGCCTCGAGGTCCGCGGCCAGTGTGGCGTCGCCCAGCACACGCTTGCCGTCGAGGCTGTGCACTGGCAGACCCAGGGCGTGGAGGAAGGGGCGGCTGTAGACGACTCGGCCCACATGCTGGCCTGCTACCAGCTCGAGCGCAGCCTCCACCAGCACCTCGACGGGCTCCGTCATGTCCGGCCGGCGGCGCGCAATGTGCCCGACGAAGCGCGCGGCCTCCTGGGTGAGTACGATGGAAACCGGCGCCAGGGCGTTTACGCAGACGCCGTCCGCGGCCACCTCGTGGGCCAGTCCCTCGCTGTAGCGGTTCAGGGCGGCCTTGCTGGCGCCATAGGCCGCGATGAGATGTGCCGCCTCGGGAGTGTCCGCGTAGGGGAGAGTCGGCTGGCTGGCGGCATTGCTGGTGATGTTCAGGATCCAGCCGCGACCTCGCTTGCGCATGCCCGGCAGCACCTGCTGGGCCAGGTCTACCGGTGCGTGCAGGTTCACCTCGAAGATCTGGCGCCGATCTTCCAGGCGGATGGCGCTGGGCATGCCCCAGCGCGCCGACGCGGCGTTGTTGACCAGCACGTCCAGCGGGCCGAAGGCTGCCTCGGCCTGCGCCACCAGCTCGCTCCGCGCCGTTTCGGAGGCGAGGTCGGCCACCGCCGGCGCCGCCCGGCCCCCCGCGCTGCGGATCTCCTCCACGGCTCTCTCGAGAGTGCCCACAAGCTCTCCGTGCGCCCCGAGGCGCGAGGCAGAGAGCACGACGGATGCACCCTCCGCCGCCAGGCGTCCAGCGATCGCCCTGCCGATGCCTCGGCTCGCTCCCGTGACCAGCGCGATGCGACCTGCGAGGTCTGCCATGCACATACTCCTCCAGACCGGGATCCCTACGGTAGTGCAGGAGATCACCGCCAGCCGGGCGCGCAAGGCGCTTTCGGGCGGTATTCTCGCCGCCATGCGTCGTACCTGGATTCCGCTACTGCTCCTCCTCCTGCCGCTGGCGGCGCAGGCCCACACGGGGGCCGGCAACACGGCAGGCGGCTTCCTGGCGGGCTTCCTGCATCCGATCAGCGGTCTGGATCATGTCCTGGCAATGCTGGCAGTAGGCATGTGGGGCGCGCAGCTCGGCAACCCGGCGCTCTGGGTGCTGCCGGTGGCGTTTCCCATTGTCATGGCGTTTGGAGGGATTGCGGGCATCGTCGGCCTGCCCCTGCCTCAAGTCGAGGTCGGCGTCACCCTCTCGGTGATCGTCCTGGGGGCCATGATCGCCCTGGACCGCCGGCCGCCGCTGGTGGTAGCGGGGCTGATGGTGGCCTTCTTCGCCATCTTTCACGGCTACGCACACGGCGTGGAGCTTCCGCACCAGGCGGGGGCGCTGGCCTATAGCGCCGGCTTCGTGCTCGCCACCGGGATGCTCCACATCACTGGCATCGGCATCGGCTTTGTGAGCGAGCTCCCGCGCGGTCTGCATGTTGCGCGGCGGAGGCGCGGCCATCTCTGCGGCAGGCTTGTATCTCGCCTGGCATCTGGTGCTGCTCTGAGCCACGCGGCGCTCCGCTCTGGCACGCGTCCGGTCCGCGTCGCCTCGGCGGCCGCTCTGCTGCTTGCGGCCTCGCCGGCCTGGGCCCATGGTACGAGCAACCTCGGAGACTTCTACTCCGGTCTGGCCCAGCCGGTGTTTCACCTCGTCTCGCTCCTGCTGCTACTCACCCTGGGTCTGTCGGCGGCGCAGATGCCCGAGGGTCAGCGCCTGGAAATGCCCCTCGCTTTTTCGGTCGGCACATTGGCCGGCGCCTTTGCCGGCCTCGCGGGGGTGGCGGTCCCAGGGACGGAAGGCGTCGTGCAGGGGGGAACCCTGTGTCTCGGCATCCTGGTGGCGGCCCGCTGGCGTCTTCCCCTGCCGGCGGCCCTGCTGGCGGGGGGCCTCCTCGGCCTGGCCCAGGGCCACTTTGGAACTTTCGGGGACCGGGAGACCGTGGGCCGGCCCTTGCTCTATGCCCTGGGCCAGGGCCTGGCCCCGGTGCTGCTGGCGAGCTGGTTCGTCGCGTTGGCCGACCGCTTCCAAGCCGCGTGGCTCCAGATTGCCATCCGGGTGGCCGGAAGCTGGATCGCGACGATCGCCCTGCTGGCGTAGGTGCTGGCGCTGACGCAGCGTGGCGCCTGAGCGGCGGCTCCTTCCCCTCACTGCTCCGCTGGCTTCAGGCGCCAGCCTGAGCGCGCTCGTAGCGGGCGCGCTGGAAGGTGGGGCAGGTGGCGTCGGCGGGGATCTCGTCGAGGGGCACCCGGACCAGCTCGGGCGTGATGCCGAGCTTCTCCGCCGCAGGGCGCAGGGCTTCGAGGTCAAAGCCGTAGAGCTTCGCGGCGTTCTCTCCCAGCATCATGCGTACCTCGCGCTCGTCCACGTCTGAAAAGGCCAGGCGCAGGTTCTCCCGCGAGTAGGGGTAGCAACCTTCGTAGTGGGGGTAGTCGTTTCCCCAGAGGATACGGTCCAGGCCTACGAACTTGCGGCCGGCGATGTCCGCGGGGTGGGGGAAGCTGGCGCCATACCAGCAGTTGCGTCGGGCGTAGAAGCTCGGTGGCTCCTTCAGGACCTGCGATTTCGAGTAGTCCACCTCGCCCATCATCCCCATCTTCATGCCCATGTGGACGCCGTCCATCCTGCGCAACAGGCCTGGGGCCCACGAGCAGCCGGACTCTGTCAGGATGAAGCGCAGCTTCGGGAAGCGTTCGAAGACACCACCCAGGATCAGCTGCGTGAAGCCCCGCTGCACCATGATGGGCATCTCCAGCACCCACAGACCGTCGCCACCCGGGTCCGAGCCGTAGTCCGGGCAGCCCTGGCCGGAGTGTTGATTGAGGATGAGGTCGTGGTCCTGGAGGGCCGCCCACAGCCGGTCGAGCTCTGGCGCCGTGAGGCGTGGGAGATGCACGTCGTCGAGGGCGGGGAGCGGCAGCAGTACGCCGTCGCGCAGCCCATGCTCCGCGATCCATGCGACATCCTCGAGGGCATCATCGATGTCGTTCAGGTGGATCAGGCCGATGCCTGCCCGACGCTCGGGGGCCTCCGCGCAGAACTCCGCCATCCAGCGGTTGTGTGCCCGGGTTCCCGCACGCCAGCGCTCGTACTGCGCAGGCTTCGGAGGCGGCGAGACGTGGAAGGCCTTGTCGTAGAAGGGTGGCACGGTGTTCGGGAAGATCACCTCTGCGACCACACCGTCGGAGGCGAGGTCCGCCTGGCGCTCGGCGGAGTCCCAGTTCTTGCTCTTCTTCCCTCCGAGGTGCTTCTTCGAGGGGTTCCGGTAGGCGTCCCGCCAGGCGTCGAACTCCTCGCGCCACTCCGGATCGAGGTACTCGCGGTAGGCATCGATGGCGGCGCCGCCGTGGGTGTCGCCGGTGATCACGATGTACGGTTGCTGGGCGTTTGCCACGGCATTCTCCTGGCTCGTCACCCCCAGAGCTTCGCGTGTTTTTGACACTTCGTCAATTTCAACCCTATGCTGGCTCGGGAGGCCTCTCCGATGCAAATCTCCCCCTTCTCTCCCGGCTGTGGGGGGCAGGTCTCCGGCGTCCAGCTCGCCACCCCGAGCGCGGGCGCAAGGCGCTCTACGTGAACCCCGGGCACACCATCCGGATCGAGGGCTGGAGCGTGCCGGAGAGTCGTGCCTTGCTCGACTTCCTCTTTGCCCACGCGGAGCAGCAGGACTGTACCTGTCGCTTCGACTGGCAGCCGGGCTCCGTCGCCTTCTGGGACAATCGTTGCACCTGGCACTACGCGGTCAACGACTACGCCGGCCAGCGGCGCCTGATGCACCGCATCACGTTGGCAGGCAAGGCCCTCGAGGCGGCCTGAACCGGAGCGGGCCTGCTACGTTCCGCGTTTCGCGCAGCAATGGAGAGGAATCCCATGGGCATGCCCTCGGACATCGGCATCATCGACTGCATGATCAGCTTCCCGGCCAGCGACTTCTCGCAGTACGAATTCATCCGCAAGCAGCTGAAGGATGGGCAGTCCCGGGATGAATTCGACTTTCCTGTGGAGTACATGTTCAAGCACGTGCCCAAGGAGCTCTACGGCGCCGAGAATCCCATCGACATCACCCTGCACGAGATGGACCGCTTCGGCATCGAGAGGGGGTTGATCGGCTGCGAGGGAGATGTCAACCGGAGCGCGCTGAAGGATCACCCCGCTCGCTTCATCGGCTCCGGCAACGTGGACCCCAACGAGGGCACCGAGGGCATTCGCAAGATGGTGCGCCAGTACGAGGAGTTTGGCGTACGAGCCTTTGGCACCTTTCCAGCGGGGTGCAATCCGCAGGTCGCCATCGACCACGCCAAGTACTACCCGATCTACTCCAAGTGCTGCGAGCTCGGTGTGCCGATCTTCGTCTGCGCGGGGGTACCCGGGCCCCGTCTGCCCATGGCCTGCCAGCACGTCGAGCGCATCGACCAGGTGATGTACGACTTCCCCGAGCTGGTCTTCGTGACCCGTCACGGCTGCGAGCCCTGGGAGAAGCTGGCCATGAAGCTGATGCTGAAGTGGCCGAACCTCTATTACTCCACCTCGGCGTTTGCGCCCAAGTACTATCCCGAGGAGATCGTCCGCTACGCGAACACCCGCGGCGCCGACAAGGTGATCTACGCGGGCTACTTCCCGATGGGCCTCTCCCTGGAGCGCATCATGACGGATATGCCCAAGGTGCCCTTCCGGGACCACGTGTGGCCGAAGTTCCTGCGCGAGAACGCGGCTCGGGTGCTGAAGCTCTGAGGCTCAGAGCACCACCCGGACGCCACCCAGCTCTTCGATGCGGTGGGGGAAGCGGTCTCCCGGGGTCCCGATGAACATATAGTTCTTCGGAACATTCAGACGGCGGGAGAGCGCCTCGACCATCTCTGGGCCGAAGCTCCCCCGCACGGCCAGGAAGTCGATGCGTAGCCGCGGATAGAGCCGGTCGATCAGTTGGAGATGTCCGGAAAGCTGGGGTGGAATCTCATCTTCCTGATCGTAGACGTGGACGACCTTGAGACGGGTGGTCTGCTCATTGTCGAGCACGTAGAGGGCGGCCTGGTTGAGGGTGGCCAGGTTGTCGCCCCGCGTAAAGTAGACCATGGCCCGCTCGCTGGCGCGGGTGATGTTGCGGCGGATCACCGTCTGGAGCCAGCTACTGGCGTTGCCGAGCACCTGAAGCACCGCGGAGGAGACCGTGAGGGCGAGCTTCAGGATCTCGAGGCGCAGGAACATCACGGCCACCAGGGCCGCCGTGGCCAGGAAGTAGCCCTCGAAGATCTCGAGGTTGAGGGGGTCCAGGAGGATGTTGCCCAGCAGACCGAGCAGCACAGCCAGGAGCGCGAAGCTCACTGCCGGCCAGCTGGCGCGTACCGCCCGGGGAAGCCTCGCCCGTCTCGATTTCAGCAGCATGTTTCCAGTGGCAAAGAGCGCCATGACGCTGAGGAAGGCCAGGGTGTAGACCCCCGCCAGGGTCTCGATGCGGCCCGAAGTGATGACCAGGATGGAGACGCATAGGGCGAAGAATGCGATCAGGATCCAGTGATTGGTCCCGCGCCAGCGGTTCTCGCGGAGCAGGAACTGGGGCAGGCAGCGGTCCAGAGCCATGCGCCGCATCAGCCCGGTGACGCCGACGAAGCTCGTGAGCACGGCCCCGGAGAGCACCAGCACCGCGTCGGCGCTCACCAGCATGGCAAGGGGACGACCCACGGCGACCTCTCCCATGCGTGCCAGCAGGTCGGGGGGGACCTGCTGGATCTGCGCCAGCGGCAACATCCCCAGGGAGAGGAAGGAGACCAGGGGGTTGAAGATGGCCACGGCGATCCACATGTTGCGCAACGTCTTCGGAAAGACGCCCTGCTTCTGCTCCTCGATGAAGTTGGCCGAGCTCTCGAAGCCGCTGATACCCAGCATGGCCGCTGCAAACCCGAAGAAGATCGCGTGCTGAACGCTGTGGAGGGAGGGCAGCTGCCAGTTTGCCACGAGCAGAGAGGGGTCCCGGACGAGGCTGACGCCGCAGCTCGCGACCAGCAGCGTGAGCGTGCCGAGGTGGAAGAGGAAGATGACCAGGGCAACCATGGCGGATTCGCTGATGCCCAGAATTCCGAGCAGTGCAAAGACCCCCAGCACGCCGATGGTCGCGGAGAAGACGTCGAGATGCGGCCACAGGTTGTGGGCGTAGTGCATCGCCTCGTTGCCACTGATGACCGCGGTGGCGACGTAGGAGAGCAGGGTGAGGCAGGCAGCTCCCGCCGCCACCCTCTTGTTGGTGGTGTTGAGCAGCACGGTGTAGGTCCCACCGTTCAGCGGCAGGGCGCTTCCGACTTCGGCGTAGACCCGGCGATAGAGATAGAGCGCGCCGGCCACCAGCAGCAGGACGAGGGGGGCCAGCACCCCGGCCTGGGCGGCGCAGAGCGCGGAGACATAGAGCACACTCGAGGTGATGTCATTCCCGCAGATCGCGGTGGCGCGCCAGGTGCCGAGAGTGTGTTTGTGGGGCTGGTCAAGGGGCTTCATCACCAGCGCACCCAACGGCAGGTCTCGGATGAGCTTGGCCTCACCCCAGCCGGGGAATTCCCAGGGCTCCTCCCCCGAAGAGGAAGCCGTGTCGGAGGCCCGCTCGTCGCCGCTGGTTTGCTCGTCCGGTAACGCCATCAGGGCTGGATCTCCAGGGGTTGCCCTTCGTGGAAGAACACCGCCGCTACGGGGATCTGCTAGAGGAGCTTGAACTCCTTGGGCGGGTCCTCGATCACGCCCTCGGCGAGGAGCGCTTCGATTTCTTGCGCCGACAGGCCGAGCAAGTTGGCCGCGATGGCGCGGGTATGTTCCCCCAGCAGCGGAGCGGGCCGGGTGATCACCGGTGGCAGGTCGCTTCCCAGGAAGGCCGGGCCCTCGGCAAGGATCGCCTCGTAGCCGGGTTGATCTACGAGCTGCGGGTAGCCGCGATGCAGAAGCTGGGGGTCCGCGATGTGGTGGCCCGGGTGGGCGACGATTCCCGCGGGCACGCCGACCGCCTGCAGGATCTCCATCACCTGACGGGGATCGCGCTCGGCGGTCCAGTGGCCAAGCTCCGTGTCGATCTGCTCGCGCCTCGCCATGCGTCCTTCGGCGGCGTCGAGTGCTGCATCGCAGGCCCATGCGGGGTCTCCAATGGCCTTGCGAAGCTGCTGCCATTCGCTGTCGGAGCGCACGTTGATCACGCACCACTCGTCGTCGCCAGCGCATGGGTAGCACCCCCAGGGCGCACCCCGGGAGCTGGCGTTGCCTGTGGGGTGCACGCTGCCTGGCATCAGGCTCTCCTTGGCGAAGAGGTCAGCCATCAGCCCGATGGGCGTCTCGAACTGGGCGGCGTCGTGGTGAGAGCCCCAGCCACTGTGCTCTCGGTGGATCATGCCCGCCACCAGAGCCAGCGCCCCGATGCGGCCCACCAGGTGGTCGGGATGCACGGCTGTGGAGCCCGCCGGGCGCTCCTCGTCTTCCGGATAGTTCCAGAGGTGCTGCAGGCCGCTCACCGGATGGGTGTTGGGGCCATAGCCGATCCAGCCCTTCCAGGGCCCGTGGCTTCCCACGCTCTGGCTCGAGAAGCTCACCATGCGGGGGTTCAGCTCGCGCAGCTGCTTCGCGCCGAGTCCGAGCTTCTCCGTGGTACCCGTGCCGTTGTTCTCGATGAACGAGTCGGAGCAGCGCACCAGGCGCTGCACGAGCTCGCGGCCCTTCTCGGTGCGCAGGTCCACGCCGAAGCTCTGCTTGCTGCGGCTGGACGAGAGAAAAGAGGGGTTCATGTAGCTGCTCATGATGACGCGGATGAAGTCGGGCGTGTCGCTGGACTCGATCTTGATCACCTCGGCGCCGTACTCCGCCAGGATCCGGCCGGCCTCGACCCCCACCGCGCCCACGCCGCAGTCGAGTACGCGCAGACCGCGCAGTGGGTAGCCTTCCTCCGGCGGCTCCGGCGTCCGGGCGAGCAGGGCCTCGATCGCGGCTCGTGCGGGGTCGTTGGACCAGCCTGCATCGCCAAGCTCCCCCAGCTCCGGAGGACCGGACTCCGGTCCCACACGCTCCCCGTCGATCGTGAGAAAGCCCGAAGGCACCAGCGCCTCGAGGCCCGGCGCCACAGGCAGCGCACGGAAGGTGCCGCGCGCCGTCGTGTGCTCGTTGGTCAGCACCTCCCCGGGTCGCAGCAACGGCGTCGCCGGGATGCCTCGGCGCTGGGCTTCGACCGCCACATCGATCTTCTTCTTGTCGGCAAAGAAACCCTCGAGCACCGGCACGATCTTGTTCATCTCGACCAGTCGATTGATGAACTGGTCGTACTTCGGATCGGCGAGTTCCTCGGGGTTGCCCACCCACTCCTTGAGCGCACGCCAGTGCCGCGGCACCAGGATGATCATGCGCATGAAGCCGTCCGCACAGCGATAGAGGGTGTAGATGCCGGTGCCGCTGCGGTGGCCCAGGTTCGGGTTGAGGGAGTAGTTGGGCAGGGACCAGTCGGTGAGCCCCGCCACCGCGTCCATGGCCGAGACGTCCACGTGCTGGCCGCAGCCCGTGTGCAGCCGCTTCCAGAATGCCAGCAGGCTGCCGAGGGCCCCTGCGATGCCCGCTACGTCATACGCGAGGCTTCCGGGAATCAGCACCGGGGGCTTCTCGGGGATGCCCGCCCGGTGCAGCATCCCGCCCATGGCGACGCCAACCATGTCCGTACCCTGGTAATCGGCGTAGGGTCCGTCCTGGCCGAAGTCCGTGATCGAGGTCATGACGAGCCCGGGGTGCCCTGCCAGAAGCGCCTCGGCACTGATCCCGAGGCGCCGCAAGGTGCCCGGCTGTGAGGACTCCACCAGGATGTCTGCGCCCCCCAGGAGCTCGTCCAGCCGGCTGCGCCCCGCCTCGGTCTCCAGGTCGGCCACGGCGCCCCGTTTGCCGGCGTTGCGCACCGCAAAGTAGAGGCTCGTCGTGCCGTCCGGGCCAAAGGGAGGAAGAGTGCGGGAGAGGGCCCCGTCCGGCGGCTCCAGGCGGATGACCTCGGCGCCCAGATCCGCCAGGACGCGTCCGCACAGCTCTCCCTTCTCATCCGCCAGATCAACGACACGCAGCCCGCGCAGCGGCTTCACGAAGCTCTCCTCCTCGCCCTTGGAATTCCCGGGATCTTCCTCGATCTTTGCCATCGCCACCACCCTGGGGAGATGCCGTGCCGAGTACCGAGCCGCCTACCGATGCCGTCGAGACGGAGCTCCTGCGCGAAGCGCGCCTCACGCAGTGGATCGAGGCCTGCAGCCTGGAGGAGAAGGTGGCCATGCTCTCGGGCCACGGCTTCCTGCGCCAGATTGCAGAGGATGGCGGCCGCTACTGCGCACGCATGTACCACATCGGCGCAGGCAATGAGCGGCTGGGGATCGGGAAGCTGCTCTTCAACGACGGGCCACGGGGCGTGGCCATGGGCAGCGCCACTTGCTTTCCGGTGCCCATGGCACGCGGAGCCAGCTTCGACGTGGATCTCGAGCAGCGCATTGGAGACGCCATTGGCAGGGAGCTGCGGGCCCAGGGCGGCAACCTCTTTGGAGGCGTGTGCATCAACTTGCTGCGCCATCCGGCCTGGGGACGCGCCCAGGAGACCTATGGCGAGGATCCCTTCCTGTTGGGAAAGATGGGGGTGGCGCTGCTCCAGGGTGTCCAGCACCACAACGTCGTCGCCACGGCAAAGCACTTCGCGGCCAACAGCATGGAGAACGCCCGCTTCCGCGTGGACGTGACGCTCGCCGAGCGGCCGCTCCGCGAGGTCTACCTGCGCCATTTCGAGCGCTGCGTGCGTGCGGGAGTGGGCGCCGTCATGAGCGCCTACAACCAGGTGAACGGCAGCCATTGCGGACACAATTCCATGCTGCTGACGCGCATCCTGAAAGAGGAGTGGCGCTTCGAGGGCTTTGTCTACTCCGACTTCATCCTGGGTTGTCGCGGTGCAGATGCTTGTGCGGCCGGTCTGGACGTGGAAGCGCCGGATACGATCCACTTCGGTGAGAAGCTCGTGTCCGCGGTCGAATCCGGAGCAGTATCCGAGACGCGCATTGACGATGCCGTGCGCCGGGTCCTGCGTAGCCTGATGCGCACCCAGGAAAATCCAGATCCAGAGCGCTACCGACCGGATCAGGTGGCCTGCGCCGCCCATGTGGCGTTGGCGCAGGAGGCGGCGGAGAAGAGCATCGTGCTCCTGAAGAACCAGGAGGCCCTGCCGTGGGATGCGTCGAAGCTCCGAAGCATCCTCGTGGTCGGCCCCCTCGCCGACGAGCCCAACCTGGGGGATCACGGCTCGAGCCGCGTCTACCCGCCCGAGGTGATCACGCCCCTGGCCGGCCTGCGGGCCGCGCTCGCGCAGCAGAAGGGCTGCGAGCTCCGCTACGACGTCGGGTACGACCTCGAGCGCGTAAGCGCTCTCTCTCGCGAAGCCGACGCAGTGTTGCTGGTGGTGGGCTATACGCACCGAGATGAAGGCGAGTTCATCCCGGGTCAGGTGGTGGACCTCTCCGGGGACACGCGCGAGAGCATTGGCGGCGACCGGATGGAGCTCGGCCTGGGCGCGCAGCAGGAGGCATTGATCCTGGCCTGCGCCGCGGCCAACCGGCGCAGTGTCGTTGCGGTGATGACGGGCTCGGCGGTGACGATGGAGCGCTGGCGGGAGCGCGTGGCGGGAATTCTGATGCTCTTCTATCCGGGCATGGCCGGTGGCACCGCTCTGGCCGGCGTGCTGCTGGGCCGCGTGAACCCCTCCGGACGGCTTCCCTTCAGCGTGCCCGTGCGCGCCGAGCACCTGCCCCCTTTCGACCGCGATGCAGACTCGGCCTGCTATGACCTCTGGCACGGCTACACCCGCCTCGAACGCGACGGCGTAGCCCCGGCCTTCCCTTTCGGCTTCGGTCTCTCCTACACCCGCATCGCCTTTCAGGCCCCGACGGTTCGCCTCGATCAAACGGCGGAGTCGCTGCGCGTCGAGGTGCAGGTCGAGAACACCGGAAGCCGCGATGCAGAGGCAGTCGTCCAGGTCTATGCCGGCTGGGAAACGCCTCACGCCGAGCAGCCGCGCAAGCGGCTCTGCGGCTTCCGCCGGGTGACCCTGGCTGCCGGCCAGGCGCGCAGCGTAAGCCTCGAAGTGGCGTGGCGCGACCTCGCCTGCTTCGATGTCGAAGCCCGCTGCTGGCGGCTCGGTAGCCCTCGCTGGCGCATCTACGTGGGGAGCAGCAGCGCCGAGGAAGATCTGCTGGCGGTTTCGGTAACGCTTCCCGAATGCAGCTGGCCGGTGGCGTGGGCCCAGCCGCCGGGCGCCCACCCGTGAGCCTGCCGCGGCGCGGGCGCAAGTACCTGATCGCCATGGTGGGCCTGCCCGCGCGCGGCAAGACCTTTACGGCGCGCAAGCTCGCCGGCTACCTGGGCTGGCTCGGCTACCCGACACGCAGCTTCAACGTGGGGGAGCATCGGCGCCAGGTCCTGGGACCCGGACAGTCGCACCCCTTCTTCGATCCGGCGGACCGCGAGGCCAGTGCCCGGCGAGAGATCCTCGCCGCCGACACCTTGGACGCGGCATTTGCCTTTCTGCGGGGTGAGGGTCGCATTGCGATCTTCGACGCGACCAACGGGACACCGGCGCGCCGTCGAAAGATCCAGGAGCGCTGTGCGCTGCACGACGTGGAGCTTCTCTTCGTCGAGCTCCGCGAGGATGATTCGGAGGTCATCGACGAGAACATCCGGGAGGCAAAGCTTTCCTCTCCGGATTACCAGAATGTGGGAGAGCAGGAGGCGCGGCAGGATTTCCGCGCGCGCATTGCGCACTACGAGGGCGTCTATCGGACACTCAGCGACGAGGATCCCAGCTGGATCCGTCTGGAGGACCGAGGGCGCACCGTCGTGATCCGCGAGGCTCGCGGCTGGATCTCCGGGAAGGTGGTCTCCTTCCTGAGCAACCTCCAGGTGACGAAACGACCCGTCTGGATCACACGTCACGGGGAGAGCCTCTTCAACGTTTCTGGACGCATCGGTGGGGATGCACCGCTTAGCTCGCGTGGTCAGGAGTTTGCGCAGGCGTTGGCCGCCCACGTCCGCTCCCAGGCCGGGACACTGGCCGATCTGGATGTCTGGACCAGCACGCTGCGCCGTACGATCGAGACCGCTGCGCCCCTGCACCGGGAGATCGGTACCTGGCGGGCCCTCGACGAGATCGACTCCGGCGTCTGCGATGGCAAGACCTACGCCGAGATCCAGCGTGAGATGCCCACTGAGTTCGAGGCGCGGCGTCGCGACAAGCTCCGCTACCGTTACCCCGGCGGCGAGTCCTACGAGGACGTCATCCAACGCCTCGA
>Ga0114931_10004503_pt1 | contig 17391 bp, 14 predicted proteins | sample 2SBtaG_FD_89579 | JGI IMG/M metagenome (GOLD analysis project Ga0114931, IMG submission 89579) | Deep subsurface microbial communities from Kolumbo volcano to uncover new lineages of life (NeLLi) - 2SBTROV14_V59a metaG | ecosystem: Environmental > Aquatic > Marine > Volcanic | place: Kolumbo...
ACGGCAGGCATGATCAAAGGTATCGAAGAAGTGTTGCTTAAGGAAAAACCGGATTATCTCGTGGTTTACGGCGACACCAATTCCACACTGGCCGGTGCGGTAGCGGCTTCCAAACTGCACATACCGGTAGTTCACATTGAGGCGGGACTGCGTTCGTTCAACAAATCCATGCCCGAGGAGATCAACCGCATTTTGTGCGACCATGCCTCCACCCTTCTGTTTACGCCCACGCAAACCGGATTCAACAACCTGCTGAAAGAAGGGTTCACTCCGGATAACAAACCACCCTTCACACCGGATAATCCCGGAATCTTTCACTGCGGGGATGTGATGTTTGACAATACGCTGTACTTTAAAGATATTGCCGCCCGTAAAAGCAACATCATTAAAAAACTGGGGCTGGAAAATAAGCCTTTTATCCTGACAACGATACACCGGGACAACAACACCGACCAGCCCGAACGGTTGAATGCAATATTCAGTGCGATCAATGATTTGGCAGAATCAGAACAAGCCGATTTTATCCTTCCGCTCCATCCCCGCACGCAGAAGGCGCTGAAGGTGAACCTTGAACCCGGATTACGGAACGAAATGGATCAGAATCCACATTTACGGATCATACCACCAGTTTCCTTCTTCGACATGACCAACCTGGAAAACCATTGTGAAATGATCTTTACCGATTCGGGCGGACTGCAAAAAGAAGCCTGGTTTTTTGAAAAGCCGTGCGTTATCCTGCGGCCCGAGACCGAATGGATAGAGATTGTTAAAGCAGGTACCGGAAAGATTGTGGATGCAGACAAAGAAAAAATTCTGAAAGCATACGTTTATTTTAAGAACGAAAAACAGGAACTTGACTATCCGCCTCTTTTCGGCGACGGACAGGCAGCCAGGTTCATTTGCAGGAAAATACTGGATAATTAAAAACAGGAAAAATGACTTTGAAAGAAGCACAGGAAAGTGTGGACCAGTGGATAAACACAACAGGTGTCAGGTATTTTAATGAATTGACCAATATGACCCTGCTGACCGAAGAAGTGGGAGAAGTAGCCAGGATAATTGCCCGGAGATACGGTGAACAATCCTTTAAAAAATCAGAAGAAAATGCTGATCTGGCGGATGAGTTTGCCGATGTATTGTTTGTATTGATTTGTCTGGCAAACCAAACCGGAGTTGACCTGACAAAAGCTTTTGAAAAAAACCTGGCAAAAAAGGAAAAACGTGACAAGTACCGACACCGGAACAATGAAAAACTGAGCAAGTAATTATTGCATGGTAAAAAATTCCTATATTTACCTCAATGCAAAGCAAACTTATTTGACTAATCTCATGCTGAATCATCGTTTATTTCTTTTTTCATTGTTTCTCTGGCCTTTAGCCCTGTTTTCACAAAATGTTGTGGTATCGGGTGTGGTAAAAGATAAATCGTCAAAAAAGCCACTTGCCTTTGTCAACATCGTGTCGAAAAGCGGCCGGGGAACTACTTCCGATATTGACGGTAAATTTCTTCTCAGGCTGAAAAAAAGAGAGTGCTGTATCAAGCTGACCTATGTGGGATACGAAACACAGGAATATCAGATAGACTACAAAAAAGACAAACAAAAAATATTTTTAATCCCTAAAAGTTACCAGCTTAAAGAAGTAAAGATTTATCCCGGCATAAACCCCGCGCACCGCATTATTGACAGTGTATTTGCCAACCGCGACCGCAACAATCCTGAAAAGCTCAAGGCATTTACCTACACATCTTACGATAAAATGATCGTTACGGTGGATGCAGATTCCCTGAAGCTAAAAGACACAACCCAACTGGATTCCACAGCGAGGAAAGCACGTGCATTTCTTGAAAAAAGTGACATTTTTATCATGGAAACGGTCACGGAACGAAAATACAAATCGCCCGGTCTTAACCAGGAAACCGTATTGGCCACTAAAGTATCCGGTTTTAAGAACCCCATGATGGCCTTCATGATCTCACAAATCCAATCCACATCGTTTTACGACGAACTGATCAAGATTGCCGGAAAAAGCTATGTGAACCCCATCAGCCGGGGAAGCACAAAAAAATATTTCTTTCAGATTGAAGATACCCTTTATACACCGCGCAGAGACACCGTTTTTATCATTTCTTTCAGGCCGTTTTTAAAAACCAGATTTAATGGGATGAAAGGCTTTCTTTCCATCAATTCTTACCACTGGGCCATTCAAAATGTAAAAGCAACGCCTTTCAACGACACTACCGGGATCATCATTAAGATTGAACAAGCCTATGCATTGGTACAGGATCACTGGTTCCCCTCGCAACTGCATACGGATGTCATTTTTCTTAATGCACAAATGGGGGCAGGCACCAACAAATTCCATCTCGTTGGCAACGGGAGGAGCTATATAAAACACATCAACCTGAACCCGGATCTGAAAAACCGCGATTTCGGTTACAGCGAAGTGGAAATTGAACCTGAAGCCACCAGGAAAAAAGCTGAATTCTGGAAAGAATACCGTATTGACAGCCTGACGCCCCGCGAAAGGGAAACTTACCGGGTAATTGATTCCATCGGGAAAGCCTCCAACTTCGATAAAATGGCCGGCACATTTCAAACCCTGCTTACCGGACGTATTCCACTCGGGTTTATAAACATTGACCTAAACAAGATTGTACGCTTCAACAACTACGAAGGATTATATCTCGGTTTAGGCCTTCACACCAACGAACGCCTCTCCAAGGTCTTTAACATTGGCGGCTACTGGGGTTATGGCTTTGGCAACAAACGGGCAAACTATGGTATGGACATGAACTTTCTGGTAAATAAAAGGTCACAATCAAAAATAAGGATTGATGCATACAACACGATAATAACCAGTGGTGGTGTAGAATATTGGGATGAAAAATACCAGTTGTGGAATCCGGGCAGTTTTTATAAGTTTTTCATCAGTCAGATGAATGTAACGCTTGGTGGAGAATTGAATTATACATTTAAAATCAGAGCATTACGCGACTTCACCTGGAATGCGGGGTTTGTTGTGCAACGAAAAGAAGCATACCGTGATTATTATTTTACGACAACAGCCCATCCTGAGAATGAACAAACAGTTTTTAATTTCACCAACCTGTCACTGGGGTTTAGGTTTGCCTTCCGGGAAAAGATCATTGCAACAACCAAAGGGCAAATCTCACTGGGCTCCAATTATCCCGTGGTCTGGTTTAACTACACTCACGGTTTCCAGGGCTTTCTGGAAGGAAGCTATGATTACGACCGTTTCGATTTTAAAATTGAACATAAAATAAAATTCAAATATCTCGGGACGTTCGAATACCGGGTTATGGCAGGATACATTCGGGGGGAAGTGCCCATAAGCAATACCTTCAACGGAAACGGCACCTACAATATTTTTACTATTTACGCACCCTATAGTTTTGGAACAATGCGTTTTAACGAGTTTTATTCCGACCGGTACGTTTCATTTTTCCTGGCTCAGAATTTTGGAAACATCCTTTTCAATTTTAAAAAATGGCACCCTGAATTTATGGTGGTCACCAATATTGGTTTTGGCACCATGAAATACAAAGAAGACCATCATAACCTTGATTTCAATACCATGGAAAAAGGGTATTACGAGTCGGGGCTGGTCATCAGGAAGATCCTTGACTTGCGCATTTATGATTTGGGCGTGGGTGTACTTTATCGTTATGGCCCGTACAGTTTCCAAAATGTTTCCCTTAATTTTGCCTATAAAATCGGTTTATTTTTTAGTTTCTGAAATTTACTAAATTTACACTGCTCATTTTAAGACAACCTGAACCGTGAAAGAATTCTTCGTCCAATACATAAAACCCATCCTTGCACTGGCAGTTCTGGCGTTTATGTTATGGTATTTTTCCAATCTTGTTACCTATATTGTGGTAGCTACTTTTCTTTCATTGCTGGGATTGCCACTCGTTAAACGGCTGAACAACATCAAATTCGGACGGCGTTACATGCCACACGGCGTTAGTGCATCTATTACACTATTCACAATGATATTGATTTTCGGGCTTTTCGTTTTGATCATTGTTCCGTTAATCATTCAACAAACCAACGTGATCGCATCCATCAATTTCAATTCATTAATTGATCATTATCAGAAACCCATGAAAGACCTGAATGAATTTCTGATACAATACAATGTCATCAGCAGCGGCGAATCCATTGCCAACTACCTTCAAAACCAGCTTCTCGATATACTGAACCTTACCAGGTTTACCAACTTTTTTGCCAACTTTGTTTCGGCAACCGGAAATGTATTCATGGGCACTTTCATTATTCTGTTCCTCACTTTTTATTTTCTTCTTGACGATCAACTTCTCAAAAATTTTATTCTGACGCTTACTCCTGAAGACCACCTTGACAACATAGAACGCATTTTACATCAATCGAAATTACTTCTGGTAAGGTATTTCCAGGGAATTTTGCTGGAGATCGTTATTATGATGACCCTCGAATCGGCAGGCCTGCTCATATTTGGGGTTCCCAATGCGGTCCTTATTGGCTTTTTGGGTGGACTGATGAATGTAATTCCTTACCTCGGGCCGATAATTGGGGCAACAATCGGTGTTATCCTTGCCTCTTTGTCAGAATTAAGTGTTGGGAATTATGAACATATTTTAATGACCATTGTTACCGTAATTGCTGTTTTTGCCGCTGCAAATGTGGTTGACAATATCATACTGCAACCACAGATTTACTCGAAAAGGGTAAAAGCCCATCCCGTGGAAGTATTTCTCGTGATTATTGTGGGTGGCAAATTGGCAGGTGTTGCCGGAATGATCCTAGCTATCCCAACTTACACCATAATAAAGGTTATTGCCCGTGAATTTGCACAACAGATGAAACTGGTGAAGTTTTTAACAAGGAAAATGTAGCATCTGGCCTCTTTTTTGTTATATTTGTAAGGTCGGAAAAATTAATTGTTAAACTTAAAAACTAAATATTATGAGTAGCAATAGTTCAGGTTCGGGTTTTGCATTTATTGCAGGCCTGGTGGTAGGTGGTGCGATAGGTGCCATCGCCGGATTGTTGTTTGCCCCCGAAACGGGCGAAGAAACGCGCAAAAAAGTAACAGTAAAATCAAAAGAACTGGCTGATGAACTCCTAAACAAATTTGACGATCTGAAGGAAAGCGTAACCGATGTGATGACCGATGTAAAAAAAGGTGCTGCTGAAGTTATGGAAGACGTTAAAAAGGAAACTGCAGAAGTTCTTGATGATGTGAAGAAAAAAGTAGTCAAATAAGCCACGGCATTTAATTGATTATGGAAGGCCATCATTTAGAAGACTCGCTAAAAGAGGCTTTGGCGGGATTGCAGCATTATATTGACCTGCAGGTTCGATACAATAAGTTGCTGTTTGCAAAAAAAACCGGGGAGGCATCGGCCTTCTTTATCTTTTTTTTGGTTCTGCTGGGCTTTGTAAGTTTTGCCTTACTTTTTTTATCCTTTGCATTTATTGAATGGTATTATGCTAACTATGGCGACCGGTTCACCGGTCGCCTTATTGCCGGCCTGTTTTATGTTTTACTGGCTCTAATCGTTCTTATCTTCAGGAAGGCCCTTATTGTAAACCCCGTCAGAAGGAATATCGGTAATATGTTTTCGCGGGAAGTTGATGATCAGGGAGTGTCTGTTTTTAAATCAAAAGAATCGCTGAACAAGAGTTTGTACAAGTATAAAAAAAAGATTAGTAAAGAAGAGAAAGATTTAAAACATACTTTTAACAACCTGAAAAATGACTTTACACTTCCGAAAATAATTCAGAATACTGCCAGGGTGACTTATCAATCGTTTATGACTGCTACCAATATGGCACGGCTAAGCTTAAACATTGCCAAAAGCATAAAAAATAAATTTCGGAATTCTGTTCACAAAAATAAAAAAGGGAGGGCTCGGCCACAAATTGAGGAGAAAAGTAATTAAACTGTCATAATATCAGTCTTTTTGGCCTCAAGCAACATCTCTATTTTCCCGATATATTTATCCGTAAGTTCTTGAATTTTTTCGATTAGCCTTTTCGCTTCGTCTTCCGCCATTCCTTCTTTTTCAAGTTTTTTGGTTTCATCATTGGCATAGTGGCGTGCATTATGGATGCCTATCTTGGTTTCTTCAGCCACGTGTTTGGCTTTTTTCACCAGTTCCATCCGCCGTTCTTCGGTAAGGGGTGGTACCTGAATGCGGATGAGTTCACCTTCGTTTTGAGGATTAAATCCCAAGTTGGCATTCAGGATGGCTTTTTCAATTTCGTGCAGTGCACTTTTATCAAACGGCTGAACAATAATCTGCCGTGGGTCGGGAGTATTGATATTTGACGTTTGTTCTATCGGGGTTAATACCCCATAATATTCAACCCTTACCCCGCTTAACATATTCGGGTTGGCTTTTCCTGCCCTTATTTTCTGGAATTCCCTTTCCAGATGCTTAATGGCATCTTGCATTTTTTCTTCTGCTTCTTCAATGCATAATATGGCATCATCCGTCATGGCTCATAAATTTTTGATTCACAAAATTAACAATTCTTAAAAATTAATGGTTTTTAACCAGCGTACCAATTTTTTCACCCGATACGGCTTTTAACAAATTCCCCTTTTTGTTCATGTTGAAAACCAGGACAGGCAAATCGTTTTCCCGGCACAGGGTAAATGCCGTCATGTCCATCACATTGAGGTTTTTCGAATAGGCTTCATCAAAGGTAAGTGTGTCAAATTTTACGGCACTGTGATCTTTTTCCGGATCCGTTGAAAATACGCCGTCAACGCGGGTTCCTTTTAACAATACATCTGCATTAATCTCAACACCCCGTAATGCCGAAGCACTATCGGTTGTAAAAAACGGGTTACCTGTACCACCTGCAAGAATGATCACATATTCTTCATCGAGATACCGGATGGCTTTATATCCGCTGATGGGTTCTGCAACGGGTTCAACGGGCATGCCCGACATTAGTTTTGTCTTCATCCCTTTTTTCTCAAGGGCAGCCTGTAATGCCAGCGAATTGATGACTGTAGCCAGCATGCCCATGTAATCCCCCTGTACACGGTCGAAACCATTTGCAGTACCCTGAAGTCCACGGAAAATGTTGCCGCCCCCAATGACGATAGCGACCTGTACCCTGCGATCAACCACCTGTTTGATCTCATCCACGTAATCGGAAAGCCGCCGGGGGTCAATGCCGTAATTTTGTTCCCCCATGAGGGCTTCGCCGCTTAATTTCAACAATATTCTTTTGTATTTCATGATGTGCATTTTCGGATGGCTAATTTATCTTATAATTCAATTCATCAGAACCAAAAACCGATATTTATAAAGAATGATACACCGGAATAAATATTTGAGCCCATAACTGACAATTCAACAGGGCCGATAAAACTATCGTAGCTGAGTGTTGCACCGTAGCCCACAACTGTTTCCGAAGGTTTGACAATATCAGCAACAAACCACGTATTGGCACCAACATCACCCCTTAGGGTCATATACAGTTTTTGATAGAAATTGTATTGAAGTTTTGCCTGAAGGATTGCCTGATACATTCCATATTTCTGCATGAACTTAACACCTGTAAATTCCCTGAAACCATGCACATAATTTTGTGAAGTCAGTCCGCCCATATAAAACCAATGCTTGGCCGATGAACGTTGATAATCTGTATAAGGTTTATTAGAAGAAGCCGGATAATTTTTCATTATGGTTCCCCCCAGAAATACTCCGGTTTTAAAGGTAAATTTCTTTGATATCGGAATATTTTGATCGTAATTGAACCAGAAAACCAAAGCATTGGCAAACAAATTTTGAACCCAGTCTTTGGAAATTGGCATGACATATTCTGCTCTCAGTTCTGATATTGAACCCCGTGTTGAGAGATATGATTTATCACGGGTATCCGAATTGAAAGCAAAATAAATATTTCCATAACTATTAAAGTTACTGATCGAATCAATGTTTTCAGATTTAAGTTTTGACTTAAACCGAAAATATTCATAGTTACCACCTATCCTGAAACTAATTTTGTTTTTGAGTACTGATCGTGCATAGACGGAAGCTTTATAATTTGTAAAAGTTATTCTGCCTATCAAATCGTCTTTATCATAATCATTAAATCCAAAGGAATAGATCTCTATTTTTGCTCCAAACCCCGGTTTGGCACCATTATCTTTCATATACAAGGCTTGAAAATAGGGATTCGGGCCTATGGCAAGATTCATAAATATTTTTGAGTTCTTTCCGATGATGTTCCTGAACATGGCTTTTAACAAGATACTTACAGAATAATCATCATTGTAATGGGCACCCACAGCGAGATAACCGGGGTCTGCCTCCTTTACCTTTAAAACCAACATGGTTTTGCCGCCAGCTATCCTGAACTCATAAAATAAGTGGGAGAAGAATTTTGTCCCGTAAGCAAGGTGAATTTCTTTTTCCAGATCATCCAGACTGACCCATGAATGACTAAACCGGCCGAATGTATTTTGAAAATAGGAATCCGATAGTTTTTCGTTGCCTTCAACAATTACTTCATCAATGTATATTGAATCCAAAGGAGCTGTATTGTATTTTTTTATGGGGCGGTATTCAATGGCATTCAGGGAATCAGCCAGCGCCTTTAGTTCATCATAGTGATCCCTTCCGGCTTTCTCACCAATGGCAATGATGGAATCGTAACTGTCAAAGTCCATCATTTTGTAAGGCATTTTAATGTTGATGTACCGGTTGGTGTTTCTGTATCCTGTTTTATTGGCCCTCACCCTGTGAAAGGAGATGAGCTGGTCAAGAACGGCCGGAATCGTATTCAACTCATCTATTGATTTTGTCAGTCCCTGCTGAACATCCAGTCCAAGTATATAATCAGCCCCCATTTTTTTTACCTGCATTACAGGATAATTGTCAACCACCCCGCCATCCACAAGATATTTTCCATTGTAATAAGTAGGTGAAAAGTATCCGGGGATTGACATGCTTGCCCTCACGGCCATAGGCAAATATCCACTTGTCAACGGTACAGCATCCCCGGTAAGCAAATTGGTTCCAATACACACGAAAGGCGTTTGCAACTTTTTGAAATCATGTACACGATAAGCCGGCGAAAAATACCGGTTTAAAAGCAGGTTAACCTCCTGTCCTTCATAGAGCGAGGCTTGAAGACTTATTTTTTTCTTGTTGATGGGAAGTGTCAGGATATATTTATCGCCAAATTCTTTTTCTTCATAGGCAATGTATTTCCTGTCTATTTTGTCTGTCAGCAAATCATCCCAGTTGGCCGACCGGATGACTTTTGTTATGGAATCGGGCGCATAACCAATGGCATAAAGTCCGGCAACAATACTGCCAATACTGGTCCCGCCAACATAATCAATCCTCAGTCCTACTTCCTGCAATACTTTAAGGAGCCCGATATAGGCCAACCCTTTGGCTCCCCCGCCACTCATCACCAAACCCACTTCGGGGCGTCTGGATCCTGGCGGTTTTGCTGAAATGATCTGGGCCTTCCCCGGATAATAAAACAAAAAAATTAAAAAAATAAGCAAATAACGGCTAATTTGCAGATATAATTTCATTGGTGGTTTTTTGCAAAATAATCCACAAATATAACCTGAAATTTTGGTTGCTGATCAATTAACCCCAACCCGTCCGTGACAATGTTTATATTTTTTTCCGCTACCACAGGGACAGGGATCATTGCGTCCGACTTTTTTCTCCACTTTCACAGGCTGGGTTTTCACAACCTCCTGCGTGTTGCTGTGGGCCTGCGAAAGCATATCCCCCCTTTCTTCTTTCATCTTGGAACGGTCAAGTCCTTTGGGGGCTTGTGCCTCACGAACGTCCGATTCGTTTTGAAGGAAGATATCCCCTTTGATGAGGAATGAATCCACGTCGCGGTTCACTTTTTGTATCATTTTTTTGAATAACCCAAAAGATTCGAATTTATAGATCAACAAAGGGTCTTTTTGCTCGTAACTGGCATTTTGGATCGATTGTTTCAGATCGTCCATTTCACGTAGCTGTTCTTTCCATGCATCATCAATGGTTGCCAGTGTAATTCCCTTTTCAAAGGCCAGGGGCACTTCTTTTCCGTCCGATTCCACTGCCCTTTTCATGTTGGCAACAATCTGTACATTCTTCATCCCATCAGAAAATGGAATGGCAATGTTTTCATATTGGCCCTGGGTTTCATAAATGTTTTTAATGATCGGGAATGTTTTTTCAGCCAGGGCGTTACGTTTTTCAACATAATTGTAATATACCTTATCAAATAGTTTTTGTGTTAGTTCATCTGCATTTATTGAAAGGAATTCTTTTTCATCAACAGGCGAATCGGTAGCAAAAGTTTTGTACAGTTCCATTTTGTAACCCTCATAATCGCGGGTATCCTGATAACTGGCAACCACTTCTTCACACAAATCATAAAGCATATTGGAAATGTCAACCGACAAACGTTCGCCAAACAAAGCATGACGTCGCTTTTTATAGATCACCTCACGCTGGACATTCATAACATCATCAAATTCGAGCAATCGTTTACGGATACCAAAATTGTTTTCTTCCACTTTTTTCTGTGCCCGCGCTATGGATTTTGTAATCATTGAATGCTGGATCACTTCACCCTCCTGAAGCCCGAGACGGTCCATAATCCCTGCAATACGGCCGGAACCGAACATGCGCATCAGGTCATCTTCAAGAGAAACAAAAAACTGCGAGCTACCCGGGTCACCCTGCCGTCCTGAACGGCCCCGCAACTGTCGGTCAACCCTTCTTGATTCGTGACGTTCGGTACCCACAATGGCCAGTCCTCCCGCTTCTTTTACACCGGGCCCCAATTTGATGTCTGTACCACGGCCCGCCATATTGGTAGCAATAGTCACCACCCCTGCTTGGCCGGCTTCTTTTACAATCTGCGCTTCCTTCTGGTGCAGTTTGGCATTAAGCACATTATGGGGAATATGCTTACGGTTGAGCATCCGGCTTAACAGTTCCGAAGTCTCAACCGAGGTGGTTCCCACCAAAACAGGCCTTCCGGCTTTTACCAGGTTATCAATCTCATCAATTATCGCATTGTATTTTTCACGCTTGGTCTTATACACAAGATCCTGCCGGTCGTCGCGTATAATTGGCTTATTGGTTGGAATAACCACCACATCCAGCTTATAAATGTCCCACAGTTCACCGGCCTCGGTCTTGGCTGTACCAGTCATCCCTGCCAGTTTTTTGTACATCCTGAAATAATTCTGAAGTGTAATGGTGGCATAGGTCTGAGTAGCAGCCTCAACCGTTACATTTTCTTTGGCCTCAATGGCCTGGTGCAAGCCATCCGAATAACGGCGCCCCTCCATAATACGCCCGGTTTGTTCATCAACTATCTTGATCTTATTATCCATAATAACATATTCCACGTCTTTTTCAAACAGGGTATATGCCTTCAGCAACTGATGAACTGTGTGTACACGTTCCGCTTTGATCGAATAATCCTTGATGATTTCGTTTTTCTGTTTCAGAAACTCCTTTTCAGGAAGGTGTCGCTTTTCCAGTTCGTGAATATTCAGATTGATATCGGGAAGGATAAAAAAGTTGGGGTCTTCATAAGATTCTGATAACAGGTCAATGCCTTTTTCAGTTAGGTTAACTGAATTTTGATTTTCTTCAATGACAAAATAAAGCTCGTCATCAATAACGTGCATGTTTTTAGCCTGTTCCTGCAAATAAAAACTCTCTGTTTTATGCACGAGCTGTTTGTTTCCCTCTTCACTCAGATACTTTATCAGGGCTTTGTTCTTGGGCAGTCCGCGGTAGGCCGTGAAAAGAAGGTCGCCCCCTTTTTTAACATTATCTGAATTAGACCGGTCTTTCAGTAAGTTTTTGGCTTGGGCGAGTATCGAAGAAACAAGGCTTTTTTGGGCAGCATAAAGTTTCTGGACATCCGGCTTTAATGAATCAAATTCCTGATTATCGCCTTTGGGGGTTGGCCCTGAAATGATGAGCGGGGTCCGTGCATCATCTATCAATACGGAGTCAACTTCGTCAACAATGGCATAATTGTGTTCCCTCTGCACCAATTCGTTGGGATCTCCTGTCATATTGTCACGCAGGTAATCAAAACCAAATTCGTTATTGGTCCCAAAAGTGATATCGGCAAGGTAAGCATTACGGCGTTCCTGTGAATTGGGCTGATGTTTGTCAATACAGTCCACTTTCATACCATGAAAATGGTAGAGCATTCCCATCCATTCGCTATCGCGTTTGGCGAGGTAATCGTTTACAGTTACCAAATGAACCCCTTTACCGGGCAATGCATTTAAGTAAACGGGAAGTGTGGCAACAAGTGTTTTCCCTTCACCGGTAGCCATCTCGGCTATTTTCCCCTGATGCAAAACGATCCCCCCGATCAACTGGACATCGTAGTGGACCATGTCCCAGGTAATCATGTTTCCCCCGGCCATCCAGCGGTTGTCATAATAAGCTTTGTCGCCCACTATGTTTACATTATCCATAGTTGCCGCCAGTTGCCGGTCGAAATCGTTGGCAGTAACTTCTACTTTTTCATTCTCGACGAACCGTTTTGCGGTTTCCTTCATCACCGAAAAGGCTTCCGGGAGGATATCATTCAATACTTCCTGTGTTTTCTCATAACTCTCGGTTTCAAGCTTATCAATAGCTTCGTAGAGTTTTTCCTTCTCGTTGATATCAATATCATGTTCGTCCTCAATTTTTTGTTTGAGGCTGGCAATCTCTTTTTGCTCCCCGGCGATAGCGTCAGAAATGCGTTGCCTGAATTCATGCGTTTTTGCCCGCAGTTCATCATTACTTAACTGACTTATGCTCTCATAAGATTTTTTGATCTTTAACAAGAGGGGGTTCAGCGCTTTCAGGTCTCTGGTAGCTTTGTTGCCCAATAAATTTTTTAAAAACTTGGCCATACTTATAAATCATTAACGGATGTCGTGTATCAATAACTATTCCAATGCTTCGTAAAGCATCTTGAAATAGGATTTGCAAAGGTAACTGAATTAAAATATCCGCTGCATTTTTAGTGTTCTTCCGAATGGTTTGTTTTTTCCGACCGGTTAATGAACTTACGTACAAAATACTCCAGGTTTTCCTCAGGCATGGGAGCCGTTGACATGGCAATGGTACCCCCGGGATTAAGGATGACATAAGACGGATAAGTCCTGATGTTGTATGCTTCAAGCAAAAGGATATTACCGGCAATGTTCAGGAAAGGCCAGTTAAAATTTCTGTCGGAAGCAAACCGGGCAACATCATCAAATCCTTTACCATAAACCAGCGTAACCATTTTCAGTTTGTTGCCAAACTTTTTTTTGAGTTCGTCGAGCATCCCCATTTGTTCCAGGTAGACTTTACAATCGGAGCGGATGAACGACATCAGAAGTACTTTATCGCTTAAGGAAGACAAGCTAACCATTTGGCCATTAATATCCTTTAGTGAAAAGTCAGGTGCAGCAGTTTCATGTTCCAGTTTTTGCAGTTTAAGAATGTAATTTCCGGAAACTTCCCTGTTTTCTTTAAAACGGCTATTTTTCCGTATTTCTTTAAGCAAGCCTATTATCTTGCTTTTGTCCACATCATTACTGTAATAATTTCTTGAAATAAGCTTAACCCCAACCAGTTCGCGAAGGCGGTCATCCATTACCAGCGATTTCTGTTTTCTCAACAGTTTATCTACGGCATCGTATCCTTTGCCGCTGTTGATCGCATTGATCAGGTCGCGATAAGAAAATATTTTTAGTTCCCCGAAATAACTCTGAAAAAGATTGCTGAAAAACTCCGTATATTGTATGTTGTGATAAAGGACGGGCCGGTTTACAAAATAAGTTGAGATCACTGAGTCGCTACTCATCATTTTACTGACCCACTGAAGGGAAATAAGTGAATACCTGACATAGTTTTTCAGGTAACTGTCGTCAACCGAATCGTAGCGCCCGTTCATTTTATTAACAAATTCAGTGATAAGATGTTTGTTAGCCCGGCGATAAACACTGCCTGCATTCTTATATATAAAGGTATTGTAGGCCATGTTGAAGTCGCCAATCCCATCAGACAATCCGCCATCATCAGCTTCGTAAGAAAATTGCAGCGGCAACTCATCAAAAACGGAACCTCTTTTTTGTGCCGTATCTTCAGGAATTTCGAACCGGTATTCGACTCCGGGTTTCAGGTAAAATTCATTTTTTTTCAGGCCCAGGGCCAGGAAAGCATAATCAGTATATTGAACTTCCGGCTTCAATTCAAAATTTCCATTATCATCAGTATACCCGGATGCTATCGTTTTTGGCAATTTTGAAAACTGGTCGGCGTAAACAATTACCCTGACAAGCTTATTTTGCTGGTTTTCTGCTGTCCCGCGAACAATAGCCGGCTGTGAAAAAACAGAAAAACCATCAAAAACAGAGGCCAAAAAAAGGATCAGCCCCAAACGGGAAATGCTCAAATATTTTCTGCTTTTTGCTTTCACGCTCTCGTAACGGTAAAACGATGATTGTATTGTTTTTTACCCTTGTATTTTAACAACGCCGGGAACCATTCCGGAAACATCACCGCCATGCCTGATCACATCACGGACAATAGAGGAAGTTATGGGTGTTAGATGCGCCTCCGTAAGTAAAAAGACCGATTCGATGCCAGGATCCATTTTCCGGTTGACCTGCCCGATACTCCGTTCGAATTCAAAATCAGCAGCAGTGCGCAACCCCCTTAAAATATAATGAATATCTTTTTCCCGGCAAAAATCAATTGTCAGTCCCGTGTAGGTTTCAACACTGACCCTGCTTTCATTTTCAAAACATTTTTCAATCCATAATTTTCGCTGTTCGATCGAAAACATGTGTTTTTTCTCAACGTTCACACCTATGGCAATGGTGATGTGGTCAAACAAAGGAAGGGCCCGGCTGATAACCGAAACATGCCCGAGGGTTATCGGGTCGAATGAGCCGGGGAAAACTGCAGTTTTTTTCATAAAATGAATTTTAAAAAGTTAAAAATACCACAATCCTGTTAATTAAACGATATAAGGTGATAAAAAACAATTGAGCGACCGGTAACTCTTTCTCAGGGCTTCAAGACTATTTTCACTGTCAAGCCACATGACTTCGGTAATATCCTCTTCCATCTGCGGGGTAAGGTCTTGTTTGGATAAGGTTGTCATTAAATACCAAAATGTTTTTTTAAGAATTGTTTTGCCATTTCTTTCATAAACATGAAAAGTCGGGGCCAGTTTTTTTTCAATTTTCAAATCTTTCACGCCGGTTTCTTCTTCAACTTCCCGGATTGCCCCCTGCTCCGGCCCCTCCCCTTTTTTAAGTTTTCCTTTTGGCAGGTCGGGGATGCCAAACCGTTTAATAAAAAGGTACTGCCCATTTTCATTCCTGACCAGCCCACCGGCCGCTTTAACAAATTTGAAATTTTTTTTGAACAATTTGAACAATTGCTTTTCCGGCAAACCCTTCAACAGAATATCCCCTGTTTTTTGGCCTTCCAAAAAATGTTGAACAAAGTCATTCATTTCCTTACGGCCGCCAACAGCAACTGTTCTGAAACCTGGTTCTGGTGTTTTCCCTTCTCCAAAAAAAAGGGCTGAGGTTTCATTAAAGATGACAATTGTGTTATTTATTCTTTTTTTATTCAAAATGATTTTGCAAATATACAACCTAACCGGTTAATTTTTTGTGAATTAATTTTTAAACCCGTATGACATTTTTTTATGTAGGTTTGCCCCATGATCTACAACAGCGATACTGCTTCTCATGTAGCAGCTTCTTTACTGCAAATTAAGGCCATAAAACTAAACAGCCATAATCCGTTTACATGGGCATCGGGCCTGAGGTCACCCATTTATTGCGACAACAGGATAACCCTTTCCTATCCCAGGATAAGAACCTACATCAGGCAAGGGCTTACCGATGCTATTTTACGGTTTTATGGGGAAACCGACGTAATTGCCGGCGTTGCTACCGCCGGAATACCCCAGGGCGTTATGATTGCCCAGGAACTTGGGTTGCCATTTGTTTATGTACGTCCTGCCAGTAAATTGCACGGACTGAACAACCAGATTGAAGGTGTCATTGAAGACGGCCAGTCGGTAGTGGTTATTGAAGACCTGGTTTCGACCGGCAAAAGCAGCCTGAACGCTGTAAAAGCTCTTCGCAAGGCAGGAGCAGAAGTCAGGGGGATGGCCGCTATTTTTACCTATGACCTGCCCATCGCCTCAAAAAATTTTAAAGAGGCCCGTTGCAAACTGGTGACGTTGTCGGATTACAACATTTTGATTAAGGAAGCAGAAATAAACAATTTTATATCAGAAAACGACAAGCTATCTTTAATGGAATGGAGAGAAGACCCCCAATCATGGAGCAACAACCATCAAATAACATAACCCCGTTTAAAATATTTTTTTAATCATCTGTCTTACCCACTTAAAAACATGAATTTCAACAGTAAACCGGCAACACTTCATGCCAGCCAGAAAAAAGTCTATGAATTTTTGTCCGACTTCAATAACTTTGAAAAATTGATGCCCGAACAAGTAGTCAACTGGAAATCCGACAGCGAAACCTGCTCATTTACCATTAGTGGCATGGCAGACATGAGGCTGAAATACAGCCGGAAAGAACCACCAAAACTCATCCTGGTGGTTCCCGACGGAAAATCGCCCATTGATTTCACCTTGGCTATAAAACTTGAAGTAAACGACCTTGATGAACAAAAAACCACAGGAGTGATAGAGATCAATACAAGCCTGAACCCCATGATGGCCATGATCGCCAAAAGGCCTTTGGAAAACCTTGTTAATGTTATGAGTGAAAGACTTAACAGGATCTTCGATTGATCAAAACTTTCCTGTTGAAATGAATTGCAACCCAAAGCAAAAAGCCTGTATGTTCAGTGCATTACATAACAAACTCAACTTCCTTAAAGCCGAATTGTTTTTCTTTTCCGTTTTCCATTTGAAGTATTAACCTGCCATAAGGCCCGATTCCGGTAATTTTGGCACGAAAAGGTTTTTTGCCCGATTGAAACCCGGACCATTCTTCCAGTCGAAACAAATTGTTTGTGTAAATACCGGTAAGTTCTTTTAAAAATAAAGGGGAAGCCAGCCTGGAATAAAGGCCCCCTGTTTCAGTAAGCAATTCATTCAATAAGGCTTCAGTAGGTAATGCTTTTCCTGTAAAATGGATCATGGAAACCGGATTGGGGGCATTAGAATAAAAATGTTGCTGGTTAACGTTCAGTCCGACACCCACTACCGAATAATCAAACCGGCTGCCACTCAAAATATTTTGAATCAGGATACCGGCTATTTTTTTCTTTCCCACATAAATATCATTGGGCCATTTAATTTTTATGTTATGGGTGATGTA
>Ga0114931_10004504_pt1 | contig 17391 bp, 14 predicted proteins | sample 2SBtaG_FD_89579 | JGI IMG/M metagenome (GOLD analysis project Ga0114931, IMG submission 89579) | Deep subsurface microbial communities from Kolumbo volcano to uncover new lineages of life (NeLLi) - 2SBTROV14_V59a metaG | ecosystem: Environmental > Aquatic > Marine > Volcanic | place: Kolumbo...
GGCCAGTAGCCAGTGGAATCGAAGTCTCCGTGGTTCCCGATTTGCCCAATGGTGCCGACTTGGCCAACATTTCATCTGCTGCAAAGTCCGTGGCAGGTGTCTCATCGGCCTGTCGGCTCTGGTTCGCCCTGGAGCGGATTTGAAAGTACTGGATCGGATCAAACCTGGACTTGCCTCGGTGTTTGCTCACCGTACGAGGATGGCCGCGGCTGCCCTTCTGTTTGGCAAACGTCCGCGACCCTGCTGTTTTTATCGGGCGACATGACATGGCATCTTCAGCCAGCTACCCAGAGGGTGCCTGTTTACCATTTGGCGTCCAAATGCTAGCATCTTAAAGTTGGCTTGATAAAATGTCAGGCAAGGTTGCTGGCAATATCCGGCCAGTGGTTCTGGAATGGCCGTAGGATTCGAGAGGACAAGCTCTCCATGCACATCGCCTTTTTCCGAACTTTGGAGACGCTCACGTGATCGACGAAGCTTTGCTAAAAATACTCCGTTGCCCAAATGATTTATCACCCCTTTCACTGGCCAATCCCCGCTTATTAGCAAGAGTCAATCGGGCCATTGCAGCTGGACGGATCGCCAATGTGGAAGGAATACGCCCAGAGCAGCAACTCGAAAGTGCGCTGATCAGCGAGACGGGTGAGCTGCTCTACCCAATTATCCATCAGATTCCAGCGTTACTTCCCGGGGAAGCTATTCCCCTCAACCAGCTGAGCGATAGGCACTGGGAGAAAACGGATGCCTGAAAAAAGCATTTTCAAAAAGATCATCGACAAGGAGATTCCCGCAGACATTTTGTACGAGGACGAACAATGCATGGCGTTTCGTGATGTCACCCCTCAGGCGCCTACCCACGTGTTAATCATTCCCAAAAAAGAAATCGCTTCGCCAGATGCGATCGACTGCGAGGATACAGAGTTGATAGGCCATCTCTGGATGGTGATCCGAGATCTGGCCCGTCAACTGGGATTAAGCCAGGGCTACCGGATTGTGGTGAATTGTGGACAGCATGGAGGGCAAACGGTGGACCACCTACATTTCCACCTTCTCGGTGGGCGCAGGCTAGAATGGCCTCCCGGGTAAGGAACAGGCCCTGGTCTATTGGAACAGTTCAAACTAGAACCCACGCGGCAGCGTCCTCAGGCAAACAAATCTTTGCGGCCCGTCTGCCACCCACCTGCGCGCAGCCCCAGCACCAGTCCCCACCGAACCGTCCGCAAAGTTTGGCTTGCCGCAATAGAAACAGCGGAGGGCATGGGACTCGAACCCACAACCGGTTACCCGGCACCTCATTTCCAGTGAGGCCGCTAGCCAATTCGCTTACCCTCCGGGGAAAAACACCGTCTCCTCATCATATCAGCTTTTTCATCGTACTCAACTCCCTGCCTGGGATGAGCTTCTGGACAGGGTCAACGCTCCGTGGAGGACAACTTCTTCTCCTAATTCGGCTGCTACAATCGACAGCCGTCCACGTAACGGCTCGATGACATAACCCTCGACTTGCTGTCGCAAGGGGGCCATAAACAGGGCTTCTCCGATCTGGGCGATGCCACCACCCACCACGATGACATTGGGAGCCAACAGGGTTGCAACTTGCCCAATCGCCCAGCCATAGGTCTTTAGCGCGCGATCAAAGATTTTCTGAGCCAGTCGGTTGCTGTCCGCCATCGCGGTGGCCAGGTGTTTTCCGGTCAAGCGGCTTGGATCGTTCTCGCACAATTCAAGTAGCATTTGCTTGTCTGGGTTGAACCGATCTGTCGCATCTTTCAGACAAGCTTCCCCTGCTGCCGCAATACCCCAGCCACTGGCAATGGATTCGACAGTCTGCCCCGAGGCGATAGCCTCGGGACCAGGTCGCAGATGGCCTATCTCTGCAACTGCCGTGCCGAGACCACCATGATAGACGGCGCCATTGAGGATCAGAGAACCGCCAATCCCACTACCGATATTGGTGTAGAAAACAACCGCCTGGCCTCGTCCGGCTCCGAGGTGGGCTTCACCCAGACCGGCCAGGTTCGAATCGTTCTCCAGCCATATGGGCAAACCAAATTGCGCCTGGCACCATGCTGCCAATGGCCAGTTGTCCCAGCCTTCAATCTGAAAACTGCGGAGAGTACATCCTGTTTTCGTGTCGACAGGACCTCCAAATCCGATTCCTATGCCTTTCACCGGGTGCCTTTTCAGGAGCTGTATCCCGAAGTCGCGGATTTGCTTGCGGATGCCTTCCGCTCCGCCTCGCGGAACAATGTCCAACCGCACCAACTCCTGAAGCTGCCGATCCAGGCCCGTGCCGATGGCTAGCTGAAGTTTCGTGCCACCAATTTCGATCCCCAAGTACATGCGTGAGTGCGATCAATCAATCGCTTTGGCTCCCTGGATGAGCATGACAAACTCCGCATTGGATTTGAATTTACCAAGCTTGCTGGTGAGCTGCTCCATGGCATCGACATGGTGCATCGTAGAAAGGGTACGCCTCAACATGGTGGCAGCATGCAGTATTTCGGCCGGCAGTAATTTTTCTTCGCGTCGGGTGCCGGATTGTTCGATGTCAATCGAGGGCCACACGCGACGGTCAGCCAATTTTCGATCGAGCACCAATTCCATGTTGCCGGTTCCTTTGAACTCCTGAAAAATCAGATCATCCATGCGGCTGCCCGTGTCGATCAGGGCCGTGCCTACAATGGTGAGTGACCCTCCCTCCTCAAATGCGCGGGCGGTGGCAAATAGCTTTTTAGGAATGTCCATTGCTTTGATGTCAACACCGCCGCTCATGGTACGGCCTGTGTTGCCAACCCATTTGTTATAAGCCCGTGCCAATCGGGTAATGGAGTCCATGAGCATGAATACATCCTGGCCCATTTCCGCTAACCGTTTGCAGCGAGCGACGACAAGCTGCGACAGGCGAACGTGACTTTCCACATCGCAATCCAGGATGCTGGCAAAGACCTCACCATCGACGCTCCTGCGCATGTCGGTGACTTCTTCTGGCCGTTCGTCGATCAACAGGACGATTAGCGAAACCTCGGGGTGATTCGCCGTGATTGCATTGCTGATATGTTGTAGGAGCACGGTTTTACCCGTGCGAGGTGGAGCTACAATCAAAGCCCGCTGGCCTTTGCCAAGAGGTGCTAACAAATCAATGACTCGAGTGCTCAGCGGCTCGGGCCCTGTTTCCAGCGGCAGCCATACTTCCGGCGTGATGGGCGTGAGCTCATCAAATGTCTTGATGTCCAAGTATTCTTCAGGGGCCAACCCATCCACATCGAGGATGTCCCGAAGTCGCGGTCCTTGCTGTTTTCGGTGACGTTGAACCATGCCGTGGATGAGCAAACCTTCACGAAGGCCAAACTTTTCGATCATCGTACCTGGCACAAAGGGATCGGTTCGCTCGCGCGTAAAGTTAGTAGCCGGATTCCGTAAAAAACCATAACCGTTGGGATGGAGCTCCAAGACGCCCGATCCGGCGATCAAAGGTAGTGGTTCGCCATTGGAACTGCCCTCGTTGTCCTGCCGACGGTCACTGTAAGATGTGTTCCGTCGGCGCGGACCTCCACGCTGTCCAGATCGGCCCCCGCCCCTGTTATTTCCACCAGAACGCCCCCGGTATCTTCCACCAGGTCGCTGCTTTTTCTTACCCATCAGTAAACCATTCCTAAAACTTCTTAAGAGCCTATTAACAACTTAGAGAGGCCGCAGGGAGCGAAAGGGGACTGGTCGAAGTCATTTACGCAGTTCCCTGATCAAATACCTGTGCTGGCGTAATTGCCAATACCACCTGACGATCAAGCAGTGTGATTCTAGTTTGGTGCTGCCCAGATCCATTCCAGCCAGTTCATCCAGTCGAGGATTTCCAAAAGATTTTATTGAAGATCCAATAAAATAATATCGCTGGGATCTCGAAGACAGGTTCGGCGAATCCTAGGCTCTATCAACTGATTCTTAAAACAGCTTGACTACGCTATGGAAATCCGCCATTGATTCCCTAGCGACGACTGGAAACCACCCCGTACGGCAGCTACTTGTTCCCCAATCGCTACAAGATAATCTGCTCCCCATAGAGGGAAAGCCCACATAGGGACGACCCTTGCTGGGATGGCCTAAAGCCTTCAAAATGCCTTGACGACACCAATGAATGGACCAATAAATCGGCCTCAAGAACCTGCATATAAAAAAGCAGGGCTGTGAACTACATGACAATGATAGTCATCCTCAGGCTCCTGTCAAGTTCGTCTCATATAATTGCTGAAAAAAACCTTTCCGGTTCGCAGCTTGAGCCAACCCTTAGGGCCTGATAGCTAGCTGGCCATGAGCGTCGTTATATCCGACAAAATCGTTGAAGTCGAGCATAATCGCTCAAATTCCCAACCCAAGGTGCCGATGTCAAGCCTGAGCAGTGGTCCAAACGCCATTATGATTTTAGCATTTCGGAGATAATCCAACCCAGGAATCGAAGAGACATGAGCACAAAACGACTATTTTATGACATGGGCCTGCTGGCCATCATGGGTTTGGTCCCTTCGTTCGCCTTTGGCCAGACGGCTGGGATCCATTGGCGGAGCAGCTTGGATGCAGCAAAGGCTGAGGCTTCTCAGACGGGCCGTTTGGTGCTGCTGCATTTCTGGTCTCCCAGTTGCGGGCCTTGTCGCAAGCTGGAGAGTACGGTGTTTTCAGTGCCGCAAGTTGGGACTGCCATTGAGAAAAATTATGTACCCGTAAAAATCAATGCGGCCGCCTCGTCTGCCATGGTTTATGCATTCAAAGTCGATCGCGTCCCTCGCGATTACATATTGACTTCCAATGGAAATGTGCTGGCAACTTATACGAGTCCATCAACACCGGAAGGCTACCTGGCAAAATTAAATGAAGTGGTTGCCCAATTTGGCCAGCCTGGGAGCAAGCCGGTGGACAAGGCGGAACTGCGGCAGGTGAACCCCGCCTATGCGGCCTTGCAGAATAGTCCGACGCTCACAACATCCACGCAACCGTTACAAACAACATCCACTCCGGTGGCCAATTCCATTGCTCGGGTATCCGCCAATGCCATGACTCCCGCCACAAACCGGCCGGCTTCCCAGCCTTCCCAGCCGGTGGATCGATATGCACTGCCGGCCCGAAAGTACAGCAATCCTCAGAAACCGGCAGTTCCGGTCAATGCGATGCCGAGCAGCTACCGGAATCCTTACATGGCTGCACGAATGCAAAGCTCGACGTCTCAAGCTGCACTAGCACCAGCAGCAGCAGCACCAGCAGCAGCAGCAGCAGCAGCAGCAGCAGCCTACCCCAGCCAAAGCTCCGCAACGGCCAATACGGTTCCGCCAGCAGTCGCTTCGAATGCAGCAAAACAGACCATGGCCACGGCCAAAGTCTCGGCGAAAGCGACAAAGAAGCCCTCTGGCATTGTACAACTTCCCGCGGGAAGCCCGCCGTTAGGTTTTGAAGGATACTGTCCGGTCACCCTGAAGTTCGATAAAAAATGGGTTCGCGGAAATGTGCAATTTGGCGCCATTCATCGTGGTCGTACCTATCTATTTGTTGGAGACCAGCAGCGGCAACAATTCCTCGCCAACCCGGATGCTTACAGCCCTGTTTTTTCAGGCATGGATCCGGTAGCTCTGCTGGATAACGGACAAACGGTTGCGGGAAACCGCAAATATGGCTTCGAATATCGCGGAGCCTTCTATCTGTTTTCCAGCCAGGAAACGATGAAAAAATTCTCCAGTCAACCAGACCACTATGCGGCTGAAGTGCGGCAAGCCATGGTTCAGCACGATGGAGGCGCGGGAGTTATTCGCAGATAACGGGCGATCTGGCAGACTCTGCTCAGGGTCCTATCGATGAAATAGGAACCGATGCTTTCGATGTCCGGTCGTGTTACTCGCCTTTGATGGATTTCTGTAAGTGGATCACTTGCGCTCGGACCTCTTCCATGTTGGGATTCAGTCGGAGTGCTCGGCGGAACGATTCCAACGCTGCGAGCGGATCGCTCCGCAAAAGGTGCGCCTGCCCCATGAGCGATGCGGCGGTGAAATGATAGGCATTAATTTCTAAGGCCTGCAGGCAATCTCGTAAAGTCGCCTCATAATTTCCCAGGTGAAAATAAGCTTTCCCTCGCTGACACCAAGCCTCGGCAATCCAGGGAGCATTTTGAATCAACTGGTCCGCGACACGGGCAGCCTGCTCGTACTCTTTTTCATCAATAGACTCGACAATGACAGAGAGTTGATGTCTCTGCGTGAGAGTACCCACTCGCATCCAAAGATTCCGGATTGAGTTTTCCGCGAGCGTGCGCACACCCCGGTCGCTGTCGACTAGCGCACAGCCTAATACGCGGTTAGACTGATAATCAGCCAACTGCCCCAATGCCAGGACGGCACTGCGCCGGCCCATCCGATCGCCACAGGATAAAATACGTTCGAGTGTGCTGATTATGTAACGGCCAGTCACCGCAAGCAAATAAGCGTCAATATTCTGATCGATCAAATATTGTTCGTAAAATTCGACAAGCAGAGGCCTTTGGTAGGAATCTCGCTTCACGGTTTTTTCTTTTGGATAGGAATGAGGATGGATTGATAAAAGTGGAACACGGCTTCCCTAAGGTACGAGTGTAATTACAATTTCAAATACCACAACAAAAATGTGAGGGTGGAGCCCAAGACCCACAGGCATCCGGCAAATTGGGAACAACTGTTATTTTATAAATTTAGGCAGAATTTTCTGGACATGTCTCTGCACCCACGTACAGATTTCTCATGCAAGATCAATGCGTTTACCGCCATAGGCTGTTCCTGCTCCCGCTGTGGGTTTGGATCGTTTTCAGCCCTATCCGTTCCCACGCGAAAAATCACGAAAGTGACCTTGAGGGGCGTTTGCAGCGACAGGTTTCGATCACCTGGGAAGGCCAGTCCCTGGCCGGTGCATTGGCGAGCCTCTCGGCTCGCGAATCGCTGTGCATTTGGCTGGATCGCCGCGTGGATCCTGAGCAGCCGGTGGAACTGGCATTGCGGAGTGTGTCGCTCAAGCAGGTACTTGAGGAGTTGGCGGGCCGTTGCAATCTGCACGTCGCCTATTGGGCAGGTGTTGTTTACCTCGGTCCCGACGATGCGGCTGAGGAAATGATGGCCTTGGGCGAGAAACTAACTGGTATGGTGGAAAAATTGCCAAGGATTCCACGTCAATGCTGGTTTCGCAAGTCGGCCTGGACGTGGCCACGACTCAGTGAACCACGCGAATTACTCCAAGAATTGTTTTCGGACTCTCCTATTCGATTGCGCGGTATTGAACAAGTCCCTTACGATTTATGGGAGGCAAGGCAGTTTCCCCGAATGAACAGGGTGGATCAGGCAACCTTGCTTTTGATTGGCTTTCATCTCACGCTCCAGATTGCCCCGGATGGGCAACACTGCCAGGTCGTGTCGATCGGACTCCCCGTGATCATTACTCGTCAATACTCCATTCTAACGAATGAAGCATCGGCTATTGCCCAACTAAAGAAGCAGTTTCCCGGCTTGAACATGGAATTTTTGAGGGGCGAACGGCAGACGACGGTCGTTAAGGTAACCGGCGCCTGGTCCAGGCAGCAAAAATTCCGTCAGGCATTGGAGGGCCGATCGAAAAGAGGCCACGAACAAGGTTCCCGGGGCCCTGTTCACCCCGGCTCGCAAGGACGGCGAGTCTATACTTTGGAAATACGCGAGCAAGTTTTAAGAAAGGTGATTCAACAGCTGGCATCCCAGTTGCCCGTGGAGCTAACCTGGGACGAACGGCAATTGGCTCGCTCCGGACACTCACTCGATACCCGCATTTCTTGCAAGGTCCAGTCTGCGACACTAGAGCAACTGCTCGAGGCAGTCCTAGCTCCTGCCGGCCTGAGCTATCAGCGCGTAGGGAAGCAAATTCAGATTCAAGCGGTACCGTGATCGAAAGTAACAAAAAAACGCCCACCGAGGATCTCGGCAGGCGTCTGTGGAATCGAGGCTGTGGGTCAAGGGGTTGTTAGCAGCCATGTTTTTCGAGTTTCTCACGTAATGTATCGGCCGTAAATGGTTTCACAAGATAATCAGAAACACCGGCTTGAACAGCTTCCAGCACGCGAGATTTTTCTGCTTCAGTCGTGACCATGATAATTGGCACGTTTGCATCTCGAGCCCGGATATTCTGAGTAACCTCAAGGCCCGTTTTGCCTTGCATATTCCAGTCGGTCAAAACGAGATCGAAATCTCCCGAATTGAATAGCCCGACGGCTTCATCGCCATCAGCCGCTTCCACAGCGGAAGATACTCCCACCGCATTGAGGGACCGCAAGATAATCTTGCGCATGGTGCTGGAATCATCGGCGACTAAAACGCGCGTACTCATTTCGGGACCCTTTCCTAGTGCTCGAATCAGCAGTGTCGCGAAGGCTACCGGAGTAACATCGTGACGGACGTTCCGCATCATGGCTGGCGGCCACGCCGTTGGTGTGCGAGCCACACCGAAACTTAGGTTATGGCCGGAGTGAGTCAAGCCAATCGAAGGCCTGCGCTAATTTACTGGATCGTGGCCGTTCGGATGCAAAATGCAAGAACCCAAGAACCCAAGAACCCAGTCGGGGGCCTGGGATTACGGCTATAGCGATTGTGTCGGCAAGTGCCATCCAGCCGTGCTTGACCAGATATGCCCTTCGTCAAACGAGTCTTTTCGTGTCAGTAGCGGATGAAGACGCCGCCCAATGAAGCGGGCATGCACATCCAGCAGCCGCGAAAAGCGAGGCTTGACCAGACCCGAGACCTGACCAGATAGGTCACACCATCAGGCGGCCAAGCTGCTGTTGTACCTCGGACTGGATTTTCCCTTTGAACATCATGGCCGTCAGCGGCAGATCACAACAAACGTCCAAGTCGGAATCATTGATTGTGATGTCTCCCGCGATGCGAATTCCAAATGTCTTGAAACCAAAGTTCAGGTGGTCTCCATTCCAGGATTCTTCAAGATCACTCACTTGTCCTTGAAATTTACTTTTCAATCCATCGGTAAACCGTTCCAGGCGGTGGCGGGCGTCTTCCCTGCTTTGTGAATGGGGAATCTTGAAGTTCAATTTTGGCAAGTTGTTTCTCCTAATTCATTCGTTTTCGTTCGTCTGCATATTCAACCCGATCACCCTGGTGCCACAATGGCAGGCCGGCCTGAACTCGTGAAGCCATGATTTTCAGTTTTTCTTGTGTGCCCGGCATCGCCTCGGTTGCGTCGTAGGAGGTTTCTTCGGTAGGGCGTGGCTCATAATCCCAAATTCCCAATTTGATAGCTTCCAATACGGACTTAGGCACGATGTCCCTCCTCTCAGAAAAATCCCGACTTCCCCATAGCCCTTGTTCTCGCTGCTCAGGGAACTACGGTGAGTCAACTCGGAACGAATGACGATAGCGACTAAGAGTATCGTGGATTTCAATCGATTGTCAAGAAAATTTGTCCTGAATTGAAGTCATGGATTAAAATTGTTGGCCAGCATACATCATCACGTTTCAGCGGTCACTCCAAGGTAAAGCTCTCAGAGCGTCTTGAAACCGTTCAATACGATCTTTTTGCAAAATGCCGCCGCGTCCACCCTTGCATACAGCCCCTCGAACGGCGACCACATCGATGGGCAGCGAGATGAGATGCCGCAAAGAAGCAATGGATAGGCTCCCTGCCACAACCGTCCACATAGATGCTTTTCGGGCACGCCCCAGCAGTGCCGCCAGCTCGTCCAAGGGCAGGCAATCCAGCATGGTGCCTCTAGTTTTACAAAATGTATCAATCAGCAAGTAGTCGCATTGCTTGTCGGTCGCCTGCTCCACGATCTGCTCGGGGGGCGGGGCTGCGGCCTCTTTCCAGTCGGCATAGACAACGGCTACCAGGCGTTTTCCCGCCGCCCGGATTTCTTCTTGGGCAGCAACCCACCGATTTTGCCAATGGGACGTAGTGCCGCAGCCAGCCAGCCCCAACTTAAGCAACCGGATACCTGGAACGCTGAGCAATCCGCCATCCTTTCCATTGTTGGCGATCCATTCCCCCCCGGCAGGACGTGCAGCCAGGGGAGGCGAGATACCTGGTGCCTGCCAGGACAGCAACTCTCCGGCCGCTGCTGACAGGGGATGACGGGCGAAAAAAGTTTCAGCCACTTCACGGGCAACGGCTGGGCGCACCGGCCCCAAGGGCCCCTGCTGAGGGTCTTTCAAGTCAATCCAATCCGCACCGCCAGCAACCGCCTGACGGGCTTCGGCCAGATTGCGTACACTCACAAGCAGTTGTGGGATGGTTGCGGGATACGCCCTGGACAGACTGTCGGGCTCCACCAAACGATGATTTTTCATGATCGACTCCCTCCAGAATCCATGCTGGCATCGTTCCAGGCTTGGGTTGCCTCTGCCAATCGACGGTTGAGTCGGCGAATTAAGTCACCCGTTAAAGGTTCGCACCAGGTGCCACGAATCACGACATAACTATCCTCCCAGCGTCCAAGGGCCCTTTTGGTTTCCATTTGTCGCCACTGAGTCGCTCGCTGCGAAAGACGGGCAATCAAATTAACGGTTTCCACCTCCTCGGGAGTGGTCATCCAGGAAGGCAACATCACCAGCCCTTGACCGAAAATAAAAGCCTCGACGACCTCAACAGGAACTTCGATGGGGCTGCCAGCTTTGAGATAAAAGAGGACTTGTCCGTTTCGATAGGCAACGCGTGGACGCAGTAGCTGATGAATCAGGCCTAGCATGAGAAAAACTGCCAGGGAGACGATGGCCCCCGCCAGGAAACGCAGCCAGTCAGGGTCCGCCAGGAAAAAAACTAGCGATCCCAGCCCACCCAGCAAGCCTGCCGGCAGCAGGGCCAGCGTCAGGACGCGGCGATTCGATCGCAGCCAAACTTCGGTCACAAAACCTCCTTGTTCCTCTCATTCCGCATCAGGGTCTACTTTGCACGGTTATAGCGATTGGCAGGACATTTGGCCAGTTCGTGGTGGCACTTGTCTGCAAGCAAAAGGGCAAATTGTTCGGCCAAGCCTATTTGTAGGCTAGTTTTGTCCAGCGGTTCCCAGAGTCAAGCGGATGGTTTGTTGGTCCGGAACAAGATCTATTTTCTTGCACCCCAAGGCGTTGGAATCGTAGAGATCATTCCTTGAGCCATGGACGAAAGTGGTTCGAGTTCGTACTCTTGACATTTATTGTGGAGATTTGACCTCCTGTATTTTATCGGTTCGCCGATTTGCATGGGAGGACGAATCCTACCGAAAAGGAAATGCAAAGGTGGCAACCCCCATTACGAACATGACCGTATTACAGAACAAGGACCGTGGCCAATTCAAGGATCAAGGAGCCAACGCTCAAAGAGAAATCAGCCAGGATCATAGGGTCGCGTGGGCCTTGCTGGTGGTTCTCAGCCTGTATTTGATCAGCGCCCTCTTTGGCTGGCCCCAATACGGCACGGAGCTGGCGACCTCGAGTCATCCGGCTTCGACGGAGGTTGCCGCAAATGCCGAACAGGATGCCGAACGGGCCACCCCTCACTCGAATGCCACAAAAGGGCAGGCCACTCAGACGCATGAAAACGCGGAAGCCCATGGAGCCAGGCACGATTCGATTGCGGCTCCCCCCATCTGGACAGTCATTCCTTTTGTACTGCTGCTGGCGGCGATTGCCGTGATGCCACTGATTTCCGCTACCGAGCATTGGTGGGAAAACAATCTCAATCGATTCAAAGTAGCTTTGGGGCTTGGCCTGGCCACCCTGGCTTATTTCGCCTTCCTGCATTCTACTCCCATCGAAGCCCACTGGCCGTCACACGCTGTCATTCAGCCCAGCGGTTCAGCCATGGAATTAGGGTTCGTACGGACGATTCTCGGCAACGCCCTGTTGGCGGAATTCATCCCCTTCATCGTGCTTCTATTCAGTCTTTATGTCATTGCCGGAGGTATTCGCATTGAAGGGGACCTGCTCGCCAATCCCTTGACCAATGCCTCGTTCATCGCCGCAGGCGGGATATTGGCCAGTTTCATAGGCACGACCGGTGCAGCCATGCTATTGATCCGACCGCTCCTGGAAACGAATCAGGAACGCAAACATGTCAAACACACGGTCGTTTTTTTTATCTTCGTGGTCTGCAACTGCGGTGGCTGTTTGTTGCCCATTGGCGACCCGCCCCTTTTCCTGGGTTATCTGCAAGGCGTTGATTTTTTATGGACCTTGAAGCTGTTCAGACCCTGGCTATTCATCAATGGCTTGCTTTTGCTGACTTATTGCCTGCTCGATCAGTTCGTGTACTTTCGTAAAGAAACGGTCCAGGATATTGAACGTGATATCGAACAAGCACGTGGCCTTAAGATTAGCGGCTTGAAGGTGAATGGGCCTCTGCTCCTGGGCGTTGTCCTGGCCGTGGCATTGCTTGATCCCGGTAAACCGATCCCAGGCACGCATTGGCATGCCTGGATGTACTTGCGCGAAATTGTCCAATTGGCCCTTGTTGCCATTTCGTTGCTGCTCGGCTCGGAAATCGTCCGCCGAGACAACCAGTTCAATTATGGTGCAATCATCGAGGTGGCCGCGCTGTTCACGGGGATCTTTATCTGCATGCAGCCGGCATTGCAGATTCTCAGTGTGAAAGGGGCGGCGTTGGCAGCTCATTTGGATCCCGCCGGTTTCTTTTGGGCCACCGGGGCCTTATCGTCGTTCCTCGACAATGCGCCGACCTATTTGGTGTTCTTCCAGACGGCCAAGTCGGGAAGCATGGAGGGAGCGACCCTAGTCGCGGGTGTCCCGGAAATGATCCTGGAAGCGGTTAGTCTGGGAGCCGTTTTCATGGGCGCGATGACCTACATTGGCAATGGGCCGAATTTCATGGTCAAAGCTATCGCGGAGAAGGCGGGGGTGAAGATGCCCAGTTTCTTTGGCTACATGGGCTACAGTGTGGTTTTTTTGCTGCCACTGTTCGCATTGACCGTCTGGCGATATTTGTAATCGGAGTTATTTTTGAGGCGGCCCTTAGCTCCACGAGGGCCCCAGGGCGATAAACCGCCCGGGAACCAACATTTTTAGCAGCTAGCAGATTGCCCGGGTTGGCTTTATCGGCCTTGCTTGTGCGTCGCACACAGACAGGCATGCTTGGAACTACTGTGAGTGTAAACATCGTGTCCTTGCCCATTATTACCGACCAGAGCGACCTCCTTGCATTGTGCGAGCGACTGCGAGATGCCAAACAAATCGGCATCGACACGGAGTTTGTTTCTGAAGACACTTTTTTCCCCGAGCTTTGCCTGATCCAGATTGCCACTCGTGAAGAGATGGTGGTTGTCGATCCGCAACAGGTCGATGTAAAACCGTTCTGGCAATTGCTCGTCAGCGGATCGCACACCACCGTCCTGCATGCGGGAAGAGAAGAACTGAATTTTATTCTGCGGGCGGCGAATCATTTGCCTCGGGACTTGTTCGACATCCAGATCGCAGCCGGTTTTTGCAGCAACGAATTCCCGTCGGCCTATGGCTCGGTGGTAAATAAATTTATTGGTCATAAACCACAAAAGGGCCAGCAGCGCACCGACTGGCGTCGGCGTCCACTATCGCAAGCCCAACTCACTTATGCCTTGGAGGACGTTCGTTATCTCTTACCGGTCTATGACCGTTTGTGCGCCATGCTCGGCGCACATGGCCGTCTCGAGTGGATGGCCGAGGAAATGCGAACCTGGCAAGCCCAGGTTGTTGCGGCTCAGGATCGGCAAGATTGGCGCCGGGTGTCGGGAATCGGAAAACTCAACAGCCGCAGTTTGGCCGTTGCCAAAGAATTGTGGTGCTGGCGGTACGAGGAGGCACGGCGCAGGAACCAGCCCCAGAAACGGTTGCTACGCGACGACTTGCTGGTAGAATTGGCCAAACACCAGGTCGATAACCCTGAAAAAATCAGGGCGATTCGGGGCATGAACCGGGGAATGTTGCGACACAAGGCCACGGAGTTGGCCGAATGTGTGCGGCGCGGGCTGCAATCGCCCGCGGAGCAAATGCCCAAAGATCCACGCGGGCGCTCCCCGTCGCAGCTCAACCTGCTGGGACAATTTTTAACGCCCGCCCTGAATACAATCTGCCGCCGGGCCACGATTGCCGCGAGCATGGTTGGTACGGCCAGCGATGTCCGCGAACTGATTTCGTATCGACTCGGTTTCGACAAGTCGGGAGCAATCCCCAGCCTCACCCGCGGTTGGCGGGCGGAACTGGTGGGTCATCTGATCGACGATCTGATCGCGGGGAAGAAATCGATTCGCATCGACAATCCGTGCCATGAAGACCCGCTGGTGTTTGACAAGGTACCCTGATGCGCCTATCTGCGGACCACCGGAGCAGCCACGGCCTTCCGTTCCGCCATGTAGGGAGTATTCCCGTCGTCCCAGTGGAACTTATCTTGAAAGAAGCGGGTCGTTTCCTCGGAGGATAATTTGATATCCAAGTCTTGACAGACTACCTCGGCACGGAACAAATGCGTGCCAGGTTGCGTTGCCTTGGCAAGGATCCGCAGGACGATATCGTGGCCTGCCGGCAAGCTTTTAATGGTACGGAATGAGACCCGCCCATCACGAATTGAGTATTGGGCTCCTTCCACCGAAACGGGATCGATCCCTTCGGAAAATAGCCCAACGATGTTGACTCCCTGGGCATGGTTGGTGCCCCGGTTGGTTACCCGGATTTCGTAGATGGCCGATTCGCCCACAGGCACGGGACCTTGGGGGTCGTTGACTTCCAGTTTTAAGTCGGCCAGGGCAATGACTTTAGTCTCAATGGTTTTTTCTTCTTGTAACTCACCCGCAACGGTTTGAGCCATGAGTTGCATTTCGCAGGGACCTGCTTGATCGAGGCGGCAACGCACCTGCATGAATTTCTCTTCCTGAGGATTCAATCGGGCTAATTCCCAAGTAACGAATTTCTTCTGTGCATCAAACGACGGGCCTGCGTTGGCTTCGACATACTTCACGCCAGCAGGAAGTTTGAGTTTGAGCAGCAAGGGGTCTGCCGGAGCGGTTCCTGAATTTCGAACGCGGAAGTAGTACGTCGCCTCGGTGCCTGCATACTTCGAATCGGGACCACGCCAATCCAACTCCAACTCCGGCTTGCGACAGAACAGATGCTTGGTAGCTTCGGTTTGCAGGTCTCCTGCCGCGCTGGCCAGGGCACGGACCTGCAAGTCTCCAGCTTCGCGAGCGGTAAGTTCCAAGTCAATCGTATGGGTTTCCCCAGGTTTTAGCGATCCTATTTCGTGGCTGGTTGCGGTACTGGCATCTCCGCCTGGGGGAACCAGTTGGATCCGTACCTGTTCAGCGATTCCTGTTCCAGGATTGCTCAGTGTCAGCTGATACCGCTGCGGCTTTCCAAACAGCACCTCGTCGGGTCCACGGATCGCCATCTGAAGTTTTGGTTCCTGGACTTCGACGATCGCGGTGGAACCAACCGGGGATAGAACCCAACTCACACCCAATTGCATGGAGTGCCCACGATGTGGAACCAGGCGAACATGAAGAGTTTGCGATTCGCCGGGCTTTAACTGCTGGATACGCCACTGCAGGTTGTTGCTCTCGCTGGCAGTCAAACCCGCCTTGCCTGCCGGCCCTGCTTTCTGGACGATACCTCGACTGGAAGTGGCATCGACAACTTCAGCCCAGGCTGGAATTCGAATCGTCGCAATCAGGGAACCAGCCGCCGTATCGCCCTGGTTGCGAAGGACAATGCGGTAATCGGCTGCACGCCCCACGAGGATTCGTTGGGGGCCTTCCACATGCGATGCGATCATGGGCTGTTGGTAGCTGAACAGGAGTCCGTCTTTGTCCTGGCCCTCGGCTAGCGGCCCTTCATTTGCATGATTTTCAGCCTGTGGATTTTCTGGAACTCCAAAGTTTTCCGGCGCTGTGGACCTGACCATGTTGGGAGTTGGAGTTATGACAGCCGTCCGCAGCTGGTTGATCTCGGGATTCTGTTCGGGCCGATGTTCGGCCGGACTCTCGGCAACTATATTTTCCGACGGTACGGACACCGTGTGTGGCTGGGGGGTGCGGTCCGCTTCATTTTCTTTGGCGGAAACGCCTTGGGCCAGGATACGAGAAGCTGCATGGTCCGAAAGTTTCGGATCCGACTGGGCGGTGTTCACCAAGGCTGTTTTTTCGTTCGCTCTGGCAGGCTGATTGGCATTGTGCGAATCTTGTATGTCCCGCGGTGCGGTAGCATCCGCGACATGCCGGGCGAGTGTGTCCTGAGAAGTTTCTTCCTGTAGAGCGAGGCGTAGATCCAATGGCACATTCTGCCCGGCACGGTCCAGCCTGTTGGGCCCGCGGTTCATAAGAGAGTGGGCGGGAGCCGTTTTCACGAGGGTTGGCCGGGCGGAAGGCGATTTTGGCAACGTCGCGGTTGGAGTCCTGGGAGGATCGGTGGTGTGGATTACTCCCGAGGACTTCGCTGAGACATTCGCGCTAAGAGACTTTTCCGCCCGCGATCCGGCAATCTCCGCATCCGGGAGGTCTTTTTTTATGGTGCGGTCTTCTTGAGGTTCTAGCAGACCCGACAAAGCCGACTCCAACTCACCTTTTCGAGAATCCATGTCGGGTGAACGGCGTGCCACCGGCAAAGGGCGCTCGGCCGGGATACGCTGCGTGTTTTGCGATTGGGACGGCTTTCTCTGGGTTTGCTTTCTCTGGGTCGGATTACCTTGGGGCCGCTTAGGGCTGGCTGGGCGTTTCTGGTAGCGAGAACGGGGCGGACGGTGGGAGGGCCGCTTGTCCTCCGGCTGCGAGACAGCGCGTTTATTCTTAAAAAAGAATCCACTGGGCAACAAGTTACCGACATGCATCTTGTCCAGCATCGACCGGGTCGACTGGTTCGAAACATTTTCAGCGGCCGATTTGTGTTTGGGATGAGTACTAGCGCGTTGGCTTCGGCCGGATACCTGGGAAGAACGTCGCGGTGATTGCCCATGGGCCTGTTGCGGCTTGGCTCCCTGTGAATAGGCCTGCGGCAAATGGGCTCGCGGCGAATGGGAGCGTTGTGAACGAACCTGGCTGGCTTGCGCGCCACGAGACCCTTCCATGTGAAAAGGACTGTACAAGGATATCAGCCGTTGGGCCAGCGAAGGGCTCGGTTGCGGTGCCTTGGTTATCCGATGGACGGTCTGGGCACTCGTGGCAGCAGGCCAGCCCAGACTGAAAAAAAACAGAAATAGCGCAATTATCCGTCCGCACAACATAGTCGTATCCTTGCGAAACGAGGGGGGATCCAGTGCGTTGCCAGCAGTGCTGTCGCCCACCTGACGATGGCAGGCATAGGGAAAAATTCCTACGTCAAAGATTATCGGTTGCAAGTAATGAGAAGGATAAACCGAATTATCGAAATATTCCGAATAAATCGAATAGGAAGA
>Ga0114931_10004505_pt1 | contig 17388 bp, 20 predicted proteins | sample 2SBtaG_FD_89579 | JGI IMG/M metagenome (GOLD analysis project Ga0114931, IMG submission 89579) | Deep subsurface microbial communities from Kolumbo volcano to uncover new lineages of life (NeLLi) - 2SBTROV14_V59a metaG | ecosystem: Environmental > Aquatic > Marine > Volcanic | place: Kolumbo...
AGGTGCGACCCGAAAACACCGCGATACGTGTGGAGCTCGTCGATGACGACGTACTTCAAGTTGGAAAAGAGGCGCGCCCAACCCGTGTGGTGCGGCATGATGCCCGCATGCAGCATGTCTGGATTGGTGAGCAGAACCCCGGCGCGCTGCCGTGCAGCCCGGCGCGCATCGCCGGGTGTGTCGCCATCATATGTGATCGCGCCGACGCTGAGGTCGGCCTCGCGCATCATGCCGCGCAACGCCTCCTCTTGATCACGGGCTAGCGCTTTGGTCGGAAAGAGGTACAGGGCGGTCGCCGTGGGGTCAGACGCAAGCGCCTGGAGGATCGGCAAGTTGTAGCAAAGGCTCTTGCCCGAGGCGGTTGGTGTCGCGACGACCAGATGTTTGCCCGTCGAAGCGAGATCGAACGCGCGGGACTGATGGTGATACAGCTCACGAATCCCGCGTTGGTGCAGCGCGCGCACCACGCCTGGGGCCAAGCTCGGCGGCATCTGAGCGATGCTTGCCTCATGCGGCGCCACCGCGTGGCTCCAGGTCACGTTCCGCCAGATGTTGCCGGAGCGCCACCTTTCGAAAACCTCCGCCGCGCCCCTGGGCCGCGCCCATGGCTCGTTCGGCCGTCGAAAAGGCTGCCTTGCACCCGTTGTATGCGCCCCCACTGTGCTCATGCACAGCACTGTACGGTTGTTTAGTCGACGTGGTCAAGAATCTCTAAACCGCTTGGGCAGAAACGCTTTGGGACCTAGGGTGCAGGGAGATGAATGTGGGCGGGGGCGACTTCGTCGAGGCCCACAACCCCATTGGAGGAAGACTATGAGAATCGTTGCACCGTTATGGATCGCTTTGGCGCTGGCCTTGGGCATTTCAACCGCGGCCACGCCGACTGCAAGCGCCCAGGGCCCCGGCCAAGTGAAGCGTCAAGCCGACCAGCAGGCCAAGGAGAGCAAGAAGGCCGCCGACGCGGACGCCAAAGCCGCCAAGGAAAAGGCCGACGCGGAGGCCAAAGCCGCCAAGGAAAAGGCTGACAAGGCGGCCAAAGAGGCCAAAGACAAGGGCAAGTCAGCAGCCGAGGCACGCAAAGCCGAGCAAAAGGCCAAGGCTGACGCGCGTAGAGCCGAGCAAAAGGCCAAAGCCGAGGCGCGTAAAGCCGAGCAAAAGGCCCGCGCCGAGGCGCGTAAAGCCGAGCAAAAGGCCCGCGCCGAGGCAGCCAAGAAAGCACGCAAGGAGCGCCTCCTCAAGCAAGAGGACGCGCGCCATGCCACTCAGCTCAAGGAGATCGAAGACCGGCGCGCCCGCGTGAACGCGCTGTATGAAAAGCAAAGCAGGAACATTGATGCGGCGCAGGCCAGAGAAAAGGCACGGCACGACAAGCGCGTCAAACAGCTCGAAGCTCGATAGGGACGCGCTTGCAACGGCGGAACGCCCGTCTCTTCTCAGGAGGCGGGCGTTTCAGCTCTGGCCGGGAAGCGACGCGTTCGGGTCGTAGGGCATTTCCTCGCCGGCCTTCATGCGCTGCTGCATCTCGTACTTGGACGGACAGCGCGGGATCACCTGGTTTGCGAGGAAGATGCCATCATGGCCGAGCTCGCCCTGAACCGTCACCTGAAGGCCCTTGCCGTCACGAAACGTGTCAGGCACCACGCACTGCGGGAAGCGCACGGGCATTTCCTTGCCCTCCTGCTGCAGGACGAAGCGCCATTCGCAAGGGTCCTCGCGGAACTTGATCGAACCCTGCCGGAGCTCGCCTTCAACCCGCAGACGGCGTCCTTCAAAAGACTCGGGCTTGCTCATTACTTCGTGCACCAACTTCGAATACACGAAAGGGTTGTCGGTCCCCGTACCCATGAGCAACCATGCTGCGGCGCCTGCGAGCACGACGAACACGAGGCCAACTTTCACGCCGCCGGGAACCCCTGCCTTGCGGGGCGGTTGCAGACCTGAGGTCGCGTCCTGCTCGCTCGTCATGGTCGCATTATGGGGCACGGAGTCGTCGCCCGCCAGGACGCGCCCAAACCGCCACGTCCCGGCGCGAGCTAAGGCTTACGGTGCCACCTGAAACGAGATGACCAGGGCGTAGATACAGAGCGACTCGATCAGCGCCAGGCCGAGAATGAGCGGGACGAGGATCTTGCCCGACGCATTCGGGTTACGCGCAATGCCCTCGAGGGCTGCGGCCGCTGCGCGACCCTGACCCATGCCGCAGCCAAATGCTGCGATGCCGATGCCGAGACCCGCGGCTAGCGCGCGGCCTGCAATCGCGGTGGCCTCGCCCTCCGCACCCGCCGCTTCCTGTGCGAAAGCGGAGGCGGTAAGAGCGAGTGGTGCAGCAAAGCTGACAAGTCGAAGAGCCAATTTCTTCATTTTCGGGAGCCTCCTCAAGCCTCTCTTCCGAGAGGGAAACTTAGTGTTCTTCTTCGTGTTGAATCGCAAGGGTGATGTAAATCACGGACAGCAAACAAAAGACCAGGGTCTGGACGGTGATGACCAGACAGCCCATCACGTAAAAGACGACGGGCACCGGCAAAAACTTGAGGCCCATCGTCGCAAACAGGCCGACAAAGATGCCAAGCACCAAGTGGTCGGCCGTCATGTTGGCCATGAGACGAATCGCCAAGGTGACCGGGCGGACGATGTGGCTGATGATCTCGATGACGAACATCAGGGGATTGATGAACCAGGCAATCCACCAGGGCACCTTGGGCCCGAAGAAGTGCCCGAAGTACTTGACGAAACCGTGCTCTTTCACGCCGTACACGTGGGTCGCAACGAAGATCACCATGGCCATGGCAAACGTGGTGTTGAGATTGTCGGTCGGGGGCAGGAAGCCGGGAATCAAACCGAGCGCGTTCGAGAAGAAAATGACGAGAGCGGCGGTGCCGATGAGGGGCAAGAAGTACTTGGCGGGCTTTCTGCCCATGAGGTCGGCCGACAGGTTGTAGGTCGCACCCACGATCATCTCGATGAACCAATAGAACGTGACTTTGCCCTCGGGAAGGATGTCGTTCTCGGTATTCCGGAGGCGGCGGCGGACATAGACGCCCACGCCGATCAGGAAGAGCACGACAAGGGCGTAGCCGATCACGTGCTGCACGCCGAGATGTGGGTTGTGCTCCATGTAGCTCGGCGGGAAAGTCTCCGACATCCAATCCTGCAGAGACCCGTAAAACGGCAAGAAGCTGAACCATGATTCGCCGTGCGGCACGCCTTATACCTCCCCTGCCGTCTGGGCTTGGCGAGCCGCCCGGGCTTCTCGAAGGGAAAGTTGTACGCCCGCATAAAGCATGCCGAGAACTAGGGCGCCGAGACCGACCGAGAAACCAAGCGGGTCGACGCCCCACCGGGCAAGCAAGGCCCAACAAACCGCCAGGAGCACGACGAGCTTGGCGCCCAAAAGCCCTGCGGCGAAACCGGGGCTGATGAAACCCGCACCGCCGACGATGCGGCTGGCCAACCAGGTGATCGCCCAGGCATCCAATCCTGCCACGACACCACCGACGGCAGCCCCGATCCCCACCTTCAGGCCGCCAAGCACGAAACCGAGGCCGGTGAGCACGAGCGCCGCAACAGCGACGTAGCGTGGAGTTTGCGTTCTGAGTTGGTCGATCACGGGGATTCGTCTTCTTCTTCCATCATCCGCTGCGCGCGACGGACGACCCTGTAGAGGCTTCGTGCGCCTGCGGCAAGCCCAAAGCCGAGCCCAATCCATTTGAGCCAAGGCTCCGTGCCCAGCTTGCTGTCCAACCATTGGCCGCCGAGGTAGCCAACCGCGACCGAAAGGCCGAGCTCGAGGCCGATCGTCGACAAGCTGCCCATTCGCTTGAGCTGCTCCTTTTGTTCCCGGTTGAGGAGCATCGCCAGTACATCGTTTCCCTACAGTTCCAAGGATCCACGCCCAAAGAGCGGGCGGCGTATAGCACGGGGGTATGTAGGGTCAAGCTTGGTCGAAGACCATTTCCGCCCGCAAAATTGCTGGATTTTGATGTCTCAAAGCGCGGCGAATGCAGCCTTGAAGGCGCGGCCGGTCTTCTGCAACGCATCCGCGTCGTGGGCGAGCGAGACAAACGCTGCCTCGAACTGACTGCAGGGCCAGTAGACCCCGTGTTCGAGGAGCGCCGCGTGCCATCCGGCAAAGGCTTCACGGTCGGTGTCGGCCGCTTCGTCCCAGTTGCGCACCGGTTTGCTGCGGAAAAACGCCGTGAGCATGGAGCCGACCCGCTGGACCGTGAGGGGGACGCCCGCGGCCCCGGCGTGCTGCTAGAGGAGGGCCTGAACCTGATCTCCCTTCCTTTCGAGGTCTTCGTAGACTCCCGGTCGAAGCAGTTGCTCGATCGTCTCGAGGCCGGCCGCGACCGCCAAGGGGTTTCCGCTGAGGGTGCCGGCCTGGTACACCGGCCCAAGAGGCGCGATTTTCTCCATGATTTCGAGCCTGCCGCCGTACGCGCCGACGGGGAGCCCGCCTCCGATGATTTTTCCGAGACAGGTCAGATCAGGCCGGATGTCGTAAAGGTCCTGTGCGCCGCCCCAGGCCACCCGAAAACCGGTCATCACTTCGTCGCAGACCAGGAGAGCGCCATGATTCTGGGTCTGTGTGCGAAGCGCAGCGAGCCAGACGGGGTCGGGCGGAATGCAGCCCATGTTCCCTGCAACCGGCTCGAAAATCACCGCGGCGATGTCGTTTCCGCGCTCTGAAAAGATCTTCTCGAGGGCGTAGGCATCGTTATACGGAACGACCAGGGTCGTCGCTGCGATCGCGGCAGGCACCCCTGCGCTGTCCGGCTGGCCCAAGGTCGCCAAGCCGCTGCCGCCTTTGACGAGCAGGTAGTCAGCCCCGCCGTGATAGCCGCCGATGCACTTCACGATGAGGTCGCGCCCCGTGTAACCTCGGGCGACTCGAAGCGCACCCATGGTTGCTTCGGTGCCGCTCGAGACGAGCCGCGACATCTGCATCGAAGGGACGGCATCTCGGATCCGCTCGGCCATCGTGACCTCGGCTTCGGTCGGCGCGCCGTAGCTGGTGCCTTTTTCGGCAGCCCGCTGGATCACGGCCACCACGTCCGGCTGGGCATGCCCGAGAATCATCGGCCCCCAAGAACCGACGTAGTCGATGTACTCCGTCCCGTCGGCGCCCACGAGGGTCGGGCCATGGGCCTGCTGGATGAAGACCGGCTCTGCGCCGACCGCACGAAAGGCGCGAACCGGCGAATTGACGCCGCCCGGAATGACCTTGGAGGCGCGGGCGAAGAGCTCTTGGGAGACAGAGTCCGACATGCGGCGCAGCCTTCCGATCCAACACGTCCCTGTCAAGCCGGTCGCCCCGCCGAACCCATTGACCAAGGGGACTATCCCCCCTTTGTCCGAATAAGGAGTTGGTGGGAGCTGTTGGTGGGGGGTATGGGGCCGTGCTAGCCCCTCGCAGCAAGGGAAGTGTATGTCCAACGACGTCCGTACCATCAACGAAATGGTTCAGCGCGAGAGCGCTTTCATCGATACGATTCTGCATGAGGTCCACAAGGTCGTGGTCGGCCAGGAGGTCATGATCGAGCGCATCCTGATCGGCTTGCTCACGGGCGGGCACATCCTGCTCGAAGGTGTCCCGGGTCTCGCAAAGACGCTGACCGTGAACACGATTTGCAAGGCGATCGCGGCGAAGTTCCAACGCATTCAGTTCACGCCGGACCTGCTGCCCGCGGACGTCATCGGGACCGTCATCTACAATCAGCAAAGCGGCGAGTTCACCGCCAAGAAGGGCCCAATCTTCGCGAATCTGGTCCTAGCGGACGAAATCAACCGAGCGCCGGCCAAGGTGCAAAGCGCGCTGCTCGAAGCGATGCAGGAGCTACAGGTTACGATCGGCGACACGACGCACCCGCTCGACCAGCCGTTCATGGTGATGGCGACCCAGAGCCCGATCGAGCAGGAAGGCACCTACCCGCTCGCCGAGGCCCAAATCGACCGCTTCATGCTGCATGTGCGCGTCGACTATCCAAGCCAAGACGAGGAGCGAAAGATCATGGATCAGATCTCCGACTACCTCCTCCTCGGCGTGGATGCAGGCGCAGGCATGGGCGTGCAGCAGGTCACAACGACCGCAAAGCTCCTCGATGCCCGCAAGACGATCGGTCACGTGTACATCGATCCGAAGATCAAAGACTACATAGTCCAAGTCGTCACGGCGACGCGCCAGCCCGTGCGGGTCGGACTGGGAGACCTGACGGACATGATCGCCCACGGCGCATCACCGCGCGCGTCGATCGCCCTCAATCTCGCTTCACGCGCACATGCCTTCATACGACACCGAGGCTATGTCACCCCGGAAGACATCAAGGCGATTGGGCCTGACGTGCTTCGTCACCGCATCATTCGCTCGTACGAGGCGGAAGCTGAAGAAATTACGAGTGACCAGATGGTACGCCGGATCTTCGAGACCGTAGAAGTGCCGTAACCGAGGTTAGTCGTGATCTCCCGCGAGCTCGTCAAGAAACTCAAGAAGATCGAGATCTACACGTCGAGGCTTGCCAACGACCAGTTGGCGGGAAGCTACCATTCGGTGTTCAAGGGCCGCGGGATGGCCTTCAGCGAAGTGCGCCAATATCAGCACGGCGACAACGTTCGCTTCATCGACTGGAACGTCAGCGCGCGGATGAACGACACCTACGTAAAGGTCTTTACGGAGGAGCGCGAAATGACGGTGATGCTGCTGGTCGATCTTTCGGCGAGCGAACGGTTTGGCTCGGTCGACAAGCCGAAGATCGAAACTGTGGCGGAAGTAGCGGCTCTCCTGGCCTTCAGCGCAATCAAGAACAATGACCGCGTCGGGCTGGTCCTGTTTACGGACCGTGTCGAACGTTTCGTGCCTCCTAAGAAAGGCCGCTCGCACGTCATGCGAGTCGTCACGGAGATCCTCAACGCGCATCCCGAGGGTGAAGGCACCGACCTCGGCGTGGCATTGGACCTGCTCGGGGGAGTTGGAAAACGGCGAACGGTTGCGTTTCTGATCAGCGACTTCATTGCTGACCGGTACGAAAAGCAGCTAAAGGTGGTGTCAGCGAAACACGATCTGATCCCGATCCGGGTGGTCGACCCACGCGAGGACGAGCTGCCAGACGTTGGGCTCGCGCTCGTCGAAGACCTGGAAACGGGGGAGCTCGTGGAAGTAGACACATCCAATTTGGACGTTCGCGCAGGGTACGCGCGTGAGGCCCAGCGCGAACGCGCGGCCCGGGAGCACCTTTTCGACCGGCTGCAACTGGATCACGTCACGGTGAGCACGGACCGCGACTTCGTCAAGCCGTTGACGGAGCTCTTCCGGCTCCGACAACGACGACTTACGGGCTTTCGGTGAAACGCTCGGCCGGCATCATCGTCTTCTCGTTGCTCGCAACGGCGCTTGCCTGGGCGCAGAAACCCGCGGTCGCGCTCGACGCGCCGCCCGAAGCCACCTTGGGCGATCCGATCGACGTCATCCTGACGGTAAGCACGCCGGCGTCGGACGAAGCCGCAGTGCCGGAGCAGTCTTTCAAACCGTTCGAGATCCTCGGCAAGAAGCTCACGGTCCAGCCATCCAAGGACGGCGCGTCCAAGACGTATTCCTTCGAGCTTCAGCTCATGTGCTTCGAACCTGGAACGCATCAGCTCGGCCCCGTTCGCGTGCGCATCACGAGCGCCGCTGGGGACCTCGAGGAGCTCGAGTCGAACACGCAGAGCATCGAAGTGCATTCGGTGCTCGCCAATGAACCCGACCCGCAGCTGAAACCGCCCACCGCTCCGGTGACCGTGGAGCAGGACGACTACAGACTGCTCATCGCTCTCGGGGCGCTGCTTGCCGTCGCATTTGGCGCGTTGCTGGCATGGTTGTTCATGCGGTGGTGGCGCAAGCGCGAACGTCCTGAACCCGCCCCGCCGCCTCCCCCGCCCCCTTGGGAAGTCGCGCTCGCCGAGCTTCATGAGCTCGAGGACGGCCGCGCCGCGGCAATCTCCGAAGGCCACACGGAGGAATGGGTCGATGCGGTCAGTGACGCCATCCGGGCCTATCTCGGCCGCCGCTTTGGCTTCCACGGGCTCGAAAGCACCACGGATGAAATCGCTGCAGAGTTAGGACGCGCCAGCGCACTCACTATCGAACCTCGAGATGCGGTCGAATTTCTCGGCCAATGCGACTTGGTAAAGTTCGCCAAAGCCTCGTTGGCGGATGAAGCATCGCGCATCCTGATCGAGGACGCCTTGGCCTTGGTCGATCGGACTCGACCGGCCGCGGTGGCGCAAGAAGGGGCTCGGTCGTGACCCCGTCGCGGCGCCGCACATGGGCTCTTGGTTGGCTGCTAGCGGCCGCGTTCGTCGGCCTCGTCATCAGCCTGAGTTACCTCGCATCGCGATATCAGCTTCGCATCACCGATGAACAACTTCGCTTCAAGCGCCCTTGGGCGATGCTGCTGTTGCTCGCCGTGCCGATGGTGTGGTTTGGCCGCGTTTGGGTACAGCGGCTCTCTAAGCCGCGACTTTTGTTCAGCCGGGCCGCTGCGTTGCGAGCTTCGACAAAAGGCAGCTGGCGAAGCCGTCTTGCGGACCTGCCAAGCGCATTGCGCGCCGTTGCACTAGCGCTCCTAGTGATAGGCCTGGCCGGACCTCAAAGCATTCATGCCCGGGACACCGCAGAGGTAAGCGGCATCGAGATCATGCTCACGCTCGACATGTCGGGATCGATGCAAGCGGCGGACATCCGACCGACACGATTTGAAGCCACGAAAGCGGTAGTGCGTGACTTCATCAATCGCCGCCCCAACGATCGGATCGGTGCCGTCGTGTTCGCACGTGACGCGTACACCTTGCTGCCGCTCACGACCGACCGCGAAGCACTGCAAACTGCCCTCAACGGCCTCCAGCTCGATCAGATCGATGCGCGCGGCACCGCGATTGGTAACGCGGTGGGCGTCAGCCTCAATCGGCTCAAGCACTCACACGCCAAGAGCAAGGTGATCATTCTCCTCACCGACGGAGAATCGAACGCCGGCAATTTGTCTCCTTCGCAGGCAGCAGATCTTGCGAGCGCCATGGGGGTCAAGATCTACCCGATCTTGATGGGGGTTTCGGACACGGCGCCGGTCCAACAAGGCACTGGCCTCTTCGGCCGCATGATCTTCGGAACCGCAAACTACCCGGTCAACCCGGAGCTCCTCCAGGCGATGGCGAAAAAGACAGGCGGCGAGTTCTTCTTGGTCAGCGATCGCAAAGCCCTCGAACAAAGCTTTCACCAAATCCTCGACCAGCTAGAAAAGTCCGACATCGAAGACGCCGGACGAGTGTACGCCGATCTTTTCCCGGCCTTCGTCGGTCCCGCGTTGATCTTTCTGTCCCTGGAACTCTTGGTCCTATTGTGGTTGAGGAGGTGGCCATGACTTGGGCTGACCCACACGCTCTTTGGCTCCTGGCATTGCTACCCATCGCCGTTGCTGCGCTCTGGTGGCAAGCGTCCAGGCGGCAACGGGCGACCGAAATGTTTGGCAAGACTGCGACGCTGGAGCCTTTGATCGCGGGCCGGGCACGATGGTGGCGTGCGACGCGGGCAATATTGATGATCATGGGGACGGCGCTCGTGATCCTCGCGTTCGCCGGCCCGCTGTACGGAAGCCGCACGCGTGTGCTTCGCAAGCGCGGCATCGATATCGTGGTCGCGCTCGATTTTTCGAAGAGCATGCTCGCTCAAGACGTGCACCCGAGTCGTATCAAGCGCGCCAAGGCCGAGCTAGACCGACTGCTGAACGACCTCGGTGGAGACCGGGTCGGTCTGGTAGCATTCGCGGGGGACGCCATGGCCTTCCCCATGACGGTCGACTATTCCGCGGTGCGCTTGTTCCTGCGCGACCTCAGTCCAATGGACATGCCGGTCGGCGGAACCGCCATCGGCAAGGCGCTCATCGCGTCCAAAAGATTGATCGAACGCTCGAACGAAGGCCGCACCGATGAAAACGGCCCCGACCGCCGCTCCAAGGTGGTGATCTTGATGACCGACGGCGAGGATCACGAAGGCGATCCGATCGCAGCTGCGAAAGAGCTGAAGGCCGCTGGGATCGAGGTTTTCACCGTCGGTATTGGTTCGAATCGTGGCGAGCCGATTCCGAGCTACACTGCCGACGGCACGCTCGTCGGACACATTAAGAACGCGGACGGCAGCCTGGTCATGACTTCACTCAGCCCGGAGAACGAACGCACACTCGAGAAAATCGCATCGATCACCGGAGGAAAGTACGTGAAAGCGGAAGAGGGCACGGTGGGGATGAACGAAATTCGTGCTGAGCTGGCGAAGCTTCAGGCATCCGAGCGAAAAGCAAGGCGCGTGACTGTGCACGAAAACCGCTTCGTCTTGGCGCTGCTACCCGGATTTCTCTTGATCGTCCTAGAAGCGCTGCTGCCCGAAGCATGGGTCGTCCGTCGGCGAAGGAGGGAAGCATGAGATTCGTCAGCTGGTGCCTGTGCTGTATGGCTGCCCTTGCTTTGCCTGCGGGCGCATCCGCCTGGAGTCCGCTTCGAAGTGACAATGCCAACGTGAAGAAGGGCAACGCACTGATGGCTCAGGAGCAATATGGCCCAGCGCTCGAGGCCTATGACGCGGCCGCGCGGCAGCTGCCTAACGCGCGAGCTGTGCAGCTCGACCGTGGGCTCGCGCTTCTGGGGCAGGGTCTCGGCGACCAAGCAAAGGAAGCGTTCCTAGCGGCGGCGGATCCTTCAGCATCTCCGAGCACGCGGGCGGACGCATATTACGACCTGGGCGTCGCGTACGCCCGAGAGGGAGACGCGGCTTCGCAGCAGGAAAAGTACGAGCAGGCCTCGGCGCAGTTCCGCGAGGCCGCGGACGCTTTCAAGCGAGCGCTTCGCGCGCGGCCCGGAGATCGTAACGCTGCATGGAATCTCGAATACGCGATGAAGCGAATTCGAGAAGAAGAAGAGAAGAAGCAGAACCAGGACCAGAACCAGAACCAGGACCAGGACCAGAAGCAGAACCAGGACCAGAAGCAGGACCAAGACCAGAACCAGGACCAGAACCAGAAGCAGGACCAGAAGCAGGACCAGAAGCAGAAGCAGAAGCAGAACCAGAACCAGAACCAGAACCAGAACCAGGACCAGGACCAGAACCAGAAGCAGGACCAGAAGCAGAACCAGGACCAGAAGCAGAAGCAGGCTGAGCAACAGGGAAAAAAGCAGCCGATGCCTCGGGACGAGGTGCAACGCTTTCTCGATGCGCTAGAGCAGAATGAAGAGAACCTCCCTCTGCAGCGCGCGCGCCGCCGAAGCGCCGGGCGGCCACCACCGGAGAAGGATTGGTGATACGACCCATCACTCTCGCGTTCATTGCGATGGCAGCGCTCACATGGGCCGTGACGGCGGGAGCCGAGCCGGACGTGACCGTGACCGTGGACGCAACGCCAGGCGAAGTGAGTGTTGGCGACACGGTGCAGCTCCAGGTTCGGGTCCGAGCGCGCGGGGGGCGGATTCAGGGCCTGGAGCTGAGTGACCTCAAGAAATATCCGGAGCTGGAGATCGTCTCCCATCAGACCGTTCGCCCCATGCAGTTCAGCTTTGGCTTTGGCTCCGGGGTTCAAATGGAGTCGAGCCTCTCCGACATCTACGTTCTGCGCCCTACGGTGGCTGGCACCTACGCGTTCGCGCCGGCCGTCGCCAAAGTCGACGGGAAGACGTACCGTAGCGCCCCTCTCACTCTGGTCGTTCGTCCGGGCATGGGCGATATGCAAGGCGGCTCTGATCTGGACGCCGGGAACGACGCCACCGTGGATTCCGAGCTGTCGGGCGCTCGCTACGACGGGCGCGCGTTCATGAGGACGGTCGTCAAACCCTCAGAGGTCTACATCGGTCAGCAAATCAACGTCACGGTGTACCTCTACACGCGACTCCGTCTGGCGCCTCAGTCGGTGATGCCTGGCAAACCGTCCATGGACGGGTTCTGGGTACACGATGATCCCATCACCAGCCTGCAGTCACAGATGGTTACGGTCAGGGGCACGCCTTTCCGGGCCTACGTGCTTCAGCGTTCCGCTGCATTTCCACAGCGCTCGGGCGAGCTCACGATCGGTCCGCCGAAGGTCACGTTCGATGTAGGGATCGGCGGCTTCTTCGATGCGCCTGAGCGCGTTGAACGGGTCGGCGTGCCGGTCACGGTTAACGTCAAACCACTCCCCCAACCCGGACCGCCCGATGCGGTCGTCGGAAAGTACACCATCGAGGCGTGGCTCGACCGTACCGCAGCACACACAGGCGATGCCGTAACCCTGCGCATCGATGCGAAGGGCGTTGGCAATGTGCAGGATCTTCGCATCGGCCTGCCCCCCATCGCAGGGGTACGAACGCTGCAACCGGCAATCCGAGACCAGCAACAGTTCCAAAACGGCAAACTTTCCGGCACTCGGTCCTGGGAGTGGATCTTGATTGCAGAGGCTCCGGGCAAGCACACAGTGCCACCGATCGACCTGCACTTTTTCGACCCCGAGACCCAAGAGTACGGTTCCGTGAGCACGCCTACTCTGACGTTCACGTCTAACGGAGCGGCCGTAGCGCCGTCATCGGCGATCGAACCGGCCAACACCCGGCCCAAGCCTCGGATCGCGACTTTCGGTCCCATCCGGATGTACAGCGCACTGACCCGGGACGAGACGCCGGTCCGTGAACGAGGGTGGTTCTTTTGGCTTCTGGCGTTCCCTCCGGCGCTGTTCATTCTGATCATACTGGGGACGAGCATCGCCCGGCGCCGAGAGCAACGCAGCGCGACCGCCGGTGCCATTCAGCGCCAGCTGATCCGCAGCGCGGCGGATGCGCTCCGCGCCAACGACCCCAGGTCCTTCTACGACCGTATCGTCGCGTCGATCACCCATGCTCTGGATTCTCATCTTGGCGAGCCGGTCGGTGGCTTACCGCATGCGGCGCTCCGCGCGCGCCTCGTGGACGCAGGCTTTGACGACGATTTGGCGCAACGACTGATCAACGAGCTCGAGGGAGCCGACTTTGCGCGCTTCGCTGCCTCTGGAGTGAGCAAGGACGAAATGGAGCGGTGCCTACAGCGGACCACCGCGATCATCGAGCGCGTCCAACGCTCGCGGAGGAACGTATGAGGCGCGCGTGGTACATCGCCTTGGCGCTCTTCGTCGCACCCCTCGGCGCCTTCGCGCAAGGGCCGGCTCCGGCTGCCAGCCGTTCATCGCTGGGTGAGATCTTCGAAGCAGCCAATGTCGCTGCATCACGAGGCGACCATGCAGCCGCGATTTCCGACTACAGCAAGCTCGTCGAGGCGGGCGTCCAGGACCCCGACGTCTATTTCAATCTGGCAACCGCATTCGCAGAGGCGGGCGATTACCCCCGTGCGATCCTCGACTACGAACGCGCTCTCACTCTACGTCCGAACGATGGCAAAGCGACGAAAAACCTACGAGCTGCCGAAAAGGCGCTGGAAGAGCAACGCGCCGAGGCGGAAGGCGAAGCGACGATCCAGCGAAGCAGCTCGATCAGCGATGCGATCTACGGAAGCCTCTCGGAGAACAGCCTCGCGGTCGCGCTGTTACTAGCCAATCTCTTGTTCTTTCTCTGTCTCGCATGGGCCTCCGTCGGGCGGCGAAGGGTCCGCTGGCTCTACCCGTTGCTGATCGCGTCTGGCATCGCTCTGCTGTTCTGTGCGATAGGGCTCGGCGCCAAAGCTGGCCTACTTCGAAACGGCCCGCGCGCCGTGGCTCTCGACGATCACGTCGTGCTACGCGAAGGACCCGATCCGCGCGCTCAGGTTCGGGGAGAAGCGCGAGGTGGCGACCGGGGAGAAGTGGTCGCTCGCGACGGCGATTTCGTGAAATTGCGAACGGTTAGCGGGCTGGAAGGCTGGACACCGGCCTCGGGGGTCGGGCTCATCGATCCCGACCACAGCATCCATTGACAACGCAACGCAACAGAACGAGGATGCGGGCCGGCTTGCTGAATCCGGGAGCAATGAAACGATGACGACCGACTCCACGACCAAGATCCTGGTCGCCGACGATGACTTGGAAATATTGGCACTGGTTGCTCGCCGCCTGAGCTCGCTCCCGGCGGAAATCGTCGAAGCTTCGGACGGCGAAGAGGCTCTTCGCCTTGCCCGGCGGGAAAAGCCCAACCTGGTCGTGCTCGACGTCATGATGCCGGGCATGAGCGGGTGGGAGGTGTGCCGCGCGATCCGCGAGGATGAGTCGTTGGGGAACACCGGAGTCATCATGCTCACTGGCATTGGCGAACGCCTCAACGAGATGACTTCGCCACTCTATGGCGCGGACGAATTCCTCGATAAGCCCTTCGAGCTCGACGACCTGGCCGACAAGGTTCGCGAGGTGCTGGCGGAGCGGGGCTCTGCCTGAGCTTTGGCCTCGTTGCCGCATATGCGGTATGTGCTACCCGGCTGACGATGTCGTGGAAACATGCGGTCCTCATCGCCCTCGCCGTAATGGGGACGAGTTGCTCGAAAAAGACTGAGGAACCTTCCGCCACGGAAGAAGGGTCGGCGAAGAACGGGCTGACCGAAGCCCAGGCCGACGAGGTCCTGGCGAAAGTAGGAGATCACACGATCACGGTTGGAGAATTCGCGGATCGTCTTGCATCACAGTCTCCCTACTTGCGCGCGCGCTTCGAAAGCCCCGAGCGCCGCAAGGAGTTCCTCGACAATCTCGTTCGCTTCGAGCTCCTGGTGTACGAGGCAAAGCGTCGTGGCTACGCAGACAAGCCGGAGATTGCACGGGCGCGGCGCACCGCCATGATCCAGCAGCTCATAAAGAAGGAAGTCGACGAACCCCTCCAGGGCGTGGAGATCACGGAAGACGAAGTCAAGACGGTCTACGATGCGAACCCGACCGAATTCGATCGCCCGGCTGAAGTGCGCGCAAGTGACATCTTCATCAAGGATCGTGCACACGCACAGAACGTGCTCGCCCAGGCCCAGAAGGTAGACCTCGCCGGATTCCGCAAATTGGCGCGCGATGAATCCGAAGACGAGAAAACCAAGAACGACGGCGGCGATCTGGAATTCTTCCAAGCCAACGCCGTGGGTCAACCGCCGGCAGCGATTCGGGACGCCGCCTTCTCGCTCCGCAAGGTAGGCGCGGTCTATCCCAAGCTCGTCGAGGAGGGCGGCGGCTACCACATCGTCATGCTGACCGGAAAGCGGGCCGGGTTAAAACGGACTTACGCACAGGCCAAGCGGGCGATTCGCCACAAGCTCGCCAGGGAAAGAAAAGACGCCGCCATGGAGGCGCTGACCAAGCGACTTCGAAAGGAAATCGAGGTCGAGGTCGACTACGACGCCTTAAAGGACATCAAGGTCAACGTGCCTGACTTGCCGCAAGCCCGATGATGCCCCGCCTCGTCATCACTGCATTCATCTTCATCCTAGCGGCCAACGCGGCGCACGCAGACGTGATTGAGCGAGTGGTCGCGACGGTGAACAACGACGCGATCTTTCTCAGCGATCTGCGAAAGCGTGCGGTTCCCTTTCTGCCACAGGTCGCCGAGGCGTCGACGGAAACGGAGCGAATGTCCCGGCTCAAGGACCTCTACGAGGAACTACTCACCTTCCTGATCGACGAAAAGCTCATCCGCCAACTGGCGGCGAGCAGCGGAATCCGCGTGACGGATGCGGACGTCGACAACGCGATCGAAAACCTCCGCACACAAAACAACATGACCGAGGAGCAGTTTCAACAAGCTCTGGTATCGCAGGGCTTCACTCGAGCGCAGTACCGCAAGGATCTCAAGAGGCAGTTGATGCGCCTCAAGTTGATGAATGAGCGCGTACGATCGCGTGTCAACGTGACGGAAGAAGAAGTCAGGGCGCGTTACGAGCAACGCGCGCGGGGGGAAGGCGCCGACCTTCGCTTTCGCGTGTCATACTTGGCGGTTCCGGTCGAAGAAGACGCCTCAGCGACTCAGGTCGCTAGCGTTCGACACGAAGCGCAAGTCATCCGTGCATCACTGACGCCGGAGAACTTCAACGAACGTGCCAAGGAGCTAGGCGGTGGTGAGCTCGGCTGGATTTCGCAAGGCGACCTGCCCCCGGCCTTGGAGGACGCGCTCTTGCCGCTCAGCCCCGGTGAAATCAGCCAGCCGGTCAAAGGCCGGAACGCCTTCCACATCTTCTTGCTAGAGGATCGTCAGGTCGGCGCAAACTTCCCGTCGTACGCGGAAATGAGGCAGGAACTCTACCGAGAGATGCTAGACGCGGCGATGCAGCACCAGGAAAAGATCTTCCTCGACGAGCAGCGCCGCAAGGCTGTCATCAATCGTATGCTCTAAGTGGACGCGATGGCTTGCTCAGGCGTCGAGCGTTCGTCTCGTTTGCTGCTAGGTTAAGCGCCGATGCATGGTGAGGTCAGAATCGAGCGCTGCGGACCCATTGCGCTACTGGTGTTCGACCACGAAAAGCGTCGGAACGCGATCACGGTCGACATGTGGGGGGCTATTCCCGAAGCAGTCCGGGCCGTACAAGAAGACCCGGACACTCGCGTCGTCATCATGCGCGGCGCAGGATCAGAGGCGTTCGTGTCGGGCGCTGATATCTCAGAGTTCGAGAAAACGCGGACCGGCGACGCCGGGAGAGAATACGATGCAATGACCGCGCGCGCGTTCGCCGCCTTGCAAGGACTCGACAAGCCACTCATCGCGTCGATTCACGGCTTCTGCATCGGGGGCGGCGCGGCAATCGCACTGATGGCAGACCTTCGCTACGCGGCGGATGACGCCCGCTTTGCTGTCCCCCCTGCCCGTCTCGGCCTCGGTTACCACACGGCCGGCATCCGGGCATTGATACGCGCGGTCGGCTTTTCTGAAACGGCCCGCTTGCTCTTTACCGGACACCGAATCGCTGCCGAAGAGGCACGCCGAATCGGACTGGTCAACGAAGTCTTCGTCAAAGACGTTCTGGACGAAAACGTCGACGAGCTCGCCCACACCATCGCGGGCAATGCTCCCCTCACGATCCGAAGCGCAAAGATCACCCTGCAGGAGCTGGCCAAGCTGGAGGCCGAGCGGGATACGGCACGCATCGCGGAATCGATCGAACGTTGCTATCAGAGTGACGACTTCAAGGAAGGCGCGAGGGCATTCATGGAGAAGAGGAAGCCGCGCTTCAAGGGAGAGTGACCCCGCTCGCGAGCACGCCCGTCGCGTGCCGTCCTCCGGGGACTCGGTCGCGTAACACAGTTGCTGGCACCGACAGTGACAGTGACAGGGGCAGAGTCAGCGGCAGCGACAGGGGCAGAGTCAGCGGCAGCGACAGGGGCAGCGACAGGGGCAGAGGGAGCGACGCGGGCAATGCGCGGGCGCGGTTTTGCACCGCTTGCGGGTCCTCCAAGGAGGTCCGGGCGGCGTTGCACGTAG
>Ga0114931_10004506_pt1 | contig 17384 bp, 13 predicted proteins | sample 2SBtaG_FD_89579 | JGI IMG/M metagenome (GOLD analysis project Ga0114931, IMG submission 89579) | Deep subsurface microbial communities from Kolumbo volcano to uncover new lineages of life (NeLLi) - 2SBTROV14_V59a metaG | ecosystem: Environmental > Aquatic > Marine > Volcanic | place: Kolumbo...
AGGCGAACCGAGGCAGGTTCCGGCGGATGACCCCGGAGAGCATCAGCGGCCAGGCCACATTGAGAAAGGCGTGGACGATCTTGGACTGCCACCCGCCGAAGGCGTAGGTGGCGGCCAAGGCCAGGCTGTGGAGCGGGGGATACGTGATGTTGGTGCGCCCGGTCCACGTGTAGCCCGGCCAGTGGTAGAGCGCGATATCCAGCGTCCGGTCGTGAATCATGAACCGGGCCCGACCGTCGTAGGAGAAGGCATCCACGGCGACCACAGGATGGTAGATCGCATTGAGGATCGCGACGAGTGTGTAGAGGACGAGAAAACCGGCCAACACTCTCTCGGCGGGAGTCCAGGGGACCGGTTTGCGGCGGGGCATGCTCCTTTTCCGGCTCAGAAGAAGTCCCGAGGCCAGAAAAATCCCCCCGATCGCGGTATAGAGGCCGGCGCCCACGGGAAGTCCCGCCAAAGCGCCCAGGTAGACTCCGACGGTGAGACCGGCATACCCCAGGACGAAGGCGGTTCCCCAGTCCCCGATGCGGCAGCGGATCAGGCCGAATCGAATCATCCAACCGCGGGCACCTGCCGTCACGGCAAGCCAGAGCGCGATTGGGGCCGCCCAGCCGATGAACGTGCTCATGGCCTCGGGCGCTCCCGGTTGTAGGCCACGTCCCGGGGGGAGACCGCAAACATCGAGAGGCCGTCGGCGCGGAGACTGTCGGGTAGCTCGGCGGGAAAGTGTGGGGTGACGAGGACGAAATCCGCTTGCCGCTCGGTGCGGCGAAGCTCCGCTCGCCGGAGGAGGATCCGGGGGTACAGGAAGTAGGCGAGGTGGGCTACCGAAGCGAAGTCGCCGTCCCGGGGATCGTCGGAGATGACGATGACCGCGTCCTGAAAAGTGGAACCGCGAACCTGAAGAATGCCCGGGTAGGACGGCGACGTGGACGCCTGATAGTCGTCATAGGAAGTGCCCAGGCGCACCGGCAGTAGCCGGACCTGGGAGTAGGAGGCATGCAGGCGGGAATCGTAGGCCGGCAACCGGCTAATGAGAGGAATCAGGATCAGCACGAGGATCGCGGCGATCCAGCGCCGGCCCGCCGGCCTTCGGGGGACGGGGGGCGACGACGGTGGTTCGGCGACGGGACGGTTCATCTCGCTCTCGAAGTCGTGTTCGGGGACAGTTCGAATTGCTCTTCGAAATTACGAAAATAATACAAATATAGACAGACGAGGTGAAGTATAGCACGACCGTCACCAGCATCGGCGGAGTGAAGCCGTGATGCTCGATGAGCCAGCCGCCTACCTGGGTCGAGATCATCCACGCGCCGGTCCAGGCCATCATCAGGACCGAGTTGGTTAGGGCGTGGTTCACCGGGCCGACCGCTTCCATGGCGAAGTTGGTCGCCACCGGGTGGTTCATGTTCATGAGGGCGCCCCGGAACCAGAAGGCCAGGATCGCGACGGGAAGACTGGTGGTGAACGCGAGGAGGAGAAAGAACGGAATGGAGAGGAACTCCGCCGCGGCCACCGTCCGGATCATACCGATGCGCCGGGCGAGCACCGGCCCGGTGAGGAAGCCGACCGCGGTCAGGGCCTGGGCGATCGCGAAGACCGCCCCGATCGAGCCGGTGCCGAGATGAAAGCGGTCGCGAAAGTAGAGGTTCAGGAAGGGAATGATGAGCCCGGCCCCGGTTCCTACGATGAAGGCGGGAATCGCGAGACGAACCAAGAGGGGACGGAGGGCGGTCGCGGATCGTCGGCCGGTCTCCCGTTCGGCCGTTTCCCGGCCGGAGGTCCGGTTCAGGAAGAGGTAGGGCAGGAGGGCGAAGCCGAGTAACCCGGTGGCGACGAGGAGAGTGATTCGAAGCCCCAAGAGCGGTGATCCGAGGGTGTCCCCGAGGCGGCGGGCCAGCCACCCGCACCCGGCCACACCGATGACGCCGGCGGTGATCTCGACCGCTTGAGCTGAGCCGAAGAGGTAGATGCGCTCGCGGGGCGTGGAGTTGCGCATGAAGAACGGGGCGGCCAGCACGTTGTGGAAGGTGAAGCCGACGCCGGCAAGAAAGGATGCCGCCAGGAGGGTGGCCGTGCTCACCCCGAGGGACAGTCCGGTGTAGGCGAGGACAGAGAGGCCCGCGGCTCCCAGGAGCAGGAACTTGAACGGATAGCGCTTCGACAGCCAGGCCGCCGCCAGCGCGGTCGCGAGCATCCCCACCGACTGGAAGGAGATGATCCGGCCGATGGAAAAATCGCTGTGCCCCAGTTCCCGGAGGTAGAGATTGAGCAGGACCCAGAAGGTGCCGGAGCCGAATCCGAAAAAAAACGTCCCGGCCAGGAACAGCCGGGCGTTTCTCGAGAACAGGCGGTAGTGGGCGATGTACTCGCCGATCATGCAGGCCGGGACCGCTCCGCCGGCCCGCTAGACCGCGTCGATGACCTGGACCTCACCGTTCTCCTTGCCCACCACCAGCCGATCGGTCAGGTCGACGAACAGGCCGCTCTCCACCACCCCCGGAATTCGCTTGATCTCGCGCTCCAGGCGCTTCGGATCGAACGCCTCGGGGAAGAGACAGTCGAGGATGAGATTATCGTTGTCGGTGATCAACGGATCGTCGCCGTCCGGTTCCATCTTCGGTTCCACCTGGGCGCCGAAGTTCATGAGCGCCTGGCGGACGACCGCCTCGGCGAAGGGGATCACCTCCACCGGAACCGGAACCCCCAAACCGATCTGCTTGGTCATTTTGGATTCGTCCACCACGATGATCACCTCGCCCGAACTGAAGGCCACGACCTTCTCGCGCAGGAGAGCGCCCCCCGCCCCCTTGATGAGGCGAAGCTCCGGGTCCACCTGGTCGGCACCGTCGATGGTGAGATCGAGGCCGTCCACGTCCTCGAGACCCCGGACGGTCAAACCGAGTTCGTCGGCCAGGTGCCGCGTGGCGGAGGATGTGCAAATGCAGAGGATGTCGGAGAGTTCCTTGCCCTCGATTCGCTCCGCGAGGGCTCGCACCGCCCAGGAGGCGGTCGATCCCGTTCCCAGTCCCACGACCATCCCGCTCTTGACGTACTGGACTGCCTTGCGGCCCGCCAATTCCTTCGGATCCATGAATGCTCCCGATTGGTTCTTGACTCTACTCGCAATACGCGACTCCGGTCCGGCCCAGCCGACCCGGAGGCGTCAAAACCGGAGAATGGTACACTCCTCCTCCGGGTAGTGCAATGGGGGATCGATATTTGGAGGGCGAGGCATGCTTTCGGACATTCCCAGCCGGTATCTGGACTGGATTCTCGCCCTGAGAGAGGCGGGGCCCGCCCTGGACATGACCGGGAGCGGTCTTCAGACCCCTCTCTCGCTCCTGGAGCCCCCCACGGACCCGGATTCCTGGGCTCCGGTCGCGGGCGGGGACGGAGAGATTCGGCGACGTCTGGCCGAGCGCTACCGGGTGCCCGAAGCGGAAGTCCTTCCCACCCAGGGCACGAGCCTGGGGCTCTTTCTGGCGACTGCATCCACGGTCGGGGCGGGGGACCGGGTCCTGGTCGAAACCCCGGCCTACGAAGCGCTCCAGCGGTGCGTGGAGGCTGCCGGGGCCGAGGTCGTGGCGCTCGTCCGCCGGCGCGAGGCGGGGTGGGCTCTCGATGCGGACGAGGTGCTCGCTTCCTGCGACGGTCGTACCCGCATGGTGGCGGTGAGCGACCTCCACAACCCCACCGGATGCCGGGCGGGGGCGGCGCTGCCCTCCCTGGCCCGCCGCCTCGAGGACCGGGGAATTGTGTTGTTGGTGGACGAGGTGTACCGGGACTTCGTCCCCGGCCCCCTGGGAACGGCCAGGGCACTGGGGTCCAACGTGATCACCGTCTCCAGTCTGACCAAGGTCTACGGGTTCGGCGGTCTTCGGGCGGGGTGGGTCTTCGCGGCCCCGGAACGGCTCCGGCGCATGGTCAATCTGCTTCGCCTGCTTCAGGTGATCGATCCGGTCCCCGCCGTTGCCTGGTTCCGCCGGGCCCTCGAGAGGGCCGGAGCGATCCGGGAGACATCTCTTGCTCGGGCCGCTCGGGGCGCGGCGCTGTTCGGCGACTGGCTCTCCCTTCACCCGAATCTCGCCGTCGCCCCCGCAGCGGGAGGTATTCATCGGTGGGTTCTCCTTCCTCCCGGGCGAAGCGGCACCGAGGTGGCCCGGACCCTGCTGGAGGAGCACGGGGTGGCGGTCGTTCCCGGGGTGATGTTCGGGGACGACAGCGGAATCCGGGTAGGCGTCGGGGGCGCACCGGACGCAATCCTTCAGGGCCTAGAGGCCCTGGGGCAGGTTCTCGACGGGTCCTGATCCTGTTGCTAGACTGGCCCGGCCCCGTCGCGGGCGGAGGATTCATGGCCAAACAGATGCTGTTCGACGCGGAGGCCCGGGAGGCCCTCCGCCGCGGATTCAACAAGCTCGCCGATGCGTTGCGGATCACTCTCGGGCCCCGAGGGCGCTGCGTGGTTCTCGACAAGGCCTTCGGGTCCCCGGCCGTCTCCAACGACGGCGTGACCATCGCCCGGGAAATCGAATTGATCGATCCCTTCGAGAACATGGGGGCCCAATTGGGCCGGGAGATCAGCTCTCGAACCCAGGAGAAGGTTGGGGACGGCACCACCACCGCCACCGTCCTGGCCCAGGCCCTGGTCGAGGCGGGTCACCGGATCGTCACCGTCGGCGCCAACCCCATGGGGGTCAAGCGGGGCATGGACAAGGCGGCGGCGGTGGTGGTGGCGGAGATCCGTGGTGCCGCCAGGCCGGTTCGCGGGAGGGAGTCCATGGCCCGGGTGGCCACGGTGGCGGCGGGGGGAGACGCCGGCCTGGGCGCGCTCGTCGCCGAGGCGCTGGAGGCGGTGGGACCCGACGGAGTCGTCACCCTCGAAAGCGGTAAGGGCATGGAGACGACCCTCGAAATCGTCGAGGGGATGCGTTTTGACCGCGGGTACCTCTCTCCCTATTTCATTACCGACGCCGACCGCATGGTCGCAGAACTGGACGACCCATCGATCCTTCTCCGGGACGGGAAGATCTCCCGTCTGGCCGATCTTCTCCCGGTCATGGAGGAGGCGGCGCAGGGGGGGCGTCCGCTCCTGGTCGTGGCGGAGGAGATCGAGGGAGACGCCTTGGCCGGTCTGGTGGTGAACCGCCTTCGGGGCAGCCTTCAGGCCGCCGCCGTCAAGGCTCCCGGTTTCGGCGATCGGAGGCGGGCATTGCTGGAAGATCTGGCGGTCCTGACCGGCGGCGTGGTGTTCGCCGAGGAGACCGGGAAGACCCTCGACTCGGTCACCCTGGCCGATCTAGGTCGCGCCGGCCGGGTCGAGATCGGGAAGAACGACACAACCGTGATCCGGGGCATGGGATCGAAGAAGAGCATCGATGGGCGTGCGGCACAGATCCGGAGGGAGATCGAAGCCGTCGTCGGCGACTTCGACCGGGAAAAGCTCCAGGAGCGTCTGGCTCGGCTGAGCGGCGGCGTGGGAATCCTTCGCATCGGCGCCCCCACCGAACTGGAGCTCGAGGAGCGCCGCTCACGGGCCGAAGATGCCCTGGCGGCCACCCGGGCGGCGGTCGACGAAGGCGTCGTTCCCGGAGGAGGTGTGACCCTCCTGCGCGCCGCGGAGGCGGTGGACCGGCTCCCCCTGGAGGGGGACGAGGCGCTCGGGGTGGCGGTGGTGTCGCGGGCCCTGGCGGCCCCTCTGGGTCAGATCGCGGACAATGCGGGCTTCGACGGCGGCCTCGTGGTCGAAGAGATTCGCAATCGGGTCGGTCCGGTGGGTTTCAATGCGATCACCGGGGCGTACGAGGATCTCCTGAAGGCGGGGATCGACGATCCGGCCAAGGTCGTCCACCAAGCGGTCATGAGTGCGGTCTCGATCGCGGGGTTGATCCTCACCACCCAGACCCTCGTCGCGGAGATGGACGAGGACGACGAAACCGGGACCGACGGGGTCTAGCCCCGAAGCTCTCCCGACGCGGCTCCGGGTTGAGTTGAGCGTCATCCCCGCTCCGGTGGATTCCTCGCCGGCCTACCCCGTCTCGGGGCGATTCGCCCCCCCCTCCTCCTGGGCCCGAATGATCCGGTAGGTCGCGACGATCAGTCCCATCAGCAGCCACGGGAAGTACTGGTAGGTCTGGTTTCGCAGATAGTCGATCTTGATCTGGTCCACCAGGAACACCAAGAGCATCACATGGAGCGCCGTCATGAGACTTCGGGGATAGGACGCTTCGTCCAACCCCGGGGCCTTCCAGCGGAAGGACAACCACAGCACGCGCAAGGTGATGAATAGGAAGGCGCCGGTCCCGATCAGGCCGACGGTGTGGAGGTAGAACAGGTACTGGTTGTGAGGCCACAGGTAGGTGTAGAGCCCCTTGCCGGTGAATCCCCGGGTGAGACCGAGATCGTAGAAGGCTCCATGGCCGATGAACGGGTGTTCGAGAGCCCGGGAGAGGATCTCCGGCCAATCCGAGCGCGACTCCGGAAGTCCCCCGACAAAGGTGGTTCCAAGGAGTCGATCCAGGACCGACCCCGACTCCGTGAAGTGGACGACGACAAAATTCATCGCAAAATAGAGGCCGATTCCCACGAGGGATGCGATGACCAGCGAACGAAAGGAAAGTCTCCGCCGGATGACCCAAAGCAGGTAGAGGATGCCTCCCATAAAGGAGAGAGTGGCGCCCCGGGTCACCGTGGTGAGGAGCATGAAGACGGTGAGGACGCTGAGAATCAACGTGAAGAAGCGGTGGTTGGGCGTCGACGCCCTCCGATAGAGGAAGAAGGACGAAAAGAACACGATCGCCATGAACTCCCCGAACAGTTCGTAGTCGTTGAACGGGCCGGTGACCCGGTAGCCCTTGTAGACCTCGGGCGGTGAGTAGAGGATCCAGTTCGGTACCAGGACGCGGCCGGGGAAGAACAGTTCGTACGTTCCGACGAAGATGCAGAGGGCGACGGTGATCCCGAAGATTCTCATGTAAGTGCGTAATTGCGCTTCGGTTCGTATGAAATTGACCATCATGAAATAGAGAAGGAACGACGAGACAATGCCGAACATGTTCTTGACGGCACCCTCGAGTACGGTGGGGTTCTCGATGTTGTAGAAGGAGAGGAGATAGGCGGCCATGAGGATGCCGATGGCCACGTCGACCGGGCTGTGGACCAAGGGAGGGACCTGACGGAGGGTCAGTCGTCCGAGGTAGATCACCGAGGCCAGAACCACGAAGATCATCGTACTGGAACCGACGAAAATGGAGAACGGGAAGGGGAAGAGGAGGGTGATGAAACAGAGGGCGTAGAACGGTTTGGCGCGATAGGATACGATGAAGAGCACCACTCCCGCCAAGGCCTTGATGATCCGGGAATTGGGGGCGTTGATCTGGTTGCCTAGGATCGCGGCGATCATCAGGGCGAGGGCGATCCATCCCCAGGGCAGGTTCAGCGGGCCCCGGAGGGGACCGGGGACGCGATCCCGCCAGGAAAGGCGGTAGCTTGGGGCGGGCTGCCGGTGGCTGGTTCTCATGGCACGATGGGACGCCCCGTCAGGAGGGGACGCTCCCTTGGTTTTCGGCCGAACCGGCGCGGGACTGAGACGACGGATCCTTGATCGCCAGGACGGTCATGACGTCTCCCAGGTTGACGCGAACCGGCCAGGCGGGGAACCCGGTGATCCGGCCGCCGGTGGCGAACCGGACGAGGCTGCGGGTGCTAAAGGTTTTTCCCGAGTGCCGCACTTTCACCACGCGGAATCCGGATTCCTCCAGCAGCCTGGAGACGGTCGGTACGGTGAAATAGTAGAGATGGTGGGGTGGGGCCACCATCCTCCAGCGGCGCCCGGTGACCCGCGCCAGCAGGGATCCGGCATCCCCGGTCGTGAACACGAGATGTCCTCCGGGTTGCAGTCGATCGGCGGCCCTCCGGAGGACGGCGCGGGGGTGCTCCAGGTGCTCGATGGTGTCCAGCATGAACACCGCCTCCACCGGGTCCCCCTCCGGGAGATCCTCGATGCCGCCGGTGAAGACCGAGAGCCCGAACTCCTCGCGGGCCACCCGGCTCGAGAACTCCGAGACTTTGACTCCGCTGACGGACCAGCCGCGACGCTTCGCCGCCAGGAGAAAGAACCCGTAGGCGGATCCGATCTCCAGCAACGACCCTCGTTTCACGGTGCGTTCCGTCCACTCCAGGAGTTCTTCGAAGTTGTGCTCGATGACCGTCTGGTCGTCCCGGTAGCCCGGATAGACGTCGGCCGCGGTCTTGTTCTCACCGTAGTAGTTCGCGTCATAGAGCTCGGCGATGTCCAGGGCGCCGGGGCGGTGGTCCACATAGAGGAGCCCGCAGGTGCGGCAACGGACAATGGTGTATCCGGCGACGGTGACGTGAGGCGTCGTCCCGGCGGTCTCACAAATCTCACAGGCTTTGGCTGGCATGAGGCTCCTTCGTGGCTCCAGGGCTCGCGGTCACGGCCCGAGTATACGTCAGCTCCGCTCCAGGGTGAGGGTCGTGACCCATCGGGCGGAGCGCCCCTCGGTGAGCGACCCTCCCCAGGTCCAGGCCGAGGCGGGAAGGAGCCGTCCGTAAACCGGCGAGCGGCAGGGCGAACCCGGGTGGTTCGGGTCGCCGGCCAGGAAGCGGGGGGAGCCGGGGAAACCCGCCACTTCGATGCGGGCCCGAAACCGCTCCCCTTGAATCCGGAGGGTGTTCCCCCCCGCCTCGCCCCGGGTCACCGCCAAGGGCCAGTGCAACCGGAGCGGGATGGTCTCGGGGCGTCGAAGCTCGACCTGATCCGTGACGGTGACCGTCTCGCCCCGGATCTCGACCCGCCGCCGCAGCTCGCCCCCGCGAACCTTCAGAATTCCCTCAAGGACGGCTCCGTCCGGGGTTCGTGAAGCGGAGACGAGACACCGCCGGTAGGGTCGACTCCAGAGGAAGGGACCGCGTCGATCGGCGAAACTTCGGTTCCCGAGGGTCACGGTGGCATGCGCCGCGGAGGAGACGAGGAAGTCCCGCCAGGGATCGCCGCCGCGGTAGGTATAGGTGCCGGGGTCCACGACGACCGGCTCTCCCCGGTAGCGAATCGCCAGGGCCAGGGCGTCGGCATGGGCATGAGCGGCGATCGAAAGATAGCCGAGAGCGCCGCCGTTGAAGTGGAGATCGATCGCGTCGCCCCGGTAGAACGCGTGGCCGGAGGTCTCGAAGACATCCAGTCGTATCTCGGACGCGGAGCTTGAAGAGGATGCGGATTCGGCCATCGTCGAAGGATCCGCGGGGGAACGATTCGCCTCGCCGGGCGAGCACTCCGCCGCGGGCAGGGCCCGCCGGTCGCCGGTGAGCCAGAAGGCTCGCTCGTTCCCCTTCGTTCGATCCACCGACAGATCCGGAGAGAGGAGCGCGGCGTAGGGATCCGGGTTTTCTTCCGCGAGGGGGAGGACCTGGCTCTCGTCCGCGTCCCCGTAGAGAAACGGACGCCCCGAGCGATCGAGCCCCGCGCGGAGAAATCGCCGGGCCGCTTCCAGGCGCTCGACGGTCGCCGACGCGACCGGCCGGCCTGCGGCTCGGCACCCCCGGACGGCCAGAAGCGCGAAGGCCAGGGCGAAGGAGTGGTAGTGGAAGGCCTGTTCCCGGTTCCCCCCGTCCTCGGCGAACTGGAGGAGGATCTGACGCTCGAGTTCCGCTTGGAACCGCGGGCCGTCCTCCGGGTCGCCGATCCCGGGCAAGGCCAGGTCGACGAGGATGAGACAGGTGAGCTCCGCGATCAAGTGGTTGTTGGCCGAACTGAAGAGCGACAGGTTTGTCGCGATCTGATGGCGCTGATAGTGGACGTGCTCCAGGATGCGCTGTTGCAAGGGTTGGGGTGGCCTCTCCCGGGCGCCCCAGAAGCGCAAGGTGGCAATCCAGTGGAGCAGGCGGAGACCGACGGCGAGAGGCGCCAAGTAGTTCGGCCCGGCGAGGGGCGGGGACTGATCCATCCAGTCGGTCCAGAGAACGGTCAAGCGATCCCGATAGATCGAATCGCCGGTGAGAAGAAACGCCTTGGCCAGGGTCGGGAAGCAGGGGTGGATGTTCAGTTCCCAGAGGTGTTTGATGTCGTAGCGTCCCTCGGGGGAGATCGCGGCCAGACGGGACCAGTGAACGGTGGGGAAGGCGACCCCGGAGAGAGGCTCGGTATTCCAGTCCGGTCGGTCCCCCAGGTCGTGATCTTCGTCGAACCAGCGGAACACGCCCGACAGAATCTCGTCTGCTTCCCGCAGGGTGCGCGCGCGCCAAGAGGGGGGGATCTCCCGGGCCCGCTCGGCGAGGTCCCGGGAAGTGAAGAGCCAGGGGGAGTTCCCGTCGATCTCGATTTGCGGTGGAGAGCCCGCGATCGCTTCGGGCCCTCCCGAAGCGAAGCGGGTCCGGTCCCGCCGGTTTCGCCAGGCCCGGCGGATTCGGTGGCGGGTTTCGGCCGGGTTCATGGCGGCCAGGCGATGCAGGTACCAGCGCAGCATCAGCCAGCGGCGACCGGGAGCGCCGGCGCCTCAAGAGGCGGAGCGGGCGCATCGATGAAGACCTGGAACCAGAGTTCGAGGTTCAGGAGGGTCCAGAGTTCACGCCGGTAGTCCCGGCGTCCGGAGAGGTGCTGATCGACGATCCGCCGGACCTCGCGGGGGTTCAGGATCCCGCGACCGGCGGCGCGTTCCGAGAGCAGGGTCTCTCCCACGAACCCGCGAAGATCCTCGCGGAACCACCGGTCGATCGGGACCGGGAAGCCGGCCTTGGGACGGGCGAGGACGTCCGGGTGGAGCCGTGAGCGGAAGGCTTCCCGGAGGATCCACTTCCCTTGCCCCCGGTGTAGTTTCCACGCGGCGGGAAGGGAGAACGCGAACGCCACCACCCGATGGTCCAGAAAGGGCACCCGGGCCTCAAGGGAGGTCGCCATGCTCATGCGATCCATCTTCATCAGGAGGTCGTCGGCGAGCCACGTCTTGACGTCCGCGTAGAGCATTCGCGTGAGCGGGTCCCGGGTTCCGTCCAGGGCGAGCCAGGCGTCGAGGGGGGCGGTGGCCGCCGCGTCCCGGAGTCGTGCGCCGAGGTCCGGATGCAGGATGGCGCCGCGTCCCTCGCCGGCGAAGCCGGCGAACCAGGAGGCCCAGCGCTCGGACTCGCCCGAAAGCGACAGGCTCCGCTCCGCCACGCGGAGACGGCGCAACGGGAAAGGCGCCGCGTCGAGTCCTCGCCGGAGGAGTCCTTGCCGCAGGAAGCGCGGCAACCGGCCGTAGGGGCGGGCCAGATGGTCCCGACCGTACTTCGGGTAGCCCGCGAAGAGTTCGTCGGCGCCTTCTCCGGTCAGGACCACCGTGACCGTCTCCCGGGCGAGACGGCTGATCAGGAACACCGGGATCGCCGCCGGCTCCACCAGCGGTTCATCCATGTTCCAGATCAGGGGCCTCATGTAGGCGGGAAGATCGTGGTCGGCCATGACCAGTTCGTGATGGTCGGCGCCGACCCGCTCCGCCACCCGCCGCGCGAAGGGCAACTCGGAGGCGTTTCCCTGTGAGCCGGTGAAGCCGACCGAGTAGGTCTTGACCGCCCCGCCGTGGAGTGAGGCCATGAGCTCCACGATGATGCTGGAATCGAGCCCTCCGGAAAGAAGCGCGCCTAGGGGAACGTCGGCCATGAGTCGGTCGCGCACGCTCTGCTCCAGGAGTTCGACGAGGCGTTCCCGGGCTTCCTCCGGCGTCCCCTCGAAGGGTTCGTCGAGCGGAACGTTCCACCACCGTTCGACCCGCAGGCCCTCGCGGTCGGCGATCAGGCAATGACCGGGGGGGAGCTTGCGGATTCCGCGGAAGAGGGTGTGAGGCGAGGGGAGGTAGCGATAGGTGAGATAGAGGGCGGCGGCCTCGGGGTCGGCCTCGCGGGGCACCTCGGGATGGGCGAGGAGCGCCTTGATCTCCGAGGCGAAGACGAGGCCCGTCGGACGCGCCGCGTAGTGCAACGGCTTGATTCCCAGGCGGTCCCTCGCGGCCAGGAGCCGTCGATGCTGGCGATCGTGAAGGGCGAAGGCGAACATGCCTTGGAAGCGTTCGAGACAGTCCGGTCCCCACGTCTCGTAGGCGTGGAGCACGGTCTCGGCGTCGGAGCGACTCCGGTAGCGATGGCCGTCCCGCTCCAGGGTCTCCCGCAGCGTCGCGTGGTTGTAGAGTTCCCCGTTGAAGACCAGGTGGAGCGAGCCGTCCTCGTTGGCGAGGGGCTGATGCCCGCCGGCCAAGTCGACGATGCTCAGACGGCGAAACCCGAGGCCGACCCCCGGCTCCCGGTGCATTCCCGAGTCGTCCGGTCCGCGGTGGGACAACGCGCCGATCATGCGCTCCAGGACCGCGGCGTCGGGAACGCGCTCCCCCGTGAACTCGAAGGATCCGGCAATACCGCACATCTCCGGCGCGTTGCCTAGGAGGCCCGGCGGGCGGCTTCCCCGGCGTCGTCGTCCTCGCGCAGGTCCGACACCTGGACCGAGAGCATGGAGAGGAAGAACGAGCTGAAGATGACCTGACCGCCCACCGCCATCAGCGTGCTCCCGACGATGGCCTGACGGAGCGCGTGCAAGGGGCCGAAGCCCGAGTGCACCCAGGTGAGCGCGACACCGAGATCCACGGCGAAGCCGACCAGGAAAAGTACCAGGCCGAGGACGAGCCCCCGCTCCAGGTTGAAACGGCGCGCCAGAGTCCGGAGGAGCGGATCCCGGCGGTCGAAGTGACGCTCGTAGGAATAGACCTTGGCGAAGAGACCGGTGGTGATCACCTGGACCCCGAGGATGCTGAGCAGGCTCCCGAGGATCATGGTGTGGACGTCGATCTCCCGGCCGGCGATGTGCAGGGGGCCGGGGTAGAGGATCGCCTGGAGCGCGACCCCGAGGCCGAGGAGGATCAGGCCCGGCACCAGGAAGAGTCCGGTGGGGCTGTAGAGGAGCATGAACCGCAGGTGGCGCCAGCCGTCGCGCCAGGTACGCAGATGGGGCGCCTTGGTGCGCGCGTCCTTGCGCAGGGTGATGGGGATCTCGGCGATCTCGAGTTTCGCCTTGGAGGCGTTGATCACCATCTCCGAGGCGAACTCCATGCCCGAGGTGCGCAGGTGCATGCGCGCATAGGCCTCACGGGTGAAGGATCGCATGCCGCAGTGGGCGTCGGAGATGCCGGTGCGAAAGAGCAAGTTCAAAATACCGGTGAGGACCGGATTTCCGAGGTAGCGGTGGAGGAAGGGCATGGCCCCGGGCTCGATTTTCCCCTTGAGCCGCGTTCCCATGACCATGTCGGCCCCGGCGCGCAAAGGTTCCACGAAACGGCCGATGTCGGTCCAGTCGTAGGAGTCGTCCGAGTCCCCCATGATGAAGTATCTTCCCTCGGCGGCGGCGAAGCCGGCGAGGTAGGCGTTGCCATAGCCTTTGAGGGGTTGATGGACCACGCGCGCCCCGAGGGACTCGGCGATCTCCACCGAGCGGTCGGTGGAGCCGTTGTCGGCCACGACCACCTCGCCGTCGATGCCGAGGGCCTCGAGGGTCGCTTTGGCCTTCTCGATGCAGATGCCGAGGGTCTCTTCCTCGTTGAGACAGGGCATCACCACGGACACTTCTGGCACTCGGAACTCCTTGCGGTGGTCGTCCGGGAAACGCGTCTTGCGACGAGCGAACGCAGTTCCCTAGGGATGGATCGGGTGATCGGCTCCGCTCTTTAGAACACGAGGCGGAATCGACGGCGTCGATTCGGAACTGCCAAGTATATCAAACCCGACCGGCGTTCGTGGCGGCGGCTCGGGGGACGGCGAGGCGCCGCCGGTGGCGGCTCACAGGCGCCTGACCCGGGATTCCACCGGCTCGTGCAGGAGGTATTCCCGCGGGTCCCCGGAACCGAGGCCGGAGGCGTCCACCGCGATCAGATCGCCCGGTCCGCCCGGGTAGAGAACGCCGGCGCGACCCGAAAAGCCCAGGGCCACCGCTCCGTTGGCGGTGGCCATCCGTAGGACGGCCACGGCGGGAACGGTCGGAGCCAAGCGGCGTACGGCCCGCATCTCTCCCCAGAGACCCAGGTCTTCGTTGCTCGCAGCACTGTCGGTCCCGAGGCAGAGGAACACCCCGCCGTGGTAGAGAGCCTCGATGGGAGGGGGAGGCAGACTGAGGGTCGCGTTGCTTCTTGGGCAGAGACAAACCGCTGTGTTGGAGATGTTTAGGGTGTAGATTGAATCTTCTTTCAAATGAACTCCGTGGACCAGCAGGGCTCGTTCGTCGAGGATCCCCAGGTCGTCCAGGAACGCCGCCCCGGCGCGGCCCGGCACGGGGAAGGAGCCGTCCCAGACCCCGAGTCCCCTCAGGTAGTTCACCAGCGGACCTCGTCCCCGTTCCAGGAACTCCGTTTCCGAGGGCGGCTCGGCCAGGTGCGTCGTCCAGGGGATGCCGTAACGGGCGGCGGCGGCCGCCGCCTCGGGCCAAAGAGCGGGCCAGACCGAATAGGGGGCGTGAGGGGAGAGTCCCGGCCGAAGGTGGGGCTCCCCGAGGGCCTGGAGCCTCTCGACGGAGGCGCAGGCCGCCTCGAAGGAGCGTCGGGCCGCCGCCTCGTTTACACCGAGGAATTCGAAGAAGACCCGAACGGAGACGGCCGGGCCGCCCTGCAGTGCCTCGATTTCCTCGGGGCGGCTCGCGATCTCGCCGAGGAGCCCGGTGCCGAGGCGGTGGGAGGCGGCGAGACCGGCGCGGATCGCGGCCGTCACGCCCGCCGCATCCATGGCCCGGGCGGCGGGGACGACGCTCTCCAGCCAGGGGATCAGGCCGCGTCCTCGGGGGTGCTTTCCCGCTTCCAGGGTCAGCGCCAGATGGGTGTGGGCGTTGACCAGGGGCGGAAGGAGGATCGCTTCGCCGTGGTCCACCCGCCGTGCGGCGGGAAAGTCGGCGCGCATGTCGCGTATCGACCCCAGACCAACGATGCGTCCGTTCTCGACCACCACCGCGCCGTCGCGGAGCGGCGGCGCCTGGATGGGGAGGACGTGGCGGGCCTCGTGGGCGGTTCCTGTCTTCGGGGGGCGGTCGCGCATCCCCTAATCTTCGGCGGTCACGGGGTGTTTGTCATCCCCGATCCCGGCGCATTGTCGCCCCCGCACCCGGCGAGTATCATGGTGGCTTCCTGAGAGCCCTCTCCAAGTCCCTGGAGCGCTTCATGACCGACGACATCGCCCGTGACGAACTCGAACTGGACGTCCTCTTCGTGGGCGCCGGTCCCGCCGGTCTTTCCGGCGCCATCCATCTCGCGGACCGCATCGCCGCCCACAATGAGGCGGTGGCGGCGGGGGGCGAGGGGCGGGCATTGGAACCTTCCATCGCCGTGATCGACAAGGCGGCGGAGCCCGGGGCCCATCAGCTTTCCGGGGCGGTCCTGGATCCGCGCGGTCTGGACGCCCTCATTCCCTCCTGGCGCGACGAGGGCTGTCCGATCGAGGCGCCGGTGGGGGAGGATGCGCTCTACTTTCTCTCCTCCGCCAAAGCCCACAAGGCGCCCTGGACGCCGCCGTCGCTCCGCAACGAAGGAAACTTCGTGATCTCCCTCAACCGTCTCACCGGTTGGCTGGCGGAGCAGGCGGAAAAGCGCGGGGTAGATGTCTTTCCCGGTTTCCCGGCCGCCGCGGTGCTGACCGAGGGAGACCAGATCACCGGCGTACGGATCAAGGACGCGGGCATCGACAAGCACGGGGAGCGCAAGTCCAACTTTGAGCCGGGCCCTGATCTGAAGGCCAAGGTGACCGTCTTCGGCGAAGGGACCCGAGGGAGTCTCACCAAGGTGCTCTCCCGCGAACGGGGCCTCGAGGGCCGGGTGCCCCAGACCTACGGCACCGGGGTGAAGGAGGTCTGGAAGCTGGCCACGGGCCGGGTCGCCCCCGGAACCGTCTACCACCTGATGGGCTATCCCCTCGATGCCCGCACCTACGGCGGCGGGTGGCTCTACGGCATGAGCGAGGACCGCATCTCCCTGGGGCTGGTGGTGGGGTTGGATTATCGAAATCCGTACACGGATCCACATAAATTGTTTCAAATGATGAAATTACATCCTTGGATTCGCGGGATGCTGGAAGGTGGTGCAATGGAGAACTACGGGGCCAAGACCGTGCCGCTCGGCGGTTGGTTCTCCATGCCCGAGCGCGTCCTTCCGGGGGGACTGATTGTGGGCGACGCGGCGGCGTTCCTGAACGCCGAGCGACTGAAGGGGATCCACCTCGCCATGGAGAGCGGCATGATGGCCGCCGACGCGATCTTCGAGGCGCTTCTCGCCGAGCGCTACGACCGGGAGCAACTGGAACGCTACAACGAACTCTTCGAGGCGAGCGCGGCCCGGACCGAACTCCACAAGGTCCGAAACTTCCACCAGGGCTTTCATGGGGGACGCCTGGCGGGGCTGGTCAACGCGGGCGTTCTGATGGTCACCGGCGGCGCGGGTCTCACCGGTGACAAGACCACCGTCGCCGCCGATCACACGCACATGCGCCGTCTGGGCGACGGTGCGGCGCGGCCGCTTCCGGCGGTGGCCTTCGACAACGCGCTCACCTTCGACAAGGTCACCGACGTGTTTCATTCCGGCACCAAGCACGAGGAGGACCAGCCCTCCCATCTGCTCGTGAACGACCGGGACATCTGCGCCGGCCGCTGCGTGGAGGAGTACGGTAATCCCTGCGTTCATTTTTGTCCCGCCGCGGTGTACGAGATGGTGGAGGGGGAGGCCCCCTCGGGAAAGCAGCTCCGGATCAACGCCTCGAACTGTGTCCACTGCAAGACCTGCGACATCATGGACCCCTACCAGATCATCACCTGGGTGCCTCCCGAGGGGGGCGGCGGTCCGAGCTACACGAACCTCTGATCGGATTGCCTCGGACCGCCCCGACGCCGCGTGCGCCCGGGATGTCGTTCTCCGCGGCGACCAGGGAGAGACCCACATGGCATGGATTCGCGTTCCGAGTTGGGCCAACGCCGCCGGCAAGGCCAAGGAACTCTATGATCGGTTCAAGACGTCCGACGGAACCATGGACCGGATCCTCGGGATCCATCGGCTGCATCCGGAAGGCCTGGAGGTTCACCACGCGCTCTACCGCGAGGTGATGTTCGCCCACGGCCCGCTCTCCCGCCGCGAGCGGGAGCTGGCGGCGGTGGTGGTGAGCGCCGCCAACCGGTGCCACTACTGAATCGCCCATCACGGGGAGTCTCTCCGTCGACTGGGCCGGGACGAAGCTCTGGTGCGCGAGGTGGCGCGCGATCCGCGGGGCGCGTCCCTCGAACCGAGGGACCGGGCCATCGCCGACTACGCCTGGAAGCTGACCCGGGAGCCGGATGCCATGGTCGAGACCGATCTGGCGCCCCTGCGCGCGGCGGGTCTTACGGA
>Ga0114931_10004507_pt1 | contig 17382 bp, 10 predicted proteins | sample 2SBtaG_FD_89579 | JGI IMG/M metagenome (GOLD analysis project Ga0114931, IMG submission 89579) | Deep subsurface microbial communities from Kolumbo volcano to uncover new lineages of life (NeLLi) - 2SBTROV14_V59a metaG | ecosystem: Environmental > Aquatic > Marine > Volcanic | place: Kolumbo...
ACGCGGTCCACAGGCCGCCGTGCTCGTCGTCGACGATTCGTTCAGCATGGCCTATCGCACGGGCGGCTCGTCCCTGATGGAAGAAGCCAAGTCGCAGGCGCGCAGCATCCTGGAGCAGTTGGGCCCGGAAGCCGACGTGGCGATCGTGCTCGCGTCCGAAGGCGCCGATAGTCCGCGCAAACTCAGCCGGGACCACATCCGCATTCGCGACAGCATCAAAGACATCAAAGTGCAGTGGCGGCCCGGCGACCTGACCACGGCGCTGCGCCGCGCGGCTCAGCTATTGGCCACCTCTGATCACGACAAGCGCACCGTGTTCTTGCTGTCGACGGTGGCGGGTTCGGCGTTCCACGGCAACCAGCCGGCGTGGTCGCCGAACGCCGGCATCACCTTGACCGTGGTCGATCTGGTGAAGCCGGGTAGCCTGGCCAACGTCGCCGTCACCGATCTGCAAGTGGAAGCAGACGCCACCAGCGGCAGCCGCGGCATTCGCGTGACCGCCGAAATTGCCAACTTCGGGTCCAAGGCCGTGACCAAGTGCGGCGTCGCACTACGCATCGGCAAACAGGTGGCGGCGCGCGGCCTGGTCGACCTGCGCCCGGGCCAGCGCCAGCGCAAACGCTTTCTGGCGACGCTGCCGGAAAACACACGCACGGCCGACGTGGTCGTCGAGATCGACGACGACAAGCTGGCGGTCGACAACAAGCGCTACGCCCGCATGGAGCTGCGCGACCAGGTACGTACTCTGCTGATCAACGGCGACCCGCGCACGGTGCGCTACGAAGACGAGCTGTTCTATCTGTACCTGGCGCTGCGCCCGGGCGACCGCTCCGACAGCGGCACCGTATTGACCACGGCCACCGTCGCCGAGATGGACAAGCTGCGCCTCGGCGACTTCGACGTGATCGTGCTCGCCAATGTGCCGGCGCTGCGGCGCAAGCGCGTAAACCGGCTGCTCAGCTGGGTTCGCGCGGGTGGCGGCCTGCTGGTCACCGCCGGTGACAACGTCGACGGCGACGCCTACAACCGCACTATGCTGCCGCTGTTGCCCCAGCGGCTCAACACAGCCCTGGACGTGGGCTACGGCGCCGGACCGAAAGAAAAGGACGGCCGCGCCCTGCACCTCACCAAGTTCGACTCCGACCACGAGATCTTCAGCGTGTTTTCGAAAAACGCCCCCGGTCTGCGCGAGGCGCGCTTCCGCAAGATCATGCTGCTGGGTCCCACGTCGCGTGTGGACTCGCGCAAGGTGCTGGCCCGCTACACCAACGGTGCCGTCGCCCTCATCGAGGCGCGCAGCGGCAAGGGCCGCATGATGTTGTTCACCGCCACGATCGATCGCGACTGGACCAACCTGCCCATCTATCCCGGCTTCTTGCCGCTGATGCAGCAGACCGTGCGCTATCTGGCGCGCAAACAAAACCGGCGCAGCCGTGCGCCCATCTTCGTCGGCCGCAGCGCAACCCTGCCGATCATGCCCGACGACAAGCGCATCGAGGTGCGCTCGCCATCGGGCAAGCCGACCGTGATCGAAGGCGACGCCCTCGTGGGCAAGAAGCTCGCCCGGTTCACCGCCACCTCCGAGCCCGGCTTTTACCGGGTGTTCGCCGCCGACAAGACCGGCAAGTCGCGCCAGCGCACCGAGGTCAACTTCGCCGTCAACATCGACCCGCGCGGCTCTGACCTGCGCCACGCCCATGCCAACCTGCTGCCCGCGTCATCGGCACCGGGCAAGCCGGGCGAAAACAGCACCCACCGGCGCAAGGTCGAGCTATGGCACAGCGTGGCCATCGGCCTGCTGATGCTGCTGTTGCTCGAGTCAGTGCTGACCTTGCGCTGAGCGCCTAACTACCACCGCCCGGCCACGGAATCGGCACCGGATTGCCCTTACCGCCCTGGGCGGGATAGTCGCCGGCTCGGGTCATGTAGTTGTTGACCGTGTCCATGGCCATCTTGCATACGCTCATGCAACCCGACGATGCGAACGACTTCTTCCCCTCGAGTTGCTCCTCGACCGCCTTCCAGTCGATCTTGTCGGCTTCCGGATCGGTCTTGTGCTCGTCCGGCGCGTAGGTCTGCTCCATGTCATACCAGGTGCGCGCCTTGTTGAGCCAAGCCTCGATGTCGTTGAGATTCTTGATGAACGCGTCGTACTCGTGCTTTTTCTGCTCGTAGTCCTGAATACCCTCGGTTTGGTCGTAGGTTTCGCGAGCGGCTTGGTGCGCTTTGTCCGCGGTCTTGAATTCGTCTGACAGAGTCCCCTCTTGCAGCGACTGCTCGCGCTCGTCGCGCGTGCGGTCGTAGTCGGCCAGCACCTTGTTCTTGTGCTTATCCTCGACCCGCCGTTGCCACTGCCGCTTGGCTTGCGCCCGAAATTTGCCCAACTCGCTGAGCATTCGGCCCCAGCTGATTTCTCCGCTGATCCACGCCAGATCGTCATCTTCGGCGTAGCTGTCGGGAGGCGCTTCGAACGGCATCGGCGCCTCGTCCCGCTGTCCGATGGAGTCCAGATGACGCCCGGCGCCCTGGGTTGGCTTCGACTTGATCGCCTTTTTGATCGCAGCGAGAACCGCATGGGCGAGTGGCTTCACCGTCGTCTGGTGACTCTCGATATTGACGAATATCTCCGCGATTACAGCATCAGCACCACTGGCTTTCTGGTAGTCCTGCAGATGGGTCATCAAGCGCGACATGCCCTTCTGCGACCGAGCGATCTCCTGGTTCTTGTGCTTGTGCTTCATCAGCGCCTCGCTCTTGAGCGACGTGGCAGCGCTCTTGAGCTGATTGACCGCTCCGGTCTTGGCGTACGCGACTTTGGCAGCCTGTCCCTTCAGCTGGCCCTCGAGGTTGGTGATTGCCTCGTCGAGCGAGGGGTCCTTGTACATCTGGTCAATCGCGATCTCCATTCCCGCTTTCACGGCGTTGAACGCAAACGCGATCCCGAACTCCTTCCAGTTCTTGGCAGAGGCGGCATCCTTCAGATTGTCGATTACGAATCCCACGATCTTCTTCGTGGTTTCGGCATTCGCCTTGTTCTTTTCCTGCTCGGCCTTTTTCTCGTCGAGCTTCTCCTGTTTCTTGGCGTTGTCGTACTCCTGTTTGAGCGCATTGCTCTGCGTCACGAGACCAGCCATAAGGTCCTTGTGGCCCTCGAGTGACTGAGCCACTTCTTTGAGCGCTTTGCCTGCCTTGTTGATCTCGCCGATCTTGTCGCGGAGCTCACCAAAGTCCTGCCGCATATCTGTGCTCATTGAAAGCTGCTGGTTGGAAGCTCGCGCCACCGATTGTGCCAACTTCTGAGCGCTGGGATCGTGAGCCGACATGAGCGCCTCGTATGCGGTGTCCACCTCGTCGAGCGAAGGCTTGGCCATATCTTTCATGCTGTTGTGCATGGTCGTCTTGACCGCCTCTATCGCCTGGCGGCAATTGAGCGACGCGTGCACGTTGAGAAACTTGGGCCCGTCATACAAGCCCGACTGAATGGCCATAGGCGGCGGAGGCGGCGGCGTGGAGCCCTTCTTGTGTTGGACGCCGGTGCTCATCGTCGTCGATCCACCCGAGTAACGGTCCAACAGCGCCTCGGCCGAGCCGCCCGCCACCACTTTGTCCGCTACCGCGTCGGCATGCTGCTCGAACTCGTCGCCGTCGCTGCCCACCCCGTCCTTGAGCTGAACGCCCGACCGCTGCTGCACCACATGGGCGGCCTCGTGCGCCGCAGTGTGAAGATCCGGCGTGCCACCAAACGCGACGTTGGTACCACTCGCGTAGGCCAAAGAGCCCATCGCCTGGTTGGCGCGGCTGGCCGAATCGCCCACATGCGCTCGCACGCCCGAGACGTCGTGTCGACCGAACGATCGCTGGATCTGGTCGTAGAACGGCAACAGTACGCCGCTGCCAGACACTCCGTCCGCAGCCACCGACATCACCTCGTCACCTGACAGCTCACTGCTGCCCGACGTCTTCTTTTGTACCGGTCCGCGCTTGGCCGCTCGCTTGCGCCGACGAGCCTGCTGCCCAGTGGGGTTGCCGTCGTCGGTGTCCTTCTTGTCGGCTGTGTCGTCAGTGGCGGAGTCTTTGGCAGGCTCGTCGGCCTTTGGCGTTTTGCCACCGTCCTTGCCGCCGGAGATCAAGCTGCCGAACTGTTCGTGGGCCATGTCCATGGTCGAAGGCACGGTGTCCAGCTGGCCAACGATCACGTCGAACATGGCGTTGAACTTGCTCATCGCCTCCTGGGCACGCGGGTCGGTTTGGTCTGCCAGCCCGTGAGTCGCGCCGGCCGCACCGGGCTCGGCAACGTTCTCAACTTTCTGTGCCCCCTTCGCAGAGGGCGCCGGAGCCTTGGCGGCTTGGCCGCCGGGCTTTCCCGGCTTTTTCTTGAACTGGACGCCGTGCGGCTGCAAGTTTCGCGTTCGCGTGACCTTCCCGGCGGGGGTGCTGAACGATGTTGCGTGCTCTGTCCCGGGTTGCGGCCCCCACTGTCCCTTTCGATTTCGATAGCTTGACTGGCTCATACCTGCTCCTCAACTGATTGAGGAGCGAAGCTGAGTTTGTGACAGGCAACTCAGCCGTACGCCTGTCCCGGTGGGAGATTGGGCATCACAGCATCGGTCTTCGGCTCTACCATGTCCCACAACGGATGGCTCGGAGAGGGTGCCGCGACCATCTTGTCGACCAGCGCGAGCTGTTTCTTGATCGCCGCGGTCGCCAGCTTGGGACTACGCTGTTTCATGATGCCCTTGAGCGGCCCGAACACGCGTTCGTTTGCCGTCGGTGACGAGAATCTGCGGCTGGGGCCTGCCGGCCGAGCCGGTCCACCAGGTTGAACCGCCGAGGTAGCGGCCGGTCAGCCCCTTGACGGTCAGGTTGCCGAGCGTGCCGAACCGGATGCCGCGCTGGTTGGACATACCGTTGTAACCGCGGTGCAGCGTCACCGTGGCGCCGCCGATGTGGGCCAGGTGTAGGCCGCGGCGAGCCAGCGCGGCGCGATACGCAGCGTTGGTGCGCTTCCACGCGAGCGTTTGCAGCACGCCGATGCGCTTGTTGCCGGGTTTGAAACAACCGCGTGTGGGCGCGCGCACGGTTTTGCCGGCGCTGGCGGCGCGCGGCCCGAACGCGCAGATGGCCGCAACCATTAGGGATGCTACGCGGGTGGAGCTCACAATGACCTCGAAAGCAGGCGACGGCGACCGGACACCGGATCATACGCGCAGCTCGCAGAGTCGATCTATGCTGCGGTCGATGGCCGAGCCGCGACACTTGCTCATCGTCGCTCACACGCCCACGGACAACACGCGGGCGCTCACCGCCGCGGTGCGGCGTGGCGCGGCGCATCCGGATGTCGACGGCGTCACCACACGCCTGGTTGCGCCGCTGGCGGCCGGCGAGACCGAGGTGCTGTGGGCGGACGCCATCATCCTGGGCACACCGGCCAATTTCGGCTACATGAGCGGCGCGCTCAAAGACTTCTTCGACCGCATCTACGATCCGTGCCTGGACAAGACCGCGCGCCTGCCCTATGCGCTGTTCATCCGCGGCAAGACCGACGCGACCGGCGCTCTCACCAGCATCGACAAGGTCGTCGGTGGTCTCAACTGGCGGCGCGTTGCCGAGCCGCTCCTCGTGGTCGGCGAGCTCACAACCCAACACGTCGCGGCGTGCGAGGAGCTCGGCATGACCATGGCCGCGGGGCTCGAGGCGAGGATCTTTTAGAGCCCCTCAGTCCATGGCCACGCCGGGGGCGAACGTGCGGACGATCTTTTTCGGCGCCACGATGCCCTGCTCGGCCATGGATTGCTCGGCGTGGGCAACCAGGCCGTGGCCTTCGGTGCCGCCGATGCGCTTGCCCCGGCAACAGCGAACGACGGCGGCGAACAGCCCCATGTGGCACTCGGTGAACCCGACCTGAGCCGTCTCCAAAAACTGCAGGCAGGCATCATCGTCGCCCGTGCGCGCGGCGATGCCGGCGCAGAGCAAATCCGCCAGTGGCTGCGCCCACGCCACATCCTCACGGCGCACCTTCTTTACACACCGGCGCGCTTCGCGCAGCAGCGCCGGCTCGGCCGCAGCCATGGCCACGGCCGCGCGGCCGCGTAAGGTCCAGCCCTCGATACGCACCACCTGTACGCGCGGCAAGAACGATTTCCGCAAGTCGGTCCAGGTGTCGGCGACGGCGCGCCACGCGGCCTCGTTATCGCCGCGATACAGCTCGATGTGCACACGGGCGACCATCTCCCAGTAGTGCTGCAGGTGATAGCCGCGCTGTGACCACTTGGCCATGGCATCGTCCAGCCGCCGGCTCGCTTCGTCGGGCTCGTCGCTCACCAGCCACGCCATCACGTTGAGGCTGGTCGATAAATTGGTCAGTGAGTAGATGTCGCTGCGCGCCTCGGCCTCGTCGACCAGGCGCACAATGCGCCGCCGCGCTTCCCTCATCTCGCCCAGGTAATACAACGCCCACAGCGCGTACAGCTCCACCGACACCCACTCGAACACCAGCCCCGAGCTGTGCTTGCGCAGAATCGCAACAGCCTGATCGCAGCGTGTGCGCGCCTGTTTGAAGTCGCCCCGCTGATACGCGCTCAGACCGCGCACCCCCGGGATCCAGCCGTGAATGTCCCGCGTCGGCATCTGCCTGGCGAGGTCCTCGGCCATGTCGAGAATGCGAGTGCAACGGCGTCGTGCCTTGTCGCCGCCCGTGGACGCGATTCCCGCTTCGATGACGAATGCGCGCGCCAGCCGGTGACGCTCGCCGGCCTTGAGCGCCAGCAACATGTGCCGGGTCTGAAAGTCGGCGCTGCGGATGTGATCGGCCATGACCAACCCGCACGACGCCGACCACAGCACGTCGATGCGCCGCAACAGCGCCGGCGGAATCTCGCCTTCGTCGCGCAACTTGTAGCCGAAGCCGCGCACGCGGAGCCGCGCGCGCCGCAGCACCAGCCACAGCACCGAGCGGCCGTTTGGGGTAACCGAAATGCCGCTGGCTTTGAGCACCGACTCCATGAGCTGCACGCCCTCGTCGATGTGCCCCGAGCGCAACAACTGCTCGGCTGCCATGCGCCGGAAATCCAGAGACGCCCCGGCGTCCGCCGACTCGGCGGCCTTGATGTAGGCCGTCGCCGCCTCGGCGCCGCGTCCGGCGTCGGCCAGCACGTCTGCGTGCGCCGCCAGAGCGGCAAACCGATCGTTTTCCGGCAGCGCCTGGGTGGCGATGGCCCGCTCGAACAAGCTGGCGGCGTGATCGAAGGCCAGAGCCCGCTGCGCCTGGCGGCCCACCGCGATCCAGTGTTTGGCCGCGCGCTCGAGCTCGCCGGCGGCGGCGTAGTGGTCGGCGAGCGCCTCTATGTCGGGCTTTTCCTCGAGGGCCAGCGCCACCGCCAGGTTGCGATGGATGGAGTGTGTTTGCGCACCGTTCAGGTCCGCGACGACCAGCGAGCCAATGCGATCGTGATAGGGCTCGAGCCGGTCCCGGCCATGACCGCCGCGGGTGCGGATGAGATGGCGCTGCTTGAGCAAGGCGATCTCGCCGGCGTCGTTGTCGACGAGCTGAGCCGCGTGGCGCGCCGTCGCCTCGCGGATGGGTCGCCCGGCCACCGACACGACGTCGAGTAGCCGCCGCGCGCGGTCGGGCAACTCGGCGATGCGATGGCGCACTACCTCGTCCAACGAGATCGTGCCAATCGACGTATCGCTGACGATCTCGGCGCGGACATAGCGCACCAGCTCGTTGATGAAAAACAGGTTACCGCGCGACTCGCGGGCGACGCTGTTGACGAGCGCCGGCACCATCTCGCTGCCCGGCCCGAGCATCCGCTCGACCAGCCTGCGCGTATCGTTTGGCGATAGCCGGTCGACGTGCAGCTCGCGCACTTCACACGGCAGCGGCATCAACGCGCGGAAGAATGGGTGGTCGTCCCATTCGGCGGTGCGGAAGCTGCCGATGAACAGAATCGGCGGCGCATCGGGCGGACGCACCAGCTCGCGCAACAGCATCGCGCTGTCGAGATCTCCCCAGTGCAGATCGTCGACGTGGAGCACGATGGGGGCATCCGCCGACAGCGTGTACAGAATGTCGCGCAACGCGCTGATGCCGCGGCGGCGCAGCTCGGCTGCAGGCAGCGGCTCGTCGTCGCCGTGCAGTCCGACCAACGCCTGGACCCGGCGCAACACCGGGAACAACCGCGCCAGCGCCAGCAACTTGAACGACGTGGCCGCAGCGATGCGCTTTTGCGACATCGACAGCAGGTAGCGACACAGCGCGTCCATCAGCGGATCGAGCGCCTTGTACGGAACCGACTCGGTCTCGTAACACCGGCCCGACAGCACGATCGCCCCCTCGTCTCGCTCGATCTCGGCGAGGAACGTGTTCAGCAGCGCCGTTTTGCCCATGCCGGGCGCGCCGTGCATCAACACCACGACCGGATCGGCTTGCACCGCGGCGTTGAACGCCGCGCGCAGCTGCGAAAGCTGCGCCTCCCGGCCGACGAGCTCGGGAGAGTCCAGCACCGAAGCCGGCGCGTCGTTGCCGGCACCGAGTCGGCGCAGGATCTCGGCGCCGTCCGGTCTATTCTGAGGGCGTGGCGCGAGCAGGCCGCGGCACAGCTCGTCGATGTCCTCGGGAACGTCGGGGGCATAGTGGCGGGGCGACGGCGGCTCCAGGCGTTTGCGCGCCTCGATGATCTGCGGCAGCGCGCCACCGAACGGACGCCGCCCGGTAAGCGCCTCGTAAAGCACCACCCCGACGCTGTACCAGTCACTGGCGGGAGACAACGCCCGCCCGGCAGCCTGCTCCGGAGACATGTACACCGGCGTGCCCACGATGTCGGCGTCGCCATCGCCATCGGCCAGATCGGCCATGACACCGAAGTCCAGCAGCACCAAACGCCCCGATGGCGTCACCATGATGTTGTCGGGCTTGATGTCGCGGTGCAAACGACCGGCGTCGTGCAACGCATTGACGCCCGCTGCCAACTGGCGCAGCCCGTCGACCAGCCGTTCGAGTTGCTCCGGCTCGGTCAGTCCCTGGGCGAACCGCGCGCCGAGATCGGTGGCCGACAGAATACTCGTGTCGCCCTCGTCGTCCACGTGGGTGGGCAGCTTGCGGAACTTGCCCGCAGCGCCGGAACCGTCTTGTTCATCACCGTCGTCATCGGGCGCGTCGTGACCATGGCGCACGTAGTGCAAGAAATCGACGCCGTCGACGATCTCCATGGTGAGACACCAGGTGTCTTCGGCCGATACCAGCTCGTAAAACTGCACCAGGTTCTCGTGGCTGACATCGGCTAGCGCGCGAAACTCGCGCTTGAACATGTACAGCGCCGTGGGATCGGTGGTGCGCAGGACTTTGAGCGCGACCTCACTGCCGCGCTCGGTATCGAACGCACGAAACACCTCACCCATGCCGCCGCCACCCAGGCGCTCTTTGATGAGAAAGCGCTTGCTGGCGGGAAAGTCGATGACGTTGTTGTCGCTAGCCAACGCCGCGCTCCCCTTCGACAATGCGCCGGGCCAGCGCCACATGCTCGGCGCAACCGACGACGTCGAGCCCGGGCGCGGTTCGCTGCCTGGCCGCGTAGCTCTCCTTGACCCGGCGCACCGCCGCCGCCGACTCGCCGACGCGAGCGCGGAATGCCGGGTTGGTCTCGGCGGTGCGCACCAGGGTTTCGAACATGTCGTGCTGCGAGGCGACGTCGTTGCACGCGAGCACGCCATCGCAGCCTGCCTCGATCGCCGCCACCGCAGCGTCGCCGGCGCCGTAGTGGTCCGCGATCGCGTTCATGTCCATGTCATCGCTCAACACCAGCCCGGCGAAACCGAGGCGCTCGCGCAACAGGTCCGTGATCACCGCCCGGGACAGCGTTGCCGGGCGGTCCGGGTCGATGGCGTCGAACACGATGTGCGCGGTCATCACCAGCGGCACCCCGGCTTTGGCCGCGCGCCGGAATGGCACCAGCTCGACGTTCTCCAACCGCTCGAGGGAATGGGACAACCGCGGCAGCTCGAGGTGACTGTCGGTGTGGGTGTCGCCGTGGCCGGGAAAATGCTTGCCGCACGCCATCACTCCGGCCGTGTCCAGGCCGCGCGCGAACGCCAGCGCCAGCTCGGCCACGCGCTCCGGCTCGGTAGCGAACGCCCGGTCGCCGATAATCGGGTTGTCGGCGTTGGTTTGAACGTCCAGCACCGGCGCGAAATCCACATCGAAGCCGAGCGCGCACAGCTCGCGACCGATGCCCTCACCGAGCTGGGCCGCCAGCGTGGCGGCGCGGGCGCGGTCGAAACCGTCGAGCTCGAGCATCGGCGGCCACACGGTGCCGGGGCTGCGCACCCGCTGGACGCGCCCGCCCTCCTGATCCACCGCGATGAGCAGCGGCGCGGCCGCGTCAGCGGCGGCCTGGTGGAGCGACGCGTTGAGCGCGGCCACGGCTGCCAGGTCGTCGCCGCCGTCGCCCTGCGCGACATTGCGCCGGTATAGGATGGCCGCGCCCATGCGGCCGGCGGCGATGCGCGCGCGTGTGGCTGGGTCCAGTTCGGTGCCGGGGAAGCCGAACCACAGAAGCTGGCCCACGTCCTGACGGATGTCGGTCACCCAGCCAGTTTAGCGCAGCCCAGCGACGATCGCGCTATGGACCTGTCGGTGCGGGCGAGACCAAGCCAATACAACTCAGCGCTTTGACCGGACAGTCCACCACCTGCTGCGGCGTCACATCGATGGTGAACACCTGGGTGAACACCTGGCTGGCCGTGTTGGCGGTCTGATACAGAATGTAGCTATCGGGGACGGGCGGCGGCACCAGGATGCCGGTGATCCCGAAGATCGCCTCGCACTCGGCCAGGGACGTATCGGCGGTGGTGCCGTTGAGCACCGACTCGAGCTGAACATCGTAATGCTGCACCGCGTTGGCCGGACCGAGCAACCACGTGCAACTGGCGCCGATGTCGCCGACATTGGGCAACAGCGCGCGCGCGTTGGGACACACCATGCCCGCGCGCACCGCCAGGGTGCAGCTGTAGGCCTGCATGGCGACGGCGTTGTTGGCACAGGCGAACGGGTCGGCGACATCGTTGGAGTCGCAGGTCTCGTAGGCGTCGCACAGGGTTCCCGGCACGCTCTGGGTGGCGGCGGTGACGTCGCAGCCGCTCTTCCAGCCCTGCCCCACGGTCGTGGCTTCCTGACAGATGCGCTCGCCCACCAAGCAGGTGTCACCACTGCCAGTGCCGTAGCACGGCACCAGTTCCGGATACAGGACGCCGTCGCAGTTGGTGTCGTAGCCGTCGCAGAGCTCCGCGGGCATCCCCGGGTTGACGTGCGAGATGTTGGGCTCACAGTCGATGTCGGCTTTGCGCGTGCCGTTGCACACGTCGGTGCGCGAGCCGCAGGTCGTGTACTTGTCGCCGTCTTCGTCGAAGCCTTCGTCGCATTCGAGGTTGCAGTTGTTGTCGATACCGTCGCAGACCTCCTCGGCGCCGGGATGGACATCCGGGTCGTTGTCGTTGCAGTCGAACAGGTTCTCGTTCATCGAGCTGCAGGTGTTGTCGCCCAGGATCATGTTGTTGCACACGGTGTATTTGTCGCCGTCGGCGTCGAGGTCACCGTCGTCGCAAATGCCGTTGCAGTCGTTGTCTTTGCCGTCGCAGATCTCGGTCTTGCCGGGGGTGCGATCCGGGTCGGTGTCGTCGCAATCCTCGCAGTTGTTGACCCCGTCCATGTCGGCGTCGATGGTCTCGTCTTTTTCGCCGTTGCAGTTGTCATCGACCCCGTTGGCGCAGATCTCGGGGCTCGACGGCCCCACCGTGGGATCGTTGTCGTTGCAGTCGACATCCGCCGCATCGCCATCGCAGTCGTGATCGTTGCTGGACGCGATGACGACCTTGTTGCCCTCGGCGTCGGTCCAGATCAAACACGACGTATCGGTGATGTCGACGCGACCGCCGAAGTTGCCGCTGAGCTCCACCGGCCACTTGATCACCTTGCCGTCGATGAACTGAACCGGGCTTTCCAAGCCGCCGAAGCCGACCATCTGATCGTTGGCGAAGGCGACGACCGCCACGGCCACTCCACCGGTCATACCGTCGCCCTTGCGCAACAGCAGATCGTACGGATCCGTGACCAGATCACGGCTGTCCATCGACACATCGCTGGCGCGATCACCGTCGTCGATGAACCCGCGCTGCAAGTCGACCGCGTTGAACTCGACGCCAATGAAGAAGCGCAAGCGATCCACTTGCGCCGGGACCGAGTCGTCCCGTGAAACTTCGATGATGATCCCCGTTTCGTTTCCACAGCCAATGGTTGCGCTGCCAACGACCAGGAGACCTGCTAATAGTGTGTAACGTAAGCTAGGAAAGTTCATAAAAGGCCTCCACGCTAGTGTATCGTGCTTGATACCGGTACTGGGAGTGATTGAGCACACGCTTGCCCACCTCGACGGCGCTTTCCCAGTTTCGGTATGCTGCAAGTAGCTGCCCGACCCTGTATGCAAGTGTAGGTCGCGCAGGAGCACATCGCTTGGCCAAACCCCGCAACAAAAAACCCCGCGGTCGGCGCACACCGACCAACGAGCGCACACCACGGCCGCCGAAGAAACCGAGCGTCGCCGACCGCCTGGCCGCGCACAAACACCAGGTGCCTCCGGCTCGCCCCAATGTGCGTGGCAAGGCCACGTCGAGCGAGCTCATGATCACCTCGAAGATCGAGCGCGTACACCTCGGCGAAGCAACTCCGGCGCCGCTGCCACCGTCGCCTGCCGCGGAGGCCGCCGACGTTTGGTTCGATCAGGTACCGACCAATCCCGCGGCCATCCCGGACCTCGACGCGTTGTCGCCGGGCACGAAGACACCGCGCACGCCCATCCCTGCCACGGCGCCGATCCGGCGCAGGTCGGCGGGCGAGCTCAATTACAACTACGACTCGCGCGGCACGCGCAGCGTCGCCATGCCGCGACCGCCGTGGGTATTGCCGGCGCTCATCGCCGCCATATGTCTGGTCGTCGGCATCCTGCTCGGCGCGCTGCTGTTCGGTGGCTCGAAGGGCGCAACGGACTGCCCCGACAAGACGCACGACAGCAAGCCCCAACCGGCCGCGACGACGAACAAGTAGCCCGAGCTACGGCCGCGGGAACGGCATCGACTCGCCCATCAGCTCGAGCCGCACGGCGGTTTCGGTAGCCGAGTAGACCGCCCAGGTGCGCCGCGTCTGGTAGTGGTAGGACAGGATGAGCTCGTTGCGGCCGTCGCCGTCCAGGTCGAGCACACCGAGCACGTCCATGCCGCGCCAATGGCGCGGATCGCCGGGCGGGATCACATTACGCACGGCGAACTGCAGACTGCACGTGGCGCCGCCCCGCGGCACCGCGGTGACCTCTTCTGCGGGATGGCGAACCGCGTCGACGAACTGATTGATCGGGAACGCCTCCGGGTGTTTGTCGCCGTCGATGTCCACGAGCAACTTGCCGTGTGCGACACACGCACCGCCGACTTTCCAGTCGCGCGGATCCGGATCCTCTTCGAACGGACGCGCGCCGAAGCCGCTGCCTTTTTCGAGGATGGCAATCGCCACGCCGCAGCGATCCTGCGCCGCGACACAGTCGGCGTTGACCTGGCGATCGTTGCTGTTGGGGCGGCGCAGATTGCACGGCGAAGATCCCGCGTACGCCCCCACCGCCACATCGCGATCGAGGCCGACGCTGGCGACGCCGGCCACATTGAACAGACCCGCGCGGGCGCCGTCCCAGCCGAGCACCTCGAACTGGCGGGCAGAGTGCCGCTGCAGCGGTCGGGCCAGCTCGGCGTTCTCCGAATTCCAGCCCACCCGCCGTACGAACACGGGGACCACGGCCGCGCGGCCCGCCGCCGCCTTGGGGCACATTTCGCCCAGCAGGATCTCCCGGGCCGGCCGCCGGGCCGGCCGATGGTGTTTCGTGGCGGTGGTAATGCCCGTGCTGGGCTTTTTGCCCGGGCCCACGGGATCGGCGACTTTGCCGCCGCAGCCCCAAGCCAGGCTCATCGAGATCGCAATCAACCAGGGAGAACGCATAGTGGTTTATCCATTGAGTCGGGTGTCCAGGCAACTCGGTTGCCTATTAGAGCCCCAAAAAGGCCGCCCTGGGCGCGAGCCCGCGGATTTGCTTCGCATTGCCCCGTTGCCCGTCGGTCGCTGGGCCCCACCCTTCGCGTCGCTGGACAAATTCCACGAAGTGGGATTTTCCAGCCGCGCTGCGTGAGCCACGCGAGCTAACTCCCTCCTCGCGCCTTGCACTGCTCGCAGCTACACGCGCTCGCTTGGTCGGGCAACCTTCTTGGGGCTCTGTCGCGTCCAATCTGGGCAAAATCGTCGCGGAGGCGTGTAGTTCGGGCAAGTTCGGCGTTTCAGCGGGGTCGTTTGTAGCCGGCCCGACAAGTTGACGGCCGAAGAAGGCCACGTCTATAGTCCGCGAATCTTTTGATTTCCATGGTGATCTTGCCTGTTTGGAGGAGTTGATGTCTTCGCAACTTGTCAGAGCGGTTTGTTTGGTGCCGGCCGCGTTGCTGCTTTTCGGCACGCAAAGCGCCGCCTATGCACAGATCCGCCCCGGACAGGCGGGCCCAATGGGCAGACAGGGACCGCAAAAACCAAAGAAAGCCGGCGTCGCGGAAAAGGCGCCGGAAAAACCGGGCACCCTGCCGACCACGCCGGTGCTGCGCCCGCCCTCGGATGAAAACAAGCGGTTCGAGATGTTCCAGCTCGACGGCTACTTCCGCTTCCGCGGTGACTGGCTCAAGAACTTCAACCTCGGCTTCAACGACGATCCGGTGTTGGGCGGCGCGCCGTTCCCGCGGTCCGCGGGCTGCGGTTCCACCACCAGCGACATCGGCTGCGAAGAAGCGATCAAGTCGTCCAACATCCGGCTGCGCCTCGAGCCGACCATCCGTCTCGACTCGCGCAAAGCAGTGCACTTTCAGATTGACGTGCTCGACAACCTGGTGTTGGGCTCCACGCCCAACGGCGTATTCGGTGACGGCACCGCCAAGCCCACCAACATTCCCGTCGGCGCATTCACCGACGGCCAGGTCGCGCCCGAAGCCGGGCGTAACTCGCTGACCGACTCGATCGTGGTCAAGCGCGCCTGGGCCGAGATCCGCAGCGACCTGGGTCTGCTCAAGTTCGGCCGCATGCCGTCCCACTGGGGCCTGGGCATCCTGGCCAACTCGGGCAGCGCCGATCCGTTCCACGGCACCTACGATCTGGACTCGGACTACGGCGACACCGCCGATCGCCTGATGGTGTTCTCGGGCATCCCGGGCACCCAGTACCGCTTCGGCATCGGCACCGACTGGGCGCTGACCTCGCCGTCGTCCCAACAGTCGTTGCTGTGGAAGAACCGCTACCAGGGCCAGCCCTGGGATCTGGAGAATGGTGACAACGTCAACCAGTGGATCTTCGTCATCGCCAAGCTCGACAGCCCCAAGGACTTCAAAGACAAGCTTGAGCTGACCGGATCGGCGCTCAACTACGGCGCCTACTTCGTCTACCGCAACCAGGACTACGCCTACGAGACGTTCAACCTGAACAATCCGACCAACCCGGACGCGATCTTTCCGCGCAAGGCCAAGGCCTACATCCCTGACATCTGGGTGCGCTACGCGCTCAACAACCTCGAGTTCGAAATGGAAGCCGTCGGCATCGTCGGCACCATCGGTGACCTGAGCGACGTGAGCGCCGGCCTCACCGACATCAAGATTCGCCAGTACGGCGGCGTCGCCAAGGTCAACTGGCACGCCCTGAACAAGAAGCTCAATCTCGGCTTCGAGGTCGGCTATGCCTCGGGCGACCAGTGGGACTCGGAGCCCAACGGCCAGATCAACGTGCGCGACTCGCGCACCCTGCCCGAAATCGGCGACGACACGGTGTCGGCGTTCCGCTTCGACTTCAACTACCGGGTGGACCTGATCCTGTTCCGCGAGCTGCTGGGCACGGTCACCAACGCGACCTACCTCAAGCCGCACCTCAAGTACCACCTCACCGACGAGATCACCGGCCAGGCGGCGGCGGTCGTGAGCTTCGCCAACGTGCCCGTGGCCACGCCGGGCAACGGCAGCATGTACGGCGTCGAGCTCGATCTCGACCTCGGTTACCAGTCCGACCGCTTCTTCGCCGGCCTCGCCTACGGCATCCTGCTGCCGATGAGCGCCCTGGACCACCCGGCCAACATGACCGATCAGGGCGGACCGGGCTTCCCGTTCGACGGCAACTCCGGCGATGCGGGTACGGCGCAGACCCTGCAAGCCCGCCTGATCCTGAAGTTCTAGCCACCCCGGCCAAGCCTCATCGCTGGCGTGCACGCCCAGTCATACCCGGCGTGCATGCTGAGCCATGCGCTCAGCTCGCACGCGATCGATCTACCGCTGCCAGACCTGCGGCAGCACCCACGCCAAGTGGCTCGGCCGCTGCCCCGAGTGCAGCGAATGGAACAGCCTCGTCGAGGAGCTGGTCGACAAAAGGACCAAGACCCGGGCCCCGGCCGCGCGCAAAGCAGTGGCGCAGCCGATCACCCAGGTCGAGCAACTCGACGCCGAGTCGCGCATCCACTGCGGCATCGCCGAGCTGGACCGCGTGCTGGGCGGCGGCCTGGTTCCCGGCTCGCTGGTGTTGCTCGGCGGCGAGCCCGGGGTCGGCAAGTCCACCCTGCTGGCGCATTTGCTCCACGGCATCACCAAGACCGTCGGCAAAGTGCTGTACGTGTCGGGCGAAGAGTCGGTGGCGCAGACCGCCATGCGCGCCCGGCGCGTCGACGCCGCATGTGATGACTTGATCCTGTTGGCGGAGACCAACCTCGAGCGCATGTTGGAGCAGGCGCGCGCGACCAAACCGGCCGTGCTGGCGGTGGACTCGGTGCAGACCATTCACACCCAGGCGCTGGACTCCATCCCCGGCTCGCTCAGCCAGGTCCGCGAGTGCGCCGGACGCCTGCTCCACTACGCCAAGACCGAGGGCATCCCCACGGTGCTGGTCGGTCACGTCACCAAGGACGGCGCCATCGCCGGGCCCAAGACCCTCGAGCACGTGGTCGACACGGTGCTCGAGTTCAAAGGCGAAGGCGGCAGCCCCTACCGCATCCTGCGCGCGCTCAAGAACCGCTTCGGCTCGACCCAGGAAATCGGCGTATTCGAAATGCGCGGCACCGGACTGGTCGAGGTGACGAACCCATCGGAGCTGTTTTTGGCCGAGCGGCCCGTGGGCGCGCCCGGGTCGGTGGTGGTCGCCAGCGCCGAAGGCAGCCGGCCGATCCTGGTGGAAGTCCAGGCACTGGTCGCGCCCCCGGCCGCCGGGATTGGCCGCCGCACCGCCGCCGGAGTCGACAACAACCGGGTGTCGCTGCTGCTGGCGGTGCTGGCCCAGCGCGCCGG
>Ga0114931_10004509_pt1 | contig 17381 bp, 24 predicted proteins | sample 2SBtaG_FD_89579 | JGI IMG/M metagenome (GOLD analysis project Ga0114931, IMG submission 89579) | Deep subsurface microbial communities from Kolumbo volcano to uncover new lineages of life (NeLLi) - 2SBTROV14_V59a metaG | ecosystem: Environmental > Aquatic > Marine > Volcanic | place: Kolumbo...
CGCGCCATGCAACGTCTCACGCGCGGTCTGCTCGTCGGTCAAACCTGTCGCGATTTCCATCCCTAGACGATCGACCAGATCTGGCAGAGGTTCGGGGATGCCGCCGCGCATGCGCACTGTGACCGGCGCCGGCGTAAAGAGCGACCCAACGCCGGTCAGCGCGAGCGCCGTCTCGGCGATGCGTTCGAGACCCGGACCCCAGAAGAGACTCATCCGCTTGATCCGCGCCTGTGTCGTGACTGACTCCAGCAGCAACTTGCGCCATGCGTCCGGCGCCGCGGAGTCGGTCTGCACGCCGACGAGACGCGGGTTGATCTCAGTCTGGATCAGCAGCGCGTCCACGGTCTTTGAGAAGAGCTTGAACGCGCTGTCGAGTTGCGCGTTCCATTCGAGGTAGCGGAGTTTCTCGGGCTCATCGAGGCTGTAATAATCGTCCGTTGATTTGACCGGCGACTCGCCGTCCGTCTCGCCCTCGGGGCGCGGACCGATAACCTTGGGATCGCCGAAACGGCTGATCGCTTGTACGAGATTTGAATATGAGAACACGACCGCGTCAATGAGCGCGAGGAAGTCGTCGTCACCAATGCCGCCGCTCATCCATGTCGCGTGCGATTGCGCGAACGGCGAATCGGTCAAGCCGCCGATCTCGTCGGCCTCGCAATCGCCGTCCACACCGCCGACCATCGGGCCGGCGATAAACGTGAGCAGAGGTCGATCAACGCCTGTCTCTTCATGATCTGCCGGCGGCTCATCGAAGAGTTGATCGAGCGGGGTGTTGACGTCAGCCAGACGTTTGCCGCCGGCGATGATCTCCTGCGCGAACGTATCGATCATGCCCGCGGTATGGCGTTCCGTGATCAGCCAGGACCTGCGTGTGAGGCCCGATCGCCGTGTGAGCGTGACGCGCCGCTCCGTCATCGTGGGCGTCTTGTCATGATTGAGCGGACCGGCGATGAAACTCTCGGCCGCGGACCGCCGCACGATGGCGACACGGCCGTCTGACAGACGCACGGATTCATACCACGCCAGTCCGCCGCGGAACTGCTGGGTGAACACTCCGCCCCACAACGCGACAGGGAGTTGCGATGCGCGCTCGATCAGGCTCCATCGTTGCGCGGTCGGACCTGGACCATCGCGCAAATCGTCGCCAAACGAGAACACAGGCTCGTCGTAGAGGAGCAGATCAGCGATCGCGCGACACGCCATCTTCGGATAGTTCGGACTCGTGATGATGCGATTGATCACGCCCTGCGAGTTCTCGACTTCGCGGTATCGATACAGCGTTCGCTGCAGATCGATAAGAAGGTCTTGCCATTCGCCGCGGATGACCATGTCGCCCAGCGCGATGCGCTCGAGGTATGCGCGATCCGCGTCAGCAAGAAACTCGGGCGTGCGCGGACGCGTGACCGCACCCTTGATCGACACGATGAATGGGCTGACAGCCATTACAGACCCACCGGCTTATGCCTGAGACTGGCGAATCGGCACGCGCGGGTTGTGTCCGCAGCATGCAGCGCGAGCGACAACGCGATGAGGCGGTCGGCGTGGCCGTCGCGTGTGCGGTCCGCGGCATAGCGCACGTGGCCGGCGATGGTCACGCTCTTGCGCACGCTCGACAGATCAGCAAGCGTAACCGGGTCGTCTGGTAGCGTGATCGTGCGCTCCTCTACATGGCGGCGCACCAGAGGGATCAGGGCCTGCTTGACCGAAGATGTGATCGTCACGTTCTCGGCGCGGCCGCGGAACTTGCGCGTCCACGCCTCGGTCATCTGCGCGCCGATGCCGGTCGCGTCGCCGCAGAGGCGGCGCACCCGCGCAGCGCCTGGGAACGTGGCAGCGAGCAGCGACTCGCCGATCATCTGCATCTCGCCGTATGATCGACCTTGCCACACGAGCACGCCGAGCGTACGCAATGCGCCGCCGATCTTGCCGATCACCCACACGACATAGCGGTCGGTGGTGCGTCCGACATCGACGCCCGCGTAGAGCGCGCTGCATTCGGCGCTGCGCTCGCTGATATTCGCGAGGAACTCAGACCACTCCTCCGTCGGCGTCGGCGCTTTGGCGTGTACACACGGACGCAGCAACTCATATGGCAGATAGGACCCGCCCTGCGCCGACGGCTCGCAGAGATACTCCTCGTTGAACTCATCCTCGGTCTCGCAGAGCGCGCGGCATTCGGCGCGAAACTCGTCGCGCGAATAGCGCGTGCCGCGAGTCGCGTTGATAAGCTCCACGAGCCCCTGCGCGATCGCGTCATCGAGCGTGACGCGATGGACGAACCAAGGCATATCGCTTGGTCGTGCCTCGCCGGCCACACAGCGGCGCCCCATCTCGATAAAGTCGTTGAACTTCGATCCTTCGCCGTGGTGTGTGCTGATGACGCGGACGCGCCCGCCCCACGTCGTGGCGGGTCCAGCGGCCTTCATCATGCCGCGCGGGTCGGCGTGAAACGCAAACTCGCTGAGCGTCACGTCGCCGCCCTTGGAGCGAAATGTGCGCGGGTTGCTGGTGAGCGCGTGGATCTTCGGGCGCACCCGCGCGCCGGTGCGCGTCGTCACCCTGGGCAGCACCGCGCGAAACACGGTGATGTCGTCAGCGCCGAACATCTCATGACTCTCGTCGAACGCCTCGACCATCGCGCCGAACGCGCGACAGAAGTGCGCGATGTATTCCATGTATTCGCGCGCGGCCGTCTCGTCTGCGCTTGAATACCACAGATCCTCGGTGCGCGCGCCCGTGATCCGTGACGACACCGCGGCCCATGCGTCGGTGTAGTCTGCACCGATGCGGCGTGACTTTTCGAGGATCGCGAGTTTGGCGCCCTCACGAATCCATGCGCGTTGATAGGGCAGGAAGAGACGCGACTCCAATGCTCGCGCGTCATTGGACGCGGACACGAGATCGGCGATCTCCTCGACACCGAGCGTGGATATGTTGTCCGCGACAGCGGTCACGACGCGCCGCCTTTGACTGGCTTGGTGGGTCGGTGTGTCTTCGGATCGCGCGGCGCAAACAGATCATCGCGGCCGACGGCCGCGAAGAACGCGCGCATCATCTGCTGCATGTCGCCCTTGGTCGCGCTGGACTCACGATCGCGATCGAGACGGCGGATCTCGGCGCGGAGTTTCGACGCTCTCTCTCGCGTGAGTGTGATCTTCGAATCAGCCTCGGCGCCGCCGATGACGCATTCGACCATGCGCGTGAGCTCACGCAGCCATTCGTGATCGCCACAGAGCGGTTCGCCGTCGGACTCGATCAGCGTCGCGAAGACGCGCCTCGCGAAACACTCAACGACGATCCGCGCGCGCGCAGAGGGGTCGCGGTCGTAGGCGTTCATGAGCGTGTCGAAACTCTCAAGATCATGGGCGCGGACACGCACGAGCGACTTGTATTCACGACGCGCGCGCTTGAGAAACGCGAACAGGCTGCTCGCTGTGACCTTGGACGCCCGCATCTGCGGCGCGATGCGTCGCGCGATCGCCTGATCGGTCTCATGCGCATCGAGCGTCGACAGCACGATGTCCAGACGCACCCCATCGGGCAGACGCAATGCGGCCATCGGTTTGCCGCTGCGCGCGCTCGCTGCGATCGAGTCGATCGTCATCCGCGCCATCGCTCCACGATGATCAGTGGCGCCGGTCATGCGCCAGTCCCATCGTGAGCGGCGATCAGACGGCGCACGTCTCTTTCGATCGCGTCCAGTCTGGCGGATTGTTCGGCGTGGCGCTGCTCGGTGCGGGCAAACTTTGCGTCGCCCGATTCCAGCCTCGCATTCATGCGTTCGATGTCGGCGCGGATCGCGCGCACCTCGACGAGCACGACGCTGTCCTCAGCCGCGCGTGCGCGACGCTCTGCGTTCTCTCGTTTGTCAGACTGATGGCGCAATGCCGATTCCACGGCCTTGACGACCACCCACACGCCTTGCAACGCGAAGGCGAGCAGCGCCATCGAGATCGCGAAACCCGGTGTGTCCCACGCGATGTTCACGCCGCGTCGGCCTCTCTGATCGTATACACGCCATCGGTCACCTGCACCTCTGGCTTGCCGGTGACGGCGCCGGCGCCGTCCTTGTCGCTCGTGAGCTGCAGGTGCTCCGCCTGGGCGTCGGTCGCAGATCGCGCCTTGCGCTTGGCGCGATCCATCTTGTCTTTCCACTCGCCCTCACCGACGCGTGCCTTGGCTGCGCGGCCGACGGCGGTGCGCACGGCGCGCATCATCTGTGCATCGTCCATATCGCACAGCACGCCAGCGAGCAACTCACCATCGCTCACCTTGCCAGCGATGAGCATGCGCGGCGCGCCGACCTGCACATCGCCGATTATGCGCAGTGTGAGATCGGCGCCATAGACGCCCTCGTCGAGGGTCGCGCGGCCCTTGGGTTTGACGGCTTCTGCGGCGCGTTTGAGCACATGATGGAGCAGCGCAGTCTCGTCGCGCGACGACAGCGTCGCGTCTGCATGGATCGGTGTCTGCGTCATGACGCGCCCCCTTTGCGGTCGGCGGCGCCAAAATCAAACCACGCGCCGAGCTTGACGCGATGAATCGCGAGGTCGGCCACAAGCGCGACGAACGACGCGAACGCGAGCCCGATCGGCTCGGCGAGTTGGTTGATCGCGGATGTCGTCGTGTCGTCGATACGCGCGTCGCCGCCCGCAACCCACGCGGCCATGCACGCCAGGACGATCGCGATGTAGCGCGTCAGCAGTTGCGCGCCGCGTGTGATGATGATGTCTTTCATGGCGAGCCTCCTTCATCGGACGCGCGACGCGGCGACCGTGTGTCGGTTGGCGCGTCGATTGGCGCGTCGGTTGGCGCTCCGGTTGGCGCTCCGGTTGGCGCTCCGGTCACGGGTTTGGTCGCGCTGCTCGCATCCGGCGGCGCGACGATCGCGCTCGCGCCGCCGGTGAGCCACGCGGCGACAAGATCGACGGCCCGCGCTGAAAATGAGCCAGCGACACGGATCGACGCGAGCGCCTTCTCACGCTGGTCCGCGGAGAGTTCGCGGAGCAGCGACTTGATCGCGTCGGTCTGTCCCATGAGCGACGCGAAGAGCGCGTCACGATCGCCGCCATATTCGCCGATCTCGAAATGCGTGATTGCGCCCGACTCGTTGAAGTCCGCGACGATGTCGCGCATCTTCATGTTCGAGAGCGCGTTGAACGCGACGACGCCCTCGGCGCTGAGACGAACGCCGTCGCCCACGACGCCGCGCGCCGCCATCGACTGCGAGTCGAAATCGACCTACGGGATCGGCGTCAGCGTGGATGAGGTCATCTGCGTCGCGCCGCTGAAGTCGGTCGTGAGCGTCGCGCCGGGATGGTTGATCACCTTCGACAAGCCTGGACGCGCGATCGAGGACAGGCCTCTGGCGCAGCCGCCGAGCGTGACCAGGACCGACGCGAGCGCGGCGCACGCGACGAGTTTATGTATTCTCATGTCTTGACTCCGCTCGTTCTTGTGTCTTGCATTACGTCCCAGCGCGGCGCGGGCCGTTCCTTTGGACAATCTTTCATTCGCTTCCGTTAGTTCTTCTCTTAGTTCTGGCCGCCCGCTTGCAAGTTTCTTCATCATCCCGACCAAACTCGAAGGAAAGATTGCATAGACGAGCGACGGATCGCGGCCCGCCTCCGTGATCGCGACCGCGACGAGCACCGTGCCGCCGGCCCACAGGGGCAGGCCCGCGGCGAAGGCGATGATGATTCCGGCGATCCCCATCGCCACGCCGACGATGACGGCGAGCCACCACAGCGACGAGCGCATGCGGCGCCCGGGGCTGGAGATCAGACTCCAGCCCCGGGACGACGATGACGCGCTCAGACGAAACACGCGCCCGACTTCACATCGGATGGTATTTCGGGTATTGTTCGGGTCATGCGACGCGCGATCCGCATGCTGACGCTGACGGCCGCGGCCCTGATGACCGCCTGCGCGACGGATCAGGCGCGACCAGGCGCCGACCCACCCATCGCCCATGAGTGTCGCGAGATAACCGCCCGCGATTACCGCGTTGTCCGTGTGATCGACGGCGACACATTCGTGGTCATCTACGACGGGGAGCCCACGTCGTGCCGTCTCGCCGGGGTCAACGCCCCGGAAATACGCGATAAGGGAGGCATTGACAGCAGGCAGGCTCTCGCCGAACTGCTCAAGGATGCCCGCGGCGAAGTCGAGATTCGGTTCCCCGCACGACGAAAGCGCGACCACTTCGGGCGCCTGCTGGTGGCGGTGACTGTGCGAGGACGCGACGTCGGGTCCGCGATGATCGCGCTCGGGCAGGCCACAGCCCGCCCCATCGACTGACGCATGACGCGCAGAGGGGAGCCCCTGGTGTGCCCTGGGCATGACGCGGATGACGCGCTCAGATTGCGCGTCAGCGATGACCGCTTCGCGCGATGCGTCTGTGTTTTCAGGGGTTTTCGCGATCCGTGCGTGAGCGATAGCCATGTGTGACGCTTCCTTGCGTCACGTCGCAGGCGAGGCTTGTCTTAGTCAGGCGCGGCTCTAGTCACACCCGACCTCACGGTCGCACATAGAGCATAAAGTCATTGTCAAGACAGTGTCAAATGCGACTCTTCACAGCGTCATCGCTTGATCTGGATGACGAGCTCGTCGTCGTCGCCCACGTCGCCATAGCGGATCCTCTCTGCGAAGGATTCGGTTCTTTCGCCGAGGACCCACCATCCGATGTGGGTTTCGCCGGTCCGATCGACCAATCCTTCATGCGTGAGCCACACGGGTCGGACTGTGAGACCCACAGTATTTCCACTGAGGTTTTTGATTCGCACCTTCCAGCTCAGCAGGGCGCCGGTCTTGTCCGTGCCGACCACGGACCACGATGAATCGAGGAAGGTGACACCCTCCTGGATCATATCATTGTGGCTCAAGCGAACCCACTGAACGCGCGGGACGGGTCGTTGCGCAGGTGTGACGGACGCCGCTGGTTGCTCAAACGATCGCGTGATCATGGGAATCAGCACGATCCACGCGACCACGGCCAAGCCCATGATCCCAAGCACTTTGTCGGTGCGAACAGCCCGCATTGCGTCGCCTTCGGGGCCGTAATCGATCCGCGATGACTCCACCAACATGCCATCGCGAACGGCGCGCTCCTCTGCATCGGCTGCAGAGCACGCATCGTAGACACACTCGATCAGTTGGCCGGTTTCACGGTCTGCGCCGCGGACAAGATATCGCATATCGCCCTCCGATCATCCGTGGCGCCACCAGGCGTTGAACTTGGCGACAAAATAAACGCCCGCGCCGCCAAGAATCATACCGACACCGATGAGCACGATGATCGCGCCAGTGATCGAACCCGATCGAGCCAATGCGGCGATCGGCAAGGTGATCCACCCGCCCGCAAACACCAGGCCACCGATCAGGATCCATCGCTTGACGCTCTTGCTCGTCTGTTCAATCACCACGGGTCTGGCGCGAGGAACCCTGGGGGTGTCCGTGATCGTTCCAGACGGTGGTTCTCTATTGGGCGGATCTGCTCGATCAACGAGATGGACGGTCGCGACCAGCACGCCGGCGTCGGTCGCGCGGGTCTCAGCCTCGTCCACGCTTGCGGCGTCAATCGAGATCTCGATGTCGCGGCCGGTTTGGCGATCAGCGCCGCGAATGAGGAATCGCATTCTCACGCCTCGCAGAGCGTGGCTTCGATGCCGGTGCGTTCGGCTTGGCCGGCGAGATCCATGTAGATGCTGGCCTGCATCTCTGTCACGCACTCTGTATCGTAGAAGTTTGCCCGGAACAGGTGTTCGATTTTGATCTGTCGGTCGTTGTGGAAATGGGCAAATCCCGGCATCTTCTTCGTCAGGAGCTCGACGACAATGCGCACGCCCTTGAAATACGAGCCGACGATGCGGTCGTCATCGAACGCGCGATAGACGGTCAGGCGGTCATCGACCCGCTGCCCGTAATACTCGGTGGCTTCGATCAGGAACGTGATGGAGTCGCCGTCGGGATTGTAGAACGCGGCGGGGCATTCCTCAACGCCGGGCTCGATCGACTCCAACCACCGGACTGTCTCCGGGTCGAAACCCTCATGTGCTGTCATAATGCTCTCCTGACGAATCGCGTCTCATACGCCAAGGGGAACCCGGTCTTACCGTCGCATTCGTCCCAACGCCACTCGATTATCACGCCGTCATCGTCGACATATACGCAGAAACACCGATTCGATTCCCGCGGCTGCGACACGACGTCAGTTCTCCCAGTATATCGACATTCAGGCAGGCAGACGTAGCACAATCCCTTGATTCCTTGGTCACGGATGCCCTCGAAGATCGCCGTGGGCTTCCTGAGGGCCATCGGAATCAACTCGATTGCTTCACGGTGGGCGGACTCCCCACGCCTGCGGATGAGGAAATCGAGCTGATTATAGCTGATGAGGATCTTTCGATCCAAGCGTCCGCCGTCTGGATTGATGGCGAGCGTTTCTCGATAGCCGCTCCGAACAGGGATGGACATCATCGTCGCTCCGTCGGTGAGACTGTGTGGCCTCCATGTTGGCGCCCACTATACCATAATGCACACAGTCGCCTCGTCACCCGGTCTTGCGGACTGATTTCTTCTTGCGATCGCTGGCCTTCTGCCCGGATTTTGGCCTCACCTCGGGATCGACGATGCGGTCAATATACCGCTCGCCGACTGTTCCTTCTTTCAGGATTTCCAAAAAGTGCGTCCATGCCGCCTCCGGTGTGATCTTTGAGGGATCGTCCCATGCACTTTGGAGGACCCATTTTGCGAGTCCATCGCGCACGTCTGACGGCATGCCGAGCAATAGCGCAACTGCAGCTGACCCAAGCACTTTGATGCTTCCAGATTGCTTCTGTTTCGCCTCAGCGCGAAGGATCGCGGCGAGGTCGATCGGGATCTGAAGCGCCTGTTGTGTCCATCGTGGATCGCGATCTGGACGCGGCGCAGGCATTTCGATCTTTTTGGTCACGGCGCTGATCCCCCTGACGCTGCATTGTCGCACGCGGCGGATAGCCCATGTTCGGTCGCGGAAACTTTTTTGTCTCGATAATGAATAGTGGAGTTGCAGACTCGGGCATGACGATGTATAGTCATCGCCGGATAGGAGGCAGCAATGGCCGGCATCGACGAACGAGACATCAAAGCGGAGCGCGCTCGCAACGCAATGACACAGCAACAACTGGCTGACGCAGCAGGCCTGAGCAAGTTTCGGCTTCGACAGATCGAGAGTGGCATCGCCGCAGCCCGCGTCGATGAGCTCAACGCGATCGGACGCGCACTCGGTCTTCGCTTCGTGGTGTGTATTGAGCCCATTGATTCTCTCGCTGCATGATTCGCACGGTCGCACTTCCCCACGACGGACACGTCGTGGGCGAGGCTTCTGACCCCTGCAACTCGTCCCGCGACGCGACAGCGCCGGGGCGAGCTTCGCTTGCTCATGGGTCCCGGCGCATCGCACACACGCGGCGCGTCGGGCTTCTCTCTCCTCAACGCGGCGTCGCGCCCTGTACCTCGCGACGCCGCGTCTTCCGATCTCTCGCCCCGTGTGTCGCGGGGCCGGACCCGCGGCTGGAACTCTCGACAGACCACCACTCAGTCGCGGACTCTGACGTTTCTATCGCATCGCGGTTGGTCCCGTGACGCGAATCCTGGTTCGGGCGCCTCGCGCAGCGCGTGCGGCGTCCGATTGATACGCACCATCATCCGTAGCGCATGGCCGCGCGACAGGCATAATCCGCGCATCGAGCGCGCGGAGCGCCGGAGATCGAGCAGGATGCCGAGCAACCAGGAGCACGGTTTGGCCAGATGCACGTCAGACGAGGCGCTCGTGCCGATGCTTGAAGCGATGGATGAGCTCGGCGTGACGCAGCGCGAGCTCGGCGACGCGCTCGGCTATTCGCAATCGTATATGAGTCGGATCCTGTCCGGTGAGTTCGAGCCGCCATATCGCGTGCTGCGCCACTTGTATCTGCATACGACGGGACAACGACGCATGCGGCTGCAGTTGGTTTTGACAGGTCCACCAGCCCGCGACTTGCCTGAGTCTCGATGCACCTGGATTCACACCGACCACCATGACGACGAGCTCGCCGATCGACTGAAAAGAAAACGACTGCAGCGTGGAGAAGCGGCATCTCGCCTGGCTCATAACCAGGAGGTCGCGGGTTCGAATCCCGCCGCTGCTATTGACGACTCTGGCGTGGAGATGAGGCGATGACCGCGCTGGCGATCCATTGTGACGCCGCGCCGGCCCTCGCGTCCGTGCGACCGATCGGCATGGACCGCGACGACGATCGCGCATGGCTGCCGATCGCGCGCGTCGCGCAGATCCTTGGCGTGTCGATCCGGTCCGCGCGGACGCGATGCACGAAATGGGAGAGCTACGGTCTCGCCGAGAAACGATGCGACCCAGCCACCGGCCGCGCAACGTGGCGCGTTCACACCGCCGCGCATCCCGATCTTCTCGATCACGCGCGCCGGCGCCTCGAATCATCGATCACCGAGACAGGTCATCGCGCATTCGATCCGCGTGCCGCGCTGCAAGGCGCCACGCGCGCGCAGGCCGACCGCGCCGTCGCTCGCGCACGCGCCGTGATCGCATTTCGCCGCTGGCGCGATCGTGGTGACGTGATCGTCACGCGCGACATCGCTGACTTTATCCATAGGCTTGGGATCGAGATCGGCCTCACGCCATCGCAGACGCAGCTCTATCACTGGGCGCGGATCACGCCGTCGGGGTCAGACGTCGCCGACATCACTGCTATCGCCGCATCGCTGCTCGATCTGCGCGGCAGGGGTCGCGGCGAGAGCGTCGCGTCGCACAATGCGTGGGAGATGTTCCGATCGATGTATCTCGCGCCGAATCAACTGAGCGTTGCGCACTGCTGGCGCGTCGTCAAGTCCGAGGCGCGTCGCAAGGGATGGGCGTGGCCGAGCCTACGCCGCGTGCAACAGATGACGCGCGAACGCCTCGCGCCACAGGTGATCGACTATCACCGCCTCGGGCGTGACGCCTGGGCGACGCGGCACAAGGCGCCGATCGAGCAGGACGCCGACGCATGGAAACCGGGTGAGTGCTGGGAATCAGATCACTCGACATGCGACGTCTATATCCAGGCGGTGCGCGGAGGTAATGTTGTCACGACGCGTCCGATCGTGACGGCTTGGCTCGATCGACGGACACGGATGATCATGGGGATTCACGTGTCTCTCTCGGGCAACAGCGACACGATCCGCGCCGCGCTCCTCGATGCGCTGCGCACGGACGACGTGTCGCCACCGGCGTGTGTGTGGCTCGACAACGGCAAGGACTTCGCGTCGGAGCAGTTCTGCGGGGTCACGAAGACAGAACGCCGCGCGAAAATAGCGACCGAATGGGGCGGCCTGTTCGCGCGTCTCGGGATCGAGACTCATTTTGCGACGCCATATAACCACAACGGCAAGGCGCGCATCGAACGGTTTTTCTCCACGATGCACACCGACTTTGAACGCACGCTAGAATCGTGGTGCGGATCGACGCCTGGGCAGGTGGACGGCAAACGCCGCCGCGCCCTGCTGGCCGATGTCGCGTCACTGCCGACGCTTGACGATTTCCGCGCGACGCTGCGCGACTGGATCGATTATTATAACCACCGCGCTGAACACGCGATAGATGATCTCGTTGATCCAGCCACGGGCAATCGTCTGTCCCCGAGCGAGATGTACACGATGCGTGGGGAGCGTCGCGTCCTCGATGACGAGGGCGCGCTCTCCCTGCTTGAGCAGGCGTGGGCACGGCCGATGAAGGTCGGCAAACGCGGCGTGGGTCTGCGCTTCGGCGGTCGCACAGTGCGATATGGCGCGATGCACCCTGCGCTCGAAGACCTCAAGGGCTCGCCTCGCCGCGTGTTTGTCACATATGATCCGAGCGACACGACCTCGGTGCGCATCTATGATGAATCGTTCCGATTCCTGTGTGTCGCGCGTGAGAATGAGTCCTACGGCGGGCTCGACCCGATCACCGCGCAGGCGCGCAAAACGGCGATGGCCGAACGCCGCGCCGTCGAACGCCGCGTGCGTGAACGGATCGACACCTCTGCGCTGACCCTCACCGACCACGAACTCGCGCGACGTGCGCAGCGCGATCACGATGTGGCGCAGACCAGGGCGCGCATCGCAAAGGAAACCGGCTCCATGCCTTCCGCGAACGTGCGCCTCGTGCGCACGGGGCTGGCCGGCCAGGCGGAGAAGGTTCAGCGCGCCCAGTCCAGGATTGCGGCTGGCGCGGAGTCCATGACGCCGCGTCGCGCACGACGCACGGACATCCTCGATGCGCTCGTGTCGCGCGACGCTCATACGACACGAGCGTCCGCGCGTCGATTGACTGTGCTCGACATCGCCGAGGATGCAGACCTATGACACGCGCTCATGACAAGGATAGTCGTGAGTCAGAGCGCCGCGTGATCGACGCGCTGGCGCAACGTGACCAGATCATCGAGGAGGCACGGATGCTGCCCTTTGACGGAGATCTCACCCAAGATCAGATCGATCATGCGCGCGACACCCTCGGCGCATATCTTACTTCCAAGAAACTCACCATCGACGATGTTGCGAAGCAGACCTCTCGCAGCGCATCCTCGATCACACAGTTCCTCGACAACGCCTATCGCGGCGACAACTCCAGACTCGCGCGGCTGATCGTCGCGTGGGTCGAACAGCACGCGCGCGGCGAGACAAGCGGGATGCCATCGGGGTATATCTCGACCGCGGTCACGCGACGCATGTATGCGGTGATGCGCAAGGTGCACAGCACACGAACCGTTGGACTGATCGTCGGCCCCGCCGGTGTGAGCAAGAGCGTGATGTGCGAGTCCGCGGCGAGCGGGTTGATCCCCGGCGCGGTGCATATCGAATGCGTGAGCGGATCCCATTCGGCGTCGCAGTTCGCCAAGATGTGGGCGCGTCGCCTGGGATGCGGTTCGACCGGCGCGCTCGGCGTGGTCGAAGAGGCGATCATCAAACGCCTGCGGGGCACGGACCGATTGCAACTGATCGACGAGGCGTTCTACCTATCGCGCGCCGCGCTGAACGTGGTGCGCGATGTGCACAAGCAGGCGCACGTGCCGATTGTGCTCATCGGCACGCGCGACGTCGAGGAGGCGGTGGACGACGCGCGTCTGTGGTACGGGCAATGGACACGGCTGATCTCGCTGCGATATGACATCCTCGAAGATCAACAGATGGACGGTCAGCCCCTGTTCACCGTCGATGACATCCATCGTTTCGCGTCGAAGATGGGCCTCAAACTGACCGGCGCCGGCGCGGAACGCGCCACCGAGATCGCGTGCATCCCCGCGTTTGGGGGCCTCGGCATACTGAGCGTGATCCTGCTCAACGCCTCGATCCTGTGCGAGAGTGACCGACGCAAGTCCATCACCGATCACGACATCATCGATGCCTATGAGTCCATGAGCGGCGCGCGGTATCGCGAGCGATTGGAAGTCAACCGCGCCGAGTTCGTCTCGGCAGTGAGGATCGCGTAATGAACGACGCAAAACGACACGCGATGCGCCACGATTCGCACACCGTGATCATCGCCGCGCAGACCAAGGACTTCCTCCGCGTGCGACACGCCGAACGCCTGGCGTCCCGCGTCGCGCCGTATCTCATCGCGACTATATCAGACGGGGCTCCTGCATTTGGAGTGATCGAGATCAAGGCTGACTCATGCAAACATACGACCGCGCTGGCGATGGAGTCGTTCTGGCGCGTCATCTTCCGCGACGGCGAGTCCTGGGCGACGCGCTGCGCTATCAGGATCCTCGGCCTCTGTGAATATGATCGCGCGATGATGATCGAGACCGGCGCGATGATGCGGATGCTGGCACAGACCACGCCGCACTCTGAAAAGGACGCAGCCTGATGCGTCGGTATACAGATAACGAGATATCGCGGGCGCAGCGACGCGGCGTTGCGGCAGCGCGCTCAGGGATGCGCGACGGAGAATGCCCCTATTCGATGCGCAGCGAACTGCCTCTCTTCGCGGCGTGGCGCACGACCCGCGCACAAGAGGTCGAACGGCAACGCGCCGCGCAGGATCTGTCTGACGACGCCAGCGCGATTCGCGATCACCAATATTCGATCGCCGATCGTGCGGCGTCGATCATCGCGCGTGACGGGCCGACTTCAACACGCGCGCTGCGCGCGCAAATCCTGTGCTCATCTCAACATCTCTTCAATGCGCTCGACCATGACCCACGTTTTATGCGCGCCTCCCAGGCTGACGATTACACACGCGCGATCACATGGGCGCTCGCGTCCGCGTTCGCGTCCGCGATGGAGGCCGCATGATGGCGTGGTCGCGAAAACAACAGGTTCTCGCCGTTCGCGCGGCAAACGCAGCGGGATGGACGCCGCGTCAGCGGTATATGGTGATGACCAGCGTCGGTTGCGTTGTGACGTCGATCATGATCATGCGCGATCGCCGTGTGTCTCGTCCGAGCGTCAAGCACGCGCGCAACACCAATCGTCAGTTTGAGCTCTACATGGAGCTCGCCGAAATCAGCGCGATAGCGCATGGTTCGGCGCATCTCATCGGATCGCCGGCTGCGCACGACACATGGGGCGACGCGGCCCGTGCGGCCTCTGATCGTGTCATCGGCAAGATATACCTCATGTTTTATGAGGCAGAGGAGCGTATTCCTTCAGTGATCGGTGAGGACGCGATCGAGGGGTTCGTCGTGCGCATGACCCGCGCGAACACATGGCCGATCGGTGAGCCGCGCGACGAACTGAAGCACTGCACGGGCGCGCAGATCTATCGCATCATGGAGGGCGCCCGCGCGTGGCTCGGACGCGAATATGTCAAGCGCGGCATGACGCCGCAGACGTTCACGATTCCCGCGTCGATCAGGGCGACGGCGCCCGCGCGGCGGGGGGCTGTTGCATAACGCGCGATCACTCGCGCGCGATCGGCAAGGAGGCCGACGCATGAGCACACACACGGTCATCGACATCGCCGATCCGCCGCGCACGCGGTCGAGCGACCCCGCGACGAGCCACACCGCTGAGGCGCGCATGCGTCAGCGCGGCGATGACCTTCGCGATCATGCGATCATTGAGCGCGTCCTGCGAAACTCGGGCACGCTGACCGCGTGCGAGATTGCTGCGCTCTCTGTCACGTATGAGACGTCAGTCGAACGCCACAATGTGAGCCGTCGCCTGCCCGAGATGGAGCGCAGCGGACGTGTGGTTCGCTGCCTGCCGCGACCATGCACCGTGCGCGGCACGACGCAGACGACGTGGAGCCTGTCCAAACGCGCGATACGAGAAGCATATACATGAGCAATACTCACACGACGATCGGTGTGGATAGTCCTCACACGACAATGCTGATGCACACGACACGCTGCAACATCATTGGTTGCAACGCCGATCTTCTGTTGATCGTCATGCGGGCGATCTCAGACGTCTCATGGATAATGCCGCGATGGTGCGCAACCATCATCATCCGATATGCAAACGCCGAGCCGAGCGATGATGCGTATCTGAGAGTGTTTCCTGATCCGGTCACTTCGTCGGCGAGGATCGAAATATTTGATTCGTTCTTCGCGCCGGATCTCTCTCGGATCGATCGCGCTGCGCTCGTCGCGCACGAGCTGATCCATATCCACATCTCGATGATCATGCGATGGTCGCGCAGGATCGTCGAGCGACGCATCGACGGACCCTCGAAAGACGATGCGTTGGACGAACTCGAAGAACGGCACGAGATGGTCGTCGTCGGCCTCGAACAGGCATTCAGAGTCGCGCTCGAACGCATTATTGAGACAGAGCAATGAGTCGTCCAACGGATCGTCATATCGCCGTCGCAGCAACTATCGCTGGTTTGTCGGTGACTGCGCGCGCCGCGTGCGATCTGTTCTCCGTGCATGCCGGTCGCGTGATCAGTGAGCAGACGATGCGGGGCACACTCAACGACCTTGTCAGCGCAGGATGCGGATGCTCCGTCACAGGCAAGACCGACACGCGATACACCATCGTGCGCTTGCCGATCGCTGCATTCTGGCCCGCATCGCTGTGCGATGGGGTGACGTCGTGATCCTCGCCACGCCCATCCTGCTCGCAGCCTTCGCGGCGACCGACATCACAGGTGACGGGAGCGTTGACGGCGCAGACATCGCCCTGGTCATCAGCGCGTGGGGCACTGACGCCGGCGACGTGACCGGCGACAACCGCACAGATGCCCTCGACCTCGTGCGAACGCTCAACAACTTCGGCTGGTCGCGGGGCCGCAACGACCTCGGAGACGGATCGATCTATCTGATGCACAATGCCATCGCCGGATCATCTCCCTTCGGCGGTGAGTTCACGCGCTGGACTGAAACGGACCCAACCAGGTCGCACACATTCACACGCGGCGAGTTCATCGATGTGGCCAGCGCGCGTGTCTATGTCGTCATCGAACACACTGTGTTCGAGCAACAGATCATCGATGAGAGGGTCGATCCATGAAGCATCGTCCTGATTCATATGACGCTGTTTTCGACGCGCTGCGCGCGTGTGGGATCCGTGGTCCGAATCTTCACAGCCTCGCGCACAGCCCAGGCGTCACCGCAGCGATCGTCCGCGAGGAGCACGACGCGATTCTCAACGATCCCAATGTACGCAATGTTCCTGCGGTGTTGTTCTCGGTTTTGAGAGACCGATTTGCTGTCGAACCAACAAAGCAATCATCACCGATCAGTGATGATGTCCGCGCACTCTCGCAACGCATCGAGGCGCTCAGGCGATGACACCGCGACAATCTATCTCACTCAGATCACTCTTCAGACGTTGTGTGTCTGCGTCGCGGTCCCGTGCGGAGTTCGCGATCGACGACGGCGAGCAGGCGGCTGAGGTCGCGCGCGCTGATCGCATGTCGCCAGGTCAGCGATTACCCCGAATGATCGTATTCGGATCGTGTGATCGGCTTTGTCGTGTGACACATCGAGCGTCTATGCGCAAGATATGCGCCTATGAGACCCTTCCGCGACGTTTCCGCTTGCCGCGAAACGGAAACCGGAATCAGCACCTGGTGTGTGTGACGGGGATGAGTATTGCGGTTTGGAGTGCGCATCGGACTCATCGACCCCGATTATTGCGGTTATTCAATCGCGTCGTGTGAAGTCCGTAAGTCTATGTTATGGATGGAGATGCGTGCTATTCTTGCGCCTATTGGAGGATTGCGGTTTCATCCTGCGCGTAACGCATGCCGGAGGATCGCCGGCTGCTGGAGGCGATCTACACCGACGGGCTCACCGCCCTGGCCGTCACCCAACTCACGGGGGACTCGCCGCGGAGCGTGCGCCGCCGGATCCGCACCCTGGCCGCCCGCGTCCTGTCCGATCGTTTCGTCTTCGTGATGCGGCAGCGCG
>Ga0114931_10004510_pt1 | contig 17381 bp, 14 predicted proteins | sample 2SBtaG_FD_89579 | JGI IMG/M metagenome (GOLD analysis project Ga0114931, IMG submission 89579) | Deep subsurface microbial communities from Kolumbo volcano to uncover new lineages of life (NeLLi) - 2SBTROV14_V59a metaG | ecosystem: Environmental > Aquatic > Marine > Volcanic | place: Kolumbo...
ACGAGATTGACCGAGATGATCTTCTGGAAGACACCGAGATCATGAGGCGTGCCGTCTTTGCCAATCGTGCGCATGGCCATTCCTATGCCAGCACAGTTGATCGCGGCGCGAAGTGCGCCCATCGAGGACGCCTGCTCGACCGCAGCTTGGACTTCCTCGGCCTTGCTCACATCGGCCTGAGCAAACGTCGCGGCCTCTCCAAGCTCAGCAGCAAGCTGCTTGCCGCGATCCGCGTTGAGGTCGACGATGACCACCCGTCCCCCCTGGCTCACGAGCTGGCGAACCGTCGCCTCGCCCAAGCCAGAGGCCCCACCCGTCACTAGTGCTACTGAACCACTGATCTGCATTCGGACCTCCGGCGGCAGATGCTTGGTCGAAGTGGCCCCGCCGTCAAGCAACTAGCGTGCAGGCCCGCCTGCGGCTAAAACCGGTCGCGTTCACGCTGGGTAAGGGGACCAGTGCTCTTCAACAGCCTCGACTACATTCTGTTCCTCGGTATTGCCGTCGCGGGATTCTGGCTGTTGGCTCGCCACACCCAGCTGCGGATCATCTTCGTCTTCGTCGCGTCGTGCCTGTTCTACATGGCGTGGCATCCCGCGTACATCGTCCTGATCCTCGGATCGACGGTCATCGACTACGTCGCCGGGCTGCGAATCCACGCCACGGACGATGAAAAGGCCCGCAAGCGCTGGTTGCGCATCAGCCTGGTCTCCAACCTGGGGCTCCTCGGCGTCTTCAAGTACTTCAACTTCGCCTCTCAGGCGACAGCGGATGTTCTGAAGCTGTTCTTACACATCGAGATCCAAAACCCGCCCTTTCTCGACGTGCTCCTACCGGTTGGCATCTCCTTTTATACGTTCCAGACCCTGAGCTACACGATCGACATCTACCGACGAAAGCTCGAACCGACTCGCAATTTTTTTCAATTTGCCTTCTTCGTCACCTACTTTCCGCAACTGGTTGCAGGCCCCATCGTGCGTGCCTCCCAACTCCTCCCGCAGCTCCAGCGCAAGATCACGCTTCGAGACGAGCAGGTTACGCAGGGCCTCTTCCTGATCGCGACCGGCATGGTGAAGAAGGTCGTCATTGCAGACTACCTCTCGGTCAATCTCGTCGACCGCGTGTTCGATCAGCCGGATCTCTACAGCGCCGCCGAAGTCGTGATCGCTCTGTACGGCTTCACGATGCAGATCTACTGCGACTTCTCTGGCTATACGGACGTCGCGCGCGGCTCCGCAAAGCTCATGGGCCTCGAGCTACCGGAGAACTTCGACCGTCCGTATCAGTCCGCGAGCCCCGCAGAGTTCTGGCGCCGCTGGCACATGACTTTGTCGACCTGGCTCCGCGATTACCTATATTACCCCTTGGGCGGCTCACACGTCGGTCCCATGCGCGCGTATTGGAACCTGTGGCTCACGATGTTCCTCATCGGCATCTGGCACGGCGCATCGTGGACATTCGTGTTCTACGCCATCCTCCAAGCGATGGCGATGGTGATCCATCGCTTCTTCTACCGGGCATCGGGCCGCAGCCGCGATACGATTGACGCCTGGCAGCTACGCGCCTTCAAGGTGTTCTGGGCGCTCCAGTTCGTCGTGTTTTCGCGGATCCTCTTCCGCGCGACGAGCCTGCAAAACGCGGCGGACGTGACGGCGAGACTCGGCTCCGGAACGTTTTCCATCGCGCAAATCTCGCCCGGCGTGTGGGCGATGCTGATCCTGACCTTCGCGGCCCACTACACGCCCAGGGGCTGGTTCGAGTCGATCGAGCTTCGGTTCAAGTCGATGCCTGCGCCTGCCCAAGGCGTCGCGCTCGCGGCGCTTGGCTTCTTGCTCAGCGCCGTCGCGACGAGCCAGGTCGTTCCTTACATCTACTTTCAGTTCTGATGGTCAAACGAATCTACAAGCCGCTCACGCCTTTACAGCACCTGGTCACGGTGACCGTGTTCATGTTCGCGGCCTGCGCGCTGACGTATGTGCTTCCACCGCTGCAGGGGCTGCGTCCTTGGATTCCGAGCGAGGAAGGCGTCCCCATCGTGCGCCTCTTCAAGCGTTGGGGAGCGATCCCCGCGTTTGCCGGTCACGGGGCATCCTACCGTACGTCGACCAACACCAAAGCAGGCGCCGAGCGACTGGCCGAAACCGTCGGCGCAACCGTGGCATCGAACCTCGGCGCCAAGCCGGTGCTGGGACCGCAGATCAAGCCTGAAAACGGGCTGAAGATCGACTCGACGGAGTATGGCGGGATTTCGGTCTACATCGAAGATCCGACCGGACGCGGGATGCGCGCGTTCTACGAGGCACTCGAAAAGACAGCGCGGGCCCGGGACGGCGCGATCACGCGCGTGGGACACTACGGCGACTCGAGCATTGCGACCGATCTACTGACATCGACCATACGAGACGACCTGCAGGCACGTTTTGGAGACGCGGGTCATGGATTCGTCCTTGCCGCAAAAGGCTACATTACTTACAAGCACCGCGGCATCCGCCAATCTTCCAATCCCGAGGATTGGGATGTGCGCGAGGTCGTGCGGCGACAAGATCGCAACGGCCGCTACGGCTACGGTGGCGTCCAGTCGAGAGCGGAGCCAGGCGCATGGGCATGGATCGGCACAGCCAAGCGAGGCGACGTCGGCACCAAGGCCTCGCGGTTTGATATCTACTACGAAGCCCAGCCGCACGGTGGCACGTTCTCCGTGCGCCTCGACAAAGGGGAGCTCGAAATCGTATCGACCAAATCCGACATCCTCGGCGACGGGGTCTATTCAATCAAAGCACCCGACGGGCCCCATCGGATCAACCTTCGCTACCTGAGGGGCGGTCCGGTAAACTTTTACGGCGTAGTAGTCGAGCGCAACGGTCCCGGCGTCGTGTACGATTCGCTCGGCCTGGTTGGCGCACGCGCCAATCGCTTACTCAACTTCGACGCGGAGCACATCAAGAGCCAGCTCGAACGGCGTGGAGTCAATCTGATCGTCCTCGGATTCGGAGGCAATGAAGCGAGCGACAATCGAACGGAGGAGGCGTTTTACCAAGATTATCGGCAGGTGCTCCGTCGCATGCGCCAAGGGCGCGAGGATTTGAGCTGCCTCGTGTTTGCGCCGCTCGACCAGGCCCGGCGCCACCGCGGCCGCATACGTACCCTGCCAACGCTAGCCTTGATCGTGGAAGCTCAGCGGCGCGCGGCCTTCGATGCCGGATGTGCCTTCTACGACACCTGGCAAGCGATGGGCGGGCAAGGCGCCATGCGACGCTGGTACAAAGCGCGGCCGCGGCTCGCCATGGGGGACTTCCGACACGCGACGCCGGCCGGGTACGAGATCATTGGCAACATGTTCTACAAAGCCCTTCTCGCAGGCTTTGCGCATTACTTATCGGCGGAGTCCGAGTCAGGCATCCCTTCGAGCAACGCAGAGAGCAGCACCTCTCCCAAACGCTGATAGCCGAGCCGGGTGTAGTGAACGTGATCTTGAGACGCGTATGGGGGATCGTTCGCCGCCCATTGCACCATCGAGAGCGGGCCGCCTTGGAACGCGACCAGATCGAAGAATCCGCATCCGTTGTCGAGGGCAACGCGGTACTGTACGTCGATCAACTGGGCGGTTCGAGGCCTGTCTTCGAACACGCGCTCTTCGACCTGTTTCGGTCGATCGGAGGGGCCGATCAACAAACAGGATGCATTGGGTACCGTGTCCCGCATGCGCTTGACGACGGCGCGCAGATCACGCTCGTAGTCTTCGATGGGTGATGTGTCGCCACTTTCATTGGTCCCGTAAGCCAGTACGACCAAGTCGGGTTTCCGCCGGCGCAGGTGTTCCTGGTAGAGCTGGTCTTCCCAGAGCAGCTCATACCGGGCGCGCGAGCCGTTGATGCCGAGCGTATCGACGACTACCCCGGGCTGGTCACGCTCGACGACCAGGCCAAACAAACGAATGGGCCGCTTGCTCAGGGTGCGAATCTCGAAGCGATGCGGCGCGTCGGGAACGCGAAACGTCGCGTAGCCGGTCGATTGCTTCGCGGCGCGCGTGGAAATGCGGCGCACCTTTCGGCCGTCGATCAAAATGTCCATGTCGCCGCCGCGGGGATGCTTCCCATAGTACAGCTCGAACAAGCTCGCGGTTCGGCCGTACTCTCCCTGCTCCATCGTGTACACGGCCCCGAATGATCCCGGCCGTTTGCTCACCATGGTAATTCCTGCAAGGCCGAGACGCTCCACCTTGGAATCACCGACGCGAATGCGCTGCGTCTCCCACCGATCGCCGTCACTTTCGATGTTGATGTCGCGGTGCCGATAGGTGCGCCATGGGTGAACTGGCACCACAAAGCCATGCCCGGCGTCACCATAACGCTTTTGAAGCTCCCGGAGGATGTACCCCGTGAACAGATCGCTTGCGACATGGGAGGCCCCATAGAAAACCAGTCGCGCTTGCCCTGCGCCCGCTGCCGCGCGCTGCAAAGCTCGATGCAAGGCGTCCATCGACCGGCCATCGCGATCCTCGATCCCGATGTCGAGGCCGAGCTCGTCATTTGGCGGTGGCTGCAAGAGCTTCGGCCCCACACGCTGTCCCGAGCGGACCGCTTCGAGTACCCCGGTTTGATCGATGGCAGCGGGCGTCTTCCGAGATGGATCCGCAGAGCTACTTGACGCGCCGTAGCCAAGCGTCCAGACGGTCGCCAGCGCTACTGCGAGCGCCATGATCGCCAACGGCGAGCCCCATAGATTCCCCAGCCGCACGCTCCCACAATGGCGATCCGGCTCGATCGAGTCAAATTGACGTGAACAGCTGGGGGAAGTCGGCCATGATGCGCCCATGAAATCGCGCGAGCTGCTCCTAAGAGCCGCCAAGTTCGAGGTCGCTCGTCTGAAGTTCGAGGGCCCCGATGGCGGCGAGATCATCCGAGACGTGGTCGAGCATCCGGGAGCGGCGGTGATCCTCCCTCAGCTAGATGACGGCCGCATCGTCTTGATACGCAATTTCCGTAGAACCGTTGGCAAGGTCTTGTGGGAGCTCCCTGCGGGTACGCTCGAACCGGGCGAGGCGCCCGAGAGCTGCGCCGCGCGGGAGGTCGAAGAAGAGACTGGGTATCGGGCCGGGACCCTTGCGCCGCTGACGGAGTTCTTCGCTTCCCCGGGCATCCTGACGGAGCGCATGTATGGCTTTGTCGCAACGGATCTCGAGGAAACCGCCCAAGCGCTCGACGAAACCGAAGAGATCGAGGTCTTCCCAATCCCGCAGTGGCAGGTGCGAGACATGCTCAAGGACGGACACATCGAGGACGCCAAGACAATCGCGCTCCTGCTTTACTGGATGCACATCTACTCTCCCTGAAACCTCCACCTGAGCATCGATGTTGCCCGAGCTGCTGACTCGCATTCAAGACAACTGGATCGTTTTGCTGATCCCAGTGATCAGCGCACTGGTCGGTTGGTTTACGAATGTGGTCGCCATCAAGATGATGTTCTACCCGGTCGAGTTCATCGGCATTCCGCCTTATCTCGGCTGGCAAGGCGTCATCCCGGCCAACGCGTTGCGGCTCGCCAAGCTCTCCAATGCGCTCATCACCCAGAAACTGCTGTCGCTGCGGCAGCTTTTCGACGCAACGTTCAACGCGGACTCGTTTACGGGAAAGCTCGGCGCCGTGGTCGACGACGTGACGGAGCAGGTGATCGACGAGATCGCAAACGGATACGCCAAGCCGATGTGGGACAACGCAGGTCAGCTCATGCAGGCCAAAGTCCGCGAAAAGGTGCGCGCTGAAATCGTCGAAGTCTCGCGTGCGATCGCCATGGACATGGCCGATGACATCGACCAGATCATCGACATCGAAAAGACCGTGCTCGAAGCGATGGATCGCCACAAGGCGCTCATGGGCGAGATGTTCTATCAAGTCGGTCGCAAGGAGTTCAAGTTCATCGAACGCTCGGGCCTCTACTTTGGCTTCCTGTTTGGACTCTTCCAGATGATCGTCTGGGTCCGCTACCCCGCGGCTTGGATCCTTCCGATGGCCGGCTTTTGCGTCGGCTATCTAACCAACTGGATCGCGATCAAATTGGTGTTCTCGCCACGCGAACCCATGCGAATCGGGCGGATGACCGTGCAGGGCCTCTTTCACAAGCGGCAAAACGAGGTCGCGGAGGCGTTCGGACGGACCGTAGCGACGCGCGTGCTGACCGCGGACAACATCGTGGCAACGGTCATGCATAGTGAAGGCGCGAAGCGGATGAACGAAATCATCGAGCATCGCATCAACGAGCTGATCGCGAAGTACGAGGCTCATCCCATGGCCAAGCTGATCCTGCCACAAGAGGAGCGTCCTGCGCTCCGGGCCGATCTCCTAGAGCGAACCCAAGCTCAATGGCCAAAGCCTGGCGGATTCTTTCACACGTTCGCCGGCGAGTCGGTGGACCTGCAGGGAGAGCTGGAGCGGCGCATGAAGGCACTCGACCGCGAGAGCTACGAAGGGGTCCTGAGACCGGCGTTCCAGCAGGACGAGTGGAAGCTGATCGCCGCCGGGGCCGTCCTAGGCACCGTCGCGGGCGTCTTGCAGCTCGTGTACATCTTCGGTGACGCGATGGAGCGGCTGAGCCACTAGCGAGGCCGGCGCTGGCCGATCCCGCGCTCAGCGGCTAAACACTTGGTGGTGGAACAAACCGCAACGCTGCTCGTCTGCTGCCCCGACCGCAAAGGCCTCGTCGCTGCGCTTGCGCAGGTGCTCTATGGGCATGGCGCGAACATCCTCCACGCAGACCAGCACACCGATCCCGTCGCCGGACAGTTCTTCCAGCGCATCGAGTTCGATCTCGCCGAGCTTCACACGGACCGTGTAAGTCTCGAGACGGCGATCGCAGAGGTCGCTGCGAGGTTCTCGATGACCTGGCGCATTGCAAACGGCCTCAGCCGCTCCAAGACGGCGATCTTCGTTTCCAAGTACGACCATTGCTTGTACGACTTGCTGCTACGGCAGCGAGCCAATGAGCTGTCTACCGACATCTGCATGGTCATCAGCAATCACCCAGACCTCGCACCGGTGGCCGAGCAGTTTGGAGTCCCATTCCATCATTTGCCCGTCGCCAAAGGAACGAAGCGCGCGCAAGAGGACGAGGCCCTCGAATTGCTCGCGGCGCAGAACATCGACCTGGTCGTGCTCGCCCGCTACATGCAAATCCTCAGCAATGCTTTCCTCGAGAGCTACCAGGGCCAGGTCATCAACATTCACCATTCGTTCCTGCCGGCGTTCATGGGTAGCAAGCCATACCGGCGGGCTTTCGAAAGAGGCGTCAAGCTGATCGGTGCGACCGCCCACTACGCTACGGCGGAGTTGGACGAGGGGCCGATTATCGAGCAGGACGTGGTGCGGTGCTCGCACCGCGACTCCGTGCAAGACCTCGTGCGCAAGGGACGGGACTTGGAAAAGGTCGTGCTGGCGCGCGCGGTCCGTTGGCACCTTGACGATCGTATCCTCGTCTACGACAACAAGACCGTCGTCTTCAGCTAGGAGTCCAGATGTCTGAACGAGTCCACCTCACCATCGACAACGCCGTTGCGACTGTTCGTCTGTCCCGCCCAGAAAAGCGCAACGCTCTCGACCCGGACATGTTCGACGGCCTCATCCAGACCGGCAAGGACGTAATGGCGGATAACAGCATCCGTGCGGTCGTTCTGCACGGCGAAGGCAAGGCCTTTTGCGCCGGCTTGGATTTCGCGTCGTTCCTCGGCTCGCCCGACTTGATGCCGAAGCTCCTCGCTCGGGGCGACGAAAGCCCCGCGAACATGGCGCAGCGCGCTGCCTGGATCTGGCAGGAAGTGAAAGTGCCAGTAATCGCGGCGGTGCACGGGGTCGCCCTTGGTGGAGGGCTCCAAATCGCCCTCGGCGCCGACCTTCGCTATGTCACCCCCGACGCCCAGCTTTCCGTAATGGAGATCAAATGGGGATTGGTTCCCGACATGAGCATCACACAGACGCTCTTGCATCTCGTGCCCATCGATGTCGCAAAGGAGCTGACCTTCACGGGACGCATCATCTCCGGCACCGAGGCCGTCGAGCTGGGACTCGCCACGAAGCTCTCTGACGATCCGCTCGCCGATGCGCTCGAAACCGCCAAGCTGATCGCAACCAAGTCGCCGCACGCTATCCGCGCGGACAAGGCCCTCCTCCGTGATGCGCCCGGAATGTCGCGCGCGGACGCGCTCAAGCTCGAGACTGCGCTTCAAGTCACCCTCCTTGGCAGCCACAATCAAACCGAGGCGGTGCAGGCCAACATGATGAAACGCGAGCCCTCGTTCAAGGACCCGGAGTAGACAGCACGGTGAGGGGGCTCAAGCAGGCTCAGGCGGCCGCGATACGCGCGGCTGATACCGGCAGCAGTCTGGGGGGCACTCATCATGAGGCGGACCACGCTTGCCCAGCGCCTGGCGCACGGTGACTCTGCCGAGGCGCTCCTCGATCAGCTCGCGGATCATGGCAACGAATGCGGGATGGGCACCCACGGTGGACGCGCGAGTCAGCGTGATGCCGAGCTCGCTCGCATAGGCCTTCGCCTCATGGTCCAGATCCCAGACCACTTCCATATTGTCCAAGAGGAACCCGATCGGCGCGACCACCACGTCTTGGACGCTGATCTGGGATAGCGCATCGAGATGCTCGAGGAGGCCCGGACCCAACCACGGAACGTGGGGCGGACCGCTGCGGCTCTGATAAACCAGTTGCCAACGCTCCTGGCGGGCGCCCTCGGCGACCAGCCGGGCGGTCTCCTCGAGTTGCTCAGCGTAGTCGCAGGCCTCTGCCATCGCGATGGGAATGCTGTGCCCGCTGAAGGCAACACGCGCATGCTCGCGGCGCTCTTTGGGCAGCGTCTCGAGAGCGGAAAGTAGGCAGTCCACATTGGCTTCGATGAAGCCTGGGTGATTGTAAAAGGCGCGCAGTTTGTCGACGACGGGCGCGCCCTCCCCCAGCTCTTCGCGGGCCTTCTCGATGTTCTCCAAATACTGCCGGCACGCGCTGTAACTGCTGTACGCCGACGTGACGAACGCAAGAGCGCGGTTCTTCCCCTCGTCGCGCATTTGACTCAGCGCCTCCAGGATGAACGGGTGCCAATTGCGGTTGCCCCAGTAGACCGGGAGGTCGATATCAGCGCTCCGCAACTCTTCCTCGAGGGCCGCGATCAACGCGCGGTTCTGATCGTTGAGGGGGCTCTTGCCGTCGAAGTGATTGTAGTGTGCTGCGACCTCTTTGAGTCGCTCGGGCGGGACGTTCTTGCCCCGAACCACGTTCTCGAGGAACGGCATCACGTCTGCGCGTTTTTCCGGCCCACCAAAGGAGACCAGGAGAACACTGTCGTATTCCACATCCGTATCGCCCACGGCGGAACTCTCGCGCCTAAAACCCGATCTTGCAAGCCAAGAGTCTTGCCAAGCAATCGCCGTTGTGCTCTAGGTTTGATGCACCAATGGCCCTTTGGTACGATGAAACGTTTCACGACCACACCAGACTGGGCCTCAAGGTCAAGGAGACACTGTTCTGTGCGCAAAGCCCGTATCAGAAAGTCGAAGTGATCGACACGGTTGGTTTCGGGCGGGTTCTGGTCATCGACGACGTGTTCATGACCAGCGAGTATGACGAGTTCCTCTATCACGAAATGCTGGTGCATCCCGCGCTGACGACCGCTCCGAGCATCGAGCGTGTCCTCGTCATTGGTGGAGGAGACGGTGGCACCGTCCGCGAAGTCCTTCGACACCCCGACGTGCGCAGTTGCGTGATGATCGAAATCGATCAGATGGTCGTCGACGCTGCAAAACAGCACTTGCCGGGCATCGGAATCGCTTGGGACGACCCACGCCTCGATGTCAGATTCATCGACGGCATCGAATACGTGAAGAGGAGCGCCGACGCGCTGTACGACGTCATCTTGCTCGACGGGACCGACCCGACAGGACCTGGTGCGGCGCTGTTTGACCAGAGCTTTTACGCCGGGTGCAAGCGCATGCTGAGCCCTCGGGGCGTCATGGCATTGCAGAGCGAGTCACCCCTGCTGATGATGGACCTTTTCGTCGAAATTCAACACAAGCTCCGAACCGTGTTCTCCGAAGTGCATCCGTACCTGGGCCCGGTGCCCTTGTACGGTACCGGCACCTGGAGCTGGACTTGGTGCTCGGACACCGGTGAGCCTCTACGTGCAATGGCGGAGCGACAAGCCATGATCGTGCAAGGGTCGAAGGCCTACAACGAAGACCTGCACCGGGCCTCCTTCGCCCTACCCAACTACGTCAAACGGGCGCTGAAGCTCTGATACGGAGCACCAGCTTGCCGAAGGTTTCGTTCGCGTCCATCCGCCGATGCGCCGCCTGTACATCGGCCATGGGCAACACATCATCGATGATCGGCTTGAGCTCGCCTGTCGCGAATCGATCCAGCATCTCGTCGGTGAACGATCGGGTTAGCTCCGCTTTTTCGGCCGGCGTGCGGCTGCGAAGAACCGAGCCGTGGATCGACGCTCGCTTGGCCAGAAGCGCCCCGAGTGAGAGCTCCCCCTTCACGCCGCCCATCAATCCGATCACGATGACACGACCCTTTTTGCCAACCACTTTGACGTTTTGTGAGAGGTAAGCTGCACCAATGGTGTCGAGGATCACGTCGGCACCGTCAGGGACGGCAGCCAGCACGGTCTCTGCGAATTGCCCCTCCTCTACGAGAACTGCATGGGTCAGCCCGAGGGCCGTGCATCGGGGCAGCTTGTGCGCGGTGCGGGATGTGCCGACGGATGTGACACCGAGGGCGGATGCGATTTGAATCGCAGCCGTGCCGACGCCGCTCGCGACAGCGTGAATGAGAAGCGTCTGACCCGCCTCCAAACCGCCCTGCAAGATGATCGCGTCGTACGCCGTCAGAAAGGCCTCCGGTACGGCGGCCGCCTCCTCGAGCGAGAGCTCCTTCGGAACCGGCATCAGCTCTGTGCCCTCGGTCAAAAGACGCGTAGCCATGGCGCCGCCGCCCACGATGCCCATGACGCGGTCGCCAGGCTTCCACCCGATGACGGACTCTCCAACCGATTCGACCAGTCCGGCAAACTCGAGGCCGGGCACGTCCTCTGGCACGCCGGGAGGCGGCGGGTAGAAGCCGCGCCGTTGCAGGCAATCGGCGCGATTGAGCCCGGCGGCTGCAACCTCGACGAGGACCTGGAACGGCCCGGGATCGGGTAGCTCGATCTGACCGACTTCGAGCACCTCCGGTCCTCCGGGCTCACGAATGCGAATCGCTCTGGCATGGGGCATGCGGCGCAGCGTAACGCGTCGGTGTCTCCCGTCCAAGCCCGCCTCTCGTGCTAGGTTCTGCGCGATGATGGAAAACGTCGGGAGCGTTCTACATCGCTGGGCGCAGCAAGATCCGGAGCGCACGGGCATCGTCGACGTAGGACGCGATGAGCGCAGGCTGAGTTATGGGGAGCTCGACCGCCAGGCGTCGCGCGTGGCAGCGCACCTGCTCGAGCGGGGTCTGGGGCCGGGTGACCGCATAGCAATTTGCACCGCCAATGGGATGGACTTCGTCGCTGCGTGGTTCGGCGCCGTGTATGCGGGCTGCACGACTCTGCCGATCCCGGTGATGTCGACCTCACACGAGATCGCCTTCCGCCTTCAACACGCCGGCTGCAAGGCGCTCCTCACCGATGCGGGACGCGTGGACGTCGCACGCGCTAGCCGAAAACGCGCGGGCGTCGATACCAGCCTCCTGCAGATCCAAGAGGCATTGCAAGAGGCCAGCGGAGAGGTCGCTCCTCACGACGTGACTCCTGGCTCCCTTGCAATGCTGCTCTACACATCGGGAACCACCGGAGCCGCCAAAGCGGTTTGCATCACGCACGAATCACTGAGGATGCACACCAAGGCGCTGGTAGAGCAAACTCTGAGGCTCACCGAGGAAGATCGCATCCTCGGCGCCCTTCCCCTCACGCATTCTTACGGCATTCGGATGACGCTGCTCGTTCCCTTCTACGCGGGTGCAAGCACCGTATTCGTCCCCAAGTTCTCCGCTGCGCGCACGCTCGATCTCTGCTCGACCCACGCGATTACCTGGCTCCCCGCTGTGCCAACGATGTTTGTCGCCTGGGCACGCGACCGCCGCAAGCAGAAGCCGTCTGCTCTTCGATGGTGCATGAGCGCCGGCGCGCCACTGCCCGAAGACGTGAGACTGCGAGCGGAGGAACGCTTGGATGCGCCAGTGCGCCAAGGGTACGGACTCACCGAGGCCACGTTCACGACCATCAACGCCCCGCCGGACGTGGGCGTTGCGGGATCGTCTGGCAAGCCGGTAGCCGGCGTCGAGGTACGAATCGCCGACGACTTTGGCGAAGAGCTGCCTCCGGGCACCCACGGCGAAGTGCTCATTCGCGGCCAAAACGTGATGGCAGGCTACCTGAATGACGCGTTGGCCACGGCTCATGTCATGCGCGGCGGTTGGCTTCACACGGGCGACATCGGTTTTGCCGACGAAGAAGGGCGGCTCAGCATCGCCGACCGCATCAAGGACTTGATTCTACGTGGGGGGGCTAGCATCTATCCTTCAGAGGTCGAAAACGTTCTCGCTCGTCATCCCGCCGTTGACGACGTTGCGGTCGTCGGCCAACCCGATGACTACTATGGGGAGGAAATCGTCGCTGTCATCGTTCGACACGGCGACGTGACGGCGGATCTGCTGGACCAGTGGGCACGAGAGCAACTGGCGCCCTACAAACTGCCTCGGCTCTACGCGTTCGCCGACGAGCTTCCTCAAGGGATGAGCGGCAAAACGCTCAAACGGAGGCTTCGCGACCGGCTGATGTCCGGTGACCTCGACACCGAGAAATTATCGCCTCACCGGTCTGCTGAGTAGCTCGAAGGCAACGATCATCACGACCGTTCCAACCAGCAAGCCCGCCCAAGGGCCGTACCAGCCAGCGCCCACGGGAAGCTCCGCGCAGAGCAAGCTGATGCCGCCGATGAAAAGGGCATAAGGAAGCTGCGTTCGGACATGATCCATGTGGTCACAACTGCTAGCCATGGAGCTGAGGATGGTCGTATCCGAGATCGGTGAGCAGTGGTCGCCCCAGACCGAGCCCGCCAAAATGGATGAGATGGCGCCCAAGAGGATCGTCTCGTTGCTAGGCGCCATTTGGTGGGCGAGCGGGATGACCAACGGGAAAAGGATTGCCATGGTGCCCCACGATGTTCCGGTCGCAAAGCTCACCAAGGCCGCCAGGACGAAGACCGCTCCTGGAATCCAGGCTGGCGCAAGCCAGTCGCCCACCGCACCGATGAGAAACGAAGCGGTATCGAGGTCGTGACAAACCTCTCCGAGCGACCAGGCCAAGACGAGAATCACCGCTGCGTAGAGCATCGATCGCATGCCCGACATCCAGGCCTCGATCGACTTGCCAAACGCCAACGCGCCACTTCCCAGCGCAAGCGCAAAGGCTGCAAGGCAGCCCGCGCCGGTGGCCCACAAGATCGCGGCGCTCGAGCTCGCCTGGCCCACGATTACCCGAAGGGACAGGTCCATTCCAGCCGACAACGCCTTCGCTCGCCCGTCCACGTAGATCCCGATCGCCGCACCGAGGACCACCACGACGACGGGAACCAAAGCGTTCATCGGCCGACCGGGCAGGTCGCGCGGAACGGCCTCCTCGTGAAAGTCCGAAGCGGGCTGGGCTCCGGGCCGAACGAGCTGCCCCTCTTCGAGCGCGCGCCGCTCCGCGCGAAGCATCAGGCCAAAATCGCGTCCACGAAACGCAAGCCACGCAATGAAGACCAACATGAGAATCGAATAGAAGCGGTAGGGAATTGTTTCGACGAACGTCAAATACGCATCGCGTTCGATGCCGAGATGCGCAAACTGGTCTCCGATGTAACCGACCTCCACCGCGATCCAGGATGAAACCAGAGCCAGGCTCGCCACCGGTGCGGCCGTGGCATCGACCAGGAACGCGAGCTTTTCCCGGCTGATGCGAAGACGATCGGTCACCGGACGCATCGACGAGCCCACCAGGAGCGAGTTGGCGTAGTCGTCGAAGAAAACCAACAGGCCGAGGAACCAGGTCGTCAGTTGGCCGCGCCGGCGGCTTTTGGCGTCGGTGTTCACCCAAAAAGCGAGCCCCTTCGCACCGCCGCTCTGCGTCATCAGACCGATCATCCCGCCGAGTAGCAGGCTGAACACTAGGATGGACGCGTGCCCCCGATCGGCGATCGCGTTGACGATGTACGTGTCTAGCAAACGCGCAAAGGAAGCAAAGAGCGAGAGACCTGTGGCCAAGAACGCGCCGAGCCATACTCCCATCACCAGGGCGAGTAAAACGTGACGAAACAGTAGCGCGAGCACGATGGCCAGAAACGGCGGCAAAATCGCAGTCCAACCGGGAAGGGCGCTGCCCTCGCCCGCTGCGGCGACTTCGCCCCCCAGACCCGATGTGATATTTAGTGAGACGGTCTGAATGCCTGGCAGGGCTGCTGCGTCATTGGGAGTAGCGCTGGCCGTTGCGGCCGCGAAACCAAGAGTAAACACCAGAAGCACGACAACCGCTCGCATGAACCAAGTCACACATAGTCAAGAACGCATGCTCCGGTCAATTGTGCGCGCTTGCCTGGCCTTGCTCTGTGTAGGCACGGTTTCTTTTGCTGCGCCATCTCGCTCTCTGTCGCGCGACGACACGCTCAGCCGTGAAGACAAGAACCTGCTAGCCGCAGGCGAGCTGGTCATGAAGCAGAAAAACGAGCAGCGAGGGGCACTCAAGCTGATTGGGGGGCAGAGTTGGCAGATCGTCGACGTTCCGATCAACTTGGCGTGGCGTGCCTTGGCGGACCTGCCGAGGTACAAGCACTTCCTCCCGCTTGCGACCGAAACGGTGGTCACGCATCGAGTGGACGGCGAATCCGACTTGGCGATTCGGCAGCAATGGGGGCCCATCGACGTGCGCTACGTGCTCCAAACGACGCTCGACCCCGATCGGCGCACCATGGTGTTCCGGCTCGATCACTCGCAAGGGCACGACATCCGCGCCGGATGGGGCTTTCTACGAATCCGGCCCTACAAGAAGACGCAAACCCTGATCTCGTTTGGCGCTTTGGTCGACATCGGCGATGGCGTGTTCGTCTCGATCATCCGCCCGGCCGTCCGCCAAAACTTGTTACGCATTCCCACCAAATTCAAGGGGTACCTCGAGAACGAAGGCCGGACACTTTACGCGGACGCGCCCTAGCTCAGCTTCTTGATCCAGCGCAGCTTCCGCGCGGAGTAAGGCGGGTAGAGAATCGGTAGGTCTCGGAACGTTGGCTTTTTCAAGACCGAACGCCGGTGCGAGAAGGTCTCGAACGACTGGCGGCCGTGATATGCCCCCATGCCGCTTTCGCCCACGCCGCCAAACGGGAGCTGGGGCACGCCGAGATGAAGCCAGACGTGATTGATCGTCGTGCCGCCAGCGCTGGTGCGCGCGAGGATACGGCCCTGCGCGCCCCTGTCACGACTGAACACGTAAAGCGCCAGCGGCTTGGCGCGCCTGTTGACGAACGCGATGGCCGCATCGACGCTTGGCACCGAAATCACGGGCAGAATCGGGCCGAAGATCTCTTCCTGCATCACGGGATCGTCTTCTGTCACGTTCCTCAGGATGGTCGGTGCGATGTAGCGGTCGCTTGGATCGGTTTGCCCGCCGGTGACGACATCCGCCTGAGCGAGCAGCCGGGTCAAACGCACCTGATGGCGCTCATTGATGATGCGGGCGAAGTCCGGGCTCTGCCTGGGATCGTCGCCGTAGAACTCCCGAATCGTGGAGACCATGCGATTGATGAGGGCATCGTGCACCTGGTCGTGAACCAAGACATAGTCGGGGGCGACGCAGGTCTGGCCCGCGTTGAAGAACTTGCCGTACACGATCCGCTTGGCAGCCGTGTCCAAGTCGGCACTCTCGTCGACGATGCATGGGCTCTTGCCACCGAGCTCCAAGGTGACCGGAGTGAGGTGCTTGGAGGCCGCTTCCATGACGATCCGGCCCACAGCACCGTTGCCGGTATAAAAGATGTGATCCCATTTTTCGTTCAACAGCGCTGTCGTTTCCGGGACGCCGCCTTCCATGACCTGCACGGCCTTGCGGTCCAGGTACTTGGGGAGCCATTCGGTCACCAACGCCGAAACCGCGGGAGAAACCTCAGAGGGTTTGAGCAGCGCGCAGTTTCCCGCGGCGAGCGCGCCGATGAGCGGCAATAGGAGCAGCTGGAGCGGGTAGTTCCACGGCGCAATGATCAACGTTACACCGAGAGGCTCTCTGTAAATGTAACTACGGCCGGGCATGGCGGCGAGCGACGTTTGAACACGCTCCGGCTTCATCCACGAAGCGAGCTTTTTTCGCGTCAGGCGAAGCTCCGAACGTGTGAGGACGATCTCGGAGCCAAACGCTTCCGTGGCGGGCTTGCGGAGGTCCGCGTAGAGCGCGCCAACAATGTCCGACTCGCGTTCCATGAGGAAATGCTCGAGCGCGTCGAGCTGGGAGAGGCGCCAGGACAGCGGCTTGGTCGCCCCAGTATCGAAATAGGCGCGAAGGGCGCTCGCACGCGCCGAGGCGCTGCCATCCAAGGCCTCTGAGGGGGTCGAAACTGCGCGCAGTTCAGGCATGGGCCCAGCTCCTATCAGGCGGGAGTTTGAGGGATTCTTCTATGATTTTCAAGGGTTCCGGAGATTGTGAAACAATTCCGAAATAAGCCCGATCTCTGTATAATCGCTGAACGGGGTACGTCATTGCTACATGGAGGCTCCGATGCACATCAAGGAACGCACCTGGCAACCTGAACGAAAACCTGCTCCCTGGTGGGCGCACATCCTACGTTGGTGGCTGTAGCCGCACTAGGCCGGCGTCCTCGCCCTAGCCCTAGGCCGCTAACCTGAGTTTGTCGCCCGTACTGCTGGTCCGTTCATCCAACGCCGCGACCTCGCCCCGGTCGCGGCGGCGTCCCTCTTCGAGGACACGCCCGGGGACATCACGGATGTCCCAGATCAAACCTACCCAACTCAGCATCTTGAGCACGTAATAGGTTACATCGACCTCCCACCAGTAGAAGCCCTGGCGGCATGAAGACTGGTAGTGGTGGTGATTGTTGTGCCAGCCCTCTCCAAGGGTCAGCAATGCGGTCAGCATGTTGTTGCGGCTCTGGTCCCCCGTGTCGAAGCGCTTCGTGCCCCATACGTGCGTGAGTGAGTTGATGAGGAATGTGTTGTGCCAGAGCAGGACGGTGCTGAGGAAGAACCCGATGAACAAACCGGGCCAGCCCGCGATCAGGAAACAAGTGATCGCGAGGACCGTCGGAGGCACGGCCCAGTACTTGTTGAGCCAGCGAAGCTCGGGATACTTGGCAAGATCGCGGA
>Ga0114931_10004511_pt1 | contig 17380 bp, 16 predicted proteins | sample 2SBtaG_FD_89579 | JGI IMG/M metagenome (GOLD analysis project Ga0114931, IMG submission 89579) | Deep subsurface microbial communities from Kolumbo volcano to uncover new lineages of life (NeLLi) - 2SBTROV14_V59a metaG | ecosystem: Environmental > Aquatic > Marine > Volcanic | place: Kolumbo...
GAATCGCTTTGCGCCACTCAGTCGGCACACCGACCACCGATCTGGCGGGCATAGCGGACAGGATCCCAGCGGACCGGCTCTCGCGCCTCGCGCGGCCCACTGGTGATGGGACGGGTCTGGACGATCACCAGCCCGCCGTCGTCGTCGATCACCCACTCGACGTCGACCGCACGCCCGAGCCGCCCCTCGATGTCGACGACCGCCCGACTCAACTGCAGGATGTCGTCCGCGTCGAGGCACGGCGACTGCCGCAGCTGCGCCGGGGTCTGTTCCACCCCCAGCCCGCCGCGGTCCGCGACCAACACGCGGCGTTCCTTGTCGCCGACGTCGTAGCGCAAGACCCGCAGGTCGGCCCGACCCACCTCGACGTGATCCGGTTGCGCCAGTCCGTCGATCATCGCGCTGCCCAGGCCGATGACTGCTTCGATGACCAGCCGATCGTCTCGGTGGGTCACCGGATGCCGCGAGAACGCCACGCCCGAGGCGCGAGCGGCGATCAGCTCCTGCACGCCGACCGTCATCACGACCGATGGCTCGCCGCCGCCGTAATGCTCGACCCGCGCGCTGCGCTGACTGGCAATACAAGTGTGGATCGCGGTGTGCAGCTGGTCGACGCCGAGGACGCCGAGCACCGTCTCGAACATGCCGGCGTAGCTGCGTCGATCGCCGTCCTCGAGGTTGGCTGCGCTGCGCACAGCCAGCGCCGGTTGCTCGCGCCCCAGCCGGGCACACAGCGCCCGGTACTCGCGACCGACCGCAGCGGCCAGCGCAGCCGGCAGCGTCGTCCGTTCGCTGCTCTCCGCCAGCGCGCCCACCGCCCGCCTCGTCACCGCGAAGCCGTCGGGGACGCGGTAGCCCCAGCCGGCCAGCGCGGCCAGCCCGCCGAGCTTGGGCCCGACCTCCTTTGGGTGCGCCGCAAAGTCGGCCATGGCGATCACGTCAATCACCAGCCGCCGCCCTCTGTAGGATCGTGACCCGCCCGCGACCGCCATCGACTTCCACCAGATCGCCGTCGCGGATGACGCGGGTACCGAGGCCCACGCCGACCACGCACGGGATGCGGTATTCGCGGCTGATGATCGACGCGTGGGTCAGCGCACCGCCACCGTCACAGACGCAGGCGGCGATCTTGGAGAACGCGGGGGTCCAGTTGGGCGAGGTGGCCTCGCAAACCAGCACCTTCCCGACGCCGATGCGGTGCAGCTCGTCGGCGCTGTGCAGCACCCGCGCTCGCCCGCGGGCGACACCCGCGGACGCGGCCACGCCGACCATCTCCTCGGTGGCCTCCCCGCCCGCGCGCGCGGAAGCGAGGAAGCCGTGGTGCAGGCCGAAGATCTCGATGAGGATCGGATCGTCGACCCGCTCGGGAATCGCGCCGAAGAGCTTGGGCATCACCGGCCGCCGGTCGCGCCAGTAGCGATAGAAGTCGCGCCGTTCGCCGACCCGCGCGCCCAGCGAGGCCCAGCTCTGGCGACCGGCGCACAGCTCCATCAGCTCCGGCCAGAACAGGAACAGGGTGTCATCGGCGCGGGCGGCGCCGGTGGCCGCGCCGATCGCCAGGCACGCTCGGCGCAGCGGCAAGGTGGCGCGCAGATCGATGTAGTGGTTGTGCTCGTCGTTCCACCAGGCGAAGTTGGCCCGCTGGCTCGAGGCCAGCGCCGCGTCGAACGCCCGCTGCTCCTCGACGGTCAAGCTCGAGCGGGCGCCATCGAGGGCCGCCTCGCGCTCGTCGACGGCGGCGCCGCGCGCGGCGACGAAATCGTGCGCGCTCGGCGCCTGCAGATACGACCGGATCGTGCCCAGCGGCGAGGTCGGGTCCTCGATCCAGGACGGCAACGCGATGTCGGCGATGCCCTCGGTGCGGTGGCCGAACTCGTCGAGGAAGGCGGCGAACCGCGCCCGCCACGCCGAGGCGTTGGCCGAGTCGCTGTGCTCCAGGGCACCGGCGATTTGCTCGGGCTCGTTGGCGCGCAACAGGTCGCCCAGGCCCAGCTCGTCGGCGTCGGTCGCCAACTGCCACAGGCCGCGATCACAGGCCAGGATCCGGGTGTCCTCGCCCTGCAGGAAGATCGAGATCAGGCCGGTGTCGATCCCGAGCTCGCGGCAAAGGCGCCGGAACCCGAGGTAGTTGGCCAGCAGGGGGTACATGACCTCGAAGTGGATCTCCCAGGCGCGCCGCTGGAACGTCCGGGCGTCGGCGGCCCGCTGGCCGAGCTGGCCCGGAGAAAACCCGTCGAGCTTGGCCGTCTCGAAGCGGTGCAGCTCGCGCTCGAGCTCGGCGACGCGCGCGGCCCAGATCGTGGAGAAATGGTCGAGAAACGGCCGAAGGTTGCTCGCCAGCCGCGCCGCTCGGCTCTCGAGCTCCGCCGGCGAGGTCACCGGCAGCTCGCCGCCGTACAGATGGGTCGCCGCGAGCCGGGGCGCCAACCCGCGCCCGGGCGGCAGCGGCAGCGTCTCCGCTGCGAGCTGCGAGCCCCAGGCGTAGCCGTCGGCGACGTAGGTCAGGCCCATCGGCGTATGGCCGCGGGGGAAGTGGAAATCGAGGAACCAGAAACGCCCCTCGTCCGCCGCGGACATGGGACGCAAGTAGTCGGAAACCCAGGGCGCCTCGAAGCTATCCAGAGCGTATCCCGGATAGGTATCCAGGTCCGAGAGGTTGCCAATGGCCGCGTTCTCCACCCGATCCCCCGCAGCGAGTATGTCATAGAGAGGCCTTCTGAGATCTGAGATCGGTGGCGGGCATCTTGCCCGGTTTGCCACCGCGACAGCCCACGACGCGGGTCGGCACTATGCGCCAGTGCGACGACTGGTGGACCGAAGGACGAGATCGCCCAGTGGTCGCATCCAGAAGATCCTCAATGCCGTCCGCCAACCGAGGACTGTTCCACCTGGGCAGCGACATGATCTCGGCCCAGTTCCAGCAGCTCGACCTCGACGCCGACCAGTCGGTGCAGATGTGGCTGGTCGACGACCAGGTGAAGATGCTCGAGGTCGAGGACCCCAAGCTCGTGGGCGGCCTGGATGCCCTGAAGGCAGCCCTCGGCGCGCCCGAGGCCACCCTCGAGTTCGCCTGGGACGTGCTGACCCTGAAGGGCGGGCCGTCGCGTGGGATCAGCATCTGCGTCAACCCCGACAACCAAATGGTCCTGCGCGTCGCTGTCTACCGCCCGACCACGCTGGCGGCCTACGAGAAAATCCTCCGCGTCGACCGCAGCGTCCGCGAGTTCGAGCCGGACTGATCGCCCGCCCAGGCCCGACTCAGGGCTTCAGCTCGTAGGTGACCGGCGATTGGATGCGCTTGAACTGCTCGGTCGATGCCTTGCGGTAGACACCGATGATGCAGCGCGCGTACGGCGACTTGCGATCGACGTAGAGCACCTGAACCTTGGATACCCGCCCGGTAGCGCCCTGGAAGGTCGCCACCACCGTCGTCCGTTCGCCGGGGCGGCTGCCTTTCGGGTGGCTCGTCGCGCAGTCGCGTGCTTCGCCGTCCAGCGCGGACATGGCCTGCTTGGCCTTGGCATCGTTGACCTCGCGAGGCGCGCCGGCCAGCGGATCGGCGACCGCGTCGTTGTGCAGCCCGAAGTAGATGTAGTTGCCGCGATAGGCCGGCGCCCGCACGGCGCGCCCGGCGCGCGCGACGCACTTGCCCAGCGGGGTCTCGGCGAACCCCGCCGTCGGCACGTAGTCGACGACCGAGATGCCGGTCAGGTGCAGGGGTGGAACGCTGGAGCCGTGCCGGTCGTTGCCCAGCCGGGTGATGAGGTAGTAGGTACCGGCGTGCCTCATGCACGACAGCAGCTCCGGCTCGAGCGCCTTCTCGGCGTCCGCCTTGCTGAGGATCGGACCGGTGTACTCGGGGGTCTTCGCCCTCGCCCGCTTCGCCGGCCTGGGTTGGGCGGCCGCCGGCGCAGCGTCGATCGTCGCAATCTGGACGCTCGCTGCCCCGGCAGCCTCGGCCTCGGCCTCCGCTTCGGCCCTCCTCGATCGGGCCAGCGCCTCACGCTCCGCGGCCGCGGCCTGGCGTAGCCGATCCGCGGCTTGCGGCGCGGGGGTGGCGGGCGCCGGCGCCGTGGACACGCGCGACGGCGCCAGGGCCACGAAGGCCACGACCATGCCGCTGACGAGCATGCCCACGACGGCGACGAGAATGACCATCCGCATCGCCGCCGGCGGCGCCGAGGGGCGAGGCGCCACTCCCCGGCGCGGTGGCGGCGCCGACTGCGGCGCGGGCCCCGGCATGCTCATGACCTGCTGGCAATAGGGACAGGTCACCCGGTTCTGGTTCTCCCCGATCGTCAGCGACGCGCCGCAGTTCGTGCAGTCGAGATTCACCGGCCCTCCCCGGTGCACAGTATCACCTCGCCTGCCGCCCGTAGCGTCCCCTACTCCCGAGGGGTTCCGACGCCGTCGAGGACGTCCTGGGTCGACAAGTCGGCCGAGCGCGGCAGAGCCTCCGACGCGGGCCGAGTCGCATGTTCGAGCGCAGGCCAATGATGCTGTGGGGCCAACAATCGCCCCTTCCTGCGCCCGGGAGGTTCCTGGTAACATTGCGCCACCGCGCACAGGAGCGAACGCGCGGACGACGCGTTGTCGGGCGCGTTGCGAGCAGCCAGCCACACGAATGAAGCTGTGTCCGACATGTGGGGAGGTCTACCCCGACCGCGCGACTCATTGCCGCGCGCACGACGCGGCCCTCCTCGACTGGAACCAGGTCAGCGACACCCAGATGGGTGAGCTGACCACCGTCGTCAACGACGACGGACCGCTCGCCGACAGCGGTACGCACACCAACCCCGGCGACTTGACCGACCCGGAGGTACGGCTCCACGCGACGCCGACGCCGACACCGACCATGATCGTGACCGAGGCGGCGACCGGGAGGACTCCAAGGCCCACCCGCGTGCTCGGTGGCCGCTACCGCCTGGGCCGGCACATCGGCATCGGCGGCTACGGCGCGGTATTCGACGCCTACGACCAACGCCTGGACAAGCGCGTCGCGGTCAAGGTGTTGTCGCCGTCAGTCGCTCAGGACTCGCAGATCGTCCACCGGTTCAAGCGCGAAGCCATCGCCGCCAGCCGCGTGCGCCACGAATGCATCGTCGACGTCACCGACTACGACATCGACGCCGAGGGCGTGTCGTTCATCGTGATGGAGTTCCTCGACGGCCGCGACCTGAGCGAGGTGATCGCCAGCGAAGCCCCGCTATCACCCGCCCGAGCGCTGGCGATCGCCGCGCAATGCGCCAGCGCGCTGACGGCCGCCCACGCCTCAGGGATCCTTCACCGTGACCTCAAGCCGGCGAACATCTTCCTGGTGCGCTCGACCAGCCGCCCGGACTTCGTCAAGATCATCGACTTCGGCATCTCCAAGCTGACCAACGACGACGGCCAGTTCTCCAACGTGACCGACGCCTCCAAAGTGGTCGGCACGCCGTTCTACATGCCGCCCGAACAGGGACAAGGAAAGGCACTCGACGGACGCACCGATGTCTACGCGCTGGGTGTCATCCTGTTCGAAGCGGTGACCCGAGAGCGCCCGTTCGTCGGCGCGTCGGCACTGGAGATCTTGACCAACGCCATGACCCAGCCGCGCGTCCCGCCCTCGAGCCGGCGCCCCGAGCTGGCCGAGATCGCCGGCCTCGACCAGCTGGTGCTGCACGCGATCGCAGCCGACCGCGAGCAACGTTTCGGCTCGATGCGGCAGTTCGGCGAGGCAGTCGTCGCATGTCTGCAGGGCCTCGACCCGGCGCGGGTGGTCGGCCTGCCCGCCATCGTCCATCGCCCCGACGACGACGCAGCGGACCGCGTGCGCCCGGTGCCCCACTCCACCCTGGCCACCGAGATCGTCAAGCCGATCACTCTCGAGAGCTCCTCGGGCGAAATCACCGCCACGCACACCACCCGGGCCCCCAGCCGCTGGACGCTGCCCGGCCTCGGCGCGCTACTCGCGGTCGCGCTGTTGGTCCTGCTGTGGCTGCGGTCGAGCAGTCACGACAAGCCCGCGCCGGCTCTCGAACCCGCTCGCGAGCCCGCGGCGGCGGCGCCGGCCGCGCTGGCCGATCCAGCGCCGAAACCGCCCGCGCCAGTCGTCAAACCGAAACCCGCGGCGCGCGTCTCCGTCGATGCCGGCGCCGCGGTCGACCACCATGTGCGCGCCCCCGCCCCGCGGCCGAAGAAGCGCGCCAGGCGGCGGCGAAAACCGGCCAAGCCACGCCCGCCGGCGAAACCCACCGTGAAGAAACAATCGACCTCGTCGGGGATTGGAATCAAAGATTGGTAGGCAACCGCGCATCGTTGTTTCTAGCCATCGCCCTCCTCGTTGCCAGCGCCACCGACGCCCGCGCGCAAGACTCGAACGTCGACCAGGCCAAGGAGCAATACCAGCTCGGCTACCAGTCCCTGCAACGCGGCGACTACGAGACCGCGCTGGAGCACTATCAGCTGTCGTACGAGCTGGTGCCACGACCGCGCTCGCTGTTCAACATTGCCGTCGCCGAAGAGCACCTCGGAAGGCTGGAGGATGCGCTCCGCCACTACGCCCAATTCCTCGACGTCGCCGAAGATCGAGATGAAGCGTTCGAGACCCAGGCGCGAAAGAAGATCGTCGAGCTGGCCAAGAAGCTGCCGCAGAGCGCCGATCCGGCGCCGCCACCCGTGCCCGACGAGCCGCCCCCACCCCCGCCAGTGACCCTACCGCGCCGGGCCCCACAGTCGAACAGTGGCGTGCTGCGCGTGCGCTCGAATCTGAGCGGCGCACTGGTTTCGGTGGACGGTCTGGTCGTCGGCGCCACCACCTCGGCGACCAGCCGGGGCGCGAAAGGCGCGGCGATGGACCACACCCTCGCGGCCGGCGAGCATGACGTCATCATCGAGCGCGCGGGAACACGCAAGTGGCACCAGCGGCTGCTCGTCTCGGCCCGCGAGCAGGTCCAGGTCGACGTCACGTTCCGCGACAGCCAGCGGACGCGGACCCGAATCTTGTCCTGGAGCCTCGCCGGCGTCGGCACGGTCAGCATCGCCGCCGGCGCCACCCTCGGCGTGCTCGCCCTGCGCGATGTCACCAGCACCGACCCCAGCGACCACTCACGCGGAAAGACCCGCGCGACCGTTACCGACATCCTGCTCATCGGTGGCGCTGCCGCGCTCTACGGAGCGTGGCGCCTCGGCCACAACCCCGAGACCCGCGCGACCGTGCAGCGCTCCAGTCGACCCGCGGAGGTGAACCCGTGAGCCTTCGACTTCGCACGACACTCGTCGCCGTCGTCGCCGCGTTGCTCGGCAGCACGGGCTGCCGTGTCCTGGTCGAGATCGTCGAGTCGGATACGACCGACGGCGGTGCCAACGTCGACGCCAACACCGACCAGGGGGACGCGGGCATCGACTGTCGAGACTGGAGCTTCTCGCCCGCCCACTTCGACCCCTGTGATCTACCAGTACCGTCCCAGGACCTCGTACTGCGTCCGGGCATGTGGTCGTACGACACCAACAGCGGCGCGCTCACCGACCCGGAGAGCAACGCCTCGTTCCCCGCCGGCCTCTTGCTGCCACAGGACGGCGGCCCCGAGATACGCGTCATCTCCGTACACTCCCTGACGATCGAGAACGGCGCCATCCTGCGTCCAACCGGCAAGCGCCCGCTGGTCATCGTGTCGTGGACCGACATGACCGTCTCGGGCACGATCGACGTCAGCAGCGCGATCGACTACGCGGCGGCCGGCGCCAACCCGACCTCCTGCGACGGGCCGGCAACCCTGGCCGGCACCAGCGACGCCAACGGCAGCGGCGGCGGCGGCGGCGGTGCGCTCGCCGCCGATGGCGGCGGCGGTGGCGACGGCAGCGACGGCGCGGCGCTCGGCGGTGTGGGCGGCAGCCAGGTTTCGCTACCCGGCTACCTGCTCGGCGGATGCCCCGGAGGCCGCGGTGGCGGACCGCTCGGCGGCGCCCGTGGTAACGGCGGTGGCGCCCTGCACCTGGCTGCCCGCGGCATGATGACGATCGACGGAATCCTCAACGCCGGCGGTTCCGGAGCCGGCGGCTCCGGCGGCAGTCGTTCGGGTGGCGGCGGCGCCGGCTCCGGTGGCCTCGTCGATCTGCAGGCCGACATGGTGAGCCTCGGCTCGTCGGCAGTCCTCGTGGCCAACGGCGGTGGCGGCGGTGGCGGCAGCGACAACAACGCCGCCAGCCCCGGCGAAGATGCGCACACCGACGCAACGGCCGCCCTCGGCGGCACCCGCGAAGGCGCGGGCGGCGACGGCGGCGACGGCGGCTACGCCGACTCGCCTGCCGAAGACGGCCAAGACGCCACCCGTGGTGGCGGCGGCGGCGGCGGCGGCGTGGGATTCATCGTGATCCACGCGAGCAACCTCGACAACAGCGGCGCCGTCATCTCGCCGGACGCAACGACGCCATGAGCCGTCTCCGCGGCGGCGATCCGCTCATCGCCAACGAAACACGCGCGCCTGGATCGGGAGCCAAATTTAGCCGCCCGTCATGGGTGAGGGCGAACGAAATTCGGCCCCTTTCCATGCGTGTGCGTTTGTTCTCTACCATTGGCGCTTTTTCCACAATGACGCATTTCCAATGCGTCATTGTTTAGAAGCCGTTCTTGTCCTCGACCAGCACCAGCCCGGCGTCGATGTCGGCCTGCATCGGCGCGCCGGTCAGGTAGATCCCGTAGCGCGCATCACCGCGCAGACGCGTCTCGAAGAACGCCGTCATATAGCGCTGGGTCAGCGTGCGCGTGACCGTCGGATCGTCGCTGCCGGCGGGGCAGACCGAGCAGGTGAAGCCGCAGTTGGGGTCGTCGAGGAACGACATGTGGTTGGCGCCCACGACCTCGATCTGAATCGCCGGTGACTCGGCGGCCGCGTAGTACTGCTGGAAGTTGTTGTCGGCGGGCGCGCAGGCCTGGCCGAGCCCGGCCGACCCGTTGACCGTCTCGCCCAGCAGCGCCAGCGGCGCGCTGATCTGCGGCATCAGCTCCGGGGTGACCGACGGGTAGTCCGCCGGATCGCCGCCCAGCGGCGATCCCGTGTCGACCGGGTCGACGCCGAAGACCGCCTTGGGCCGGTCGTCGCCGGCCGCCACCAGCAGCGACAGCTTGCCGCCCATCGAGTGACCCGCCAGACCGATGCGCGCGGTGTCCACCAGGCCGCCCAGCAAGCTGCCCTGATCCGCGGCGGCGGTGTCGATCCAGTCGAGCACGCCGATCAGCAGGTCGGCCAGCGCTCGGTGGGTCTTCTGCGACAGCACGTCGCCGGGCAGCTTGGGCATCACCACCACGTAGTCCCACGACGCCAGGTGCTCGCCGTACGAGGCGTAGTCCGACGGCGCCAGCATGAACCCGTGGGTGAAGACGACCGCCGGGTGCGAACCGGCCGTCCGGGGGACGTAGACCGTCAGCGGAATGGTCTCGCCGTTGATGTCGATCGACACGCTGCTCTGGTCCCAGCCGGTCGGGCCGACCGTGCCCGGATCGGTCACCGCCGTGTTGCCATCGGGACGCGGTCCACCGCCGTCGGCACCTGGTGCGCCGCCGTCGGCACCTGGTGCGCCGCCGTCGGCCGTCGACCCGCCACCGCCGTCGGCCCCACCCTGCCCCTGCGATCCCGCGGAATTGGACCCACATCCTGCAGCAGCCAGCCCCAGCGCGACGATTGTGACCATGTGTCTCATCGGTCTTCTCCGTAAATCTTCCGGTCGGTAGATTAAACCTTCTGCTCCCTCTGTGGAACCGTCGCGGGAATCCGGCTCACGGGAGCGGTCGATTTTTTTGCCCCGGCTCCCAGTCGCGTACTCTCCCCGGGTGTCGCTCAAACCCCGCCCCCGCCGCGCCGGAAGGCCGCGACAGCCGATCTCGCGGGAGGCGCTGCTGGATGCCGCCCGCCAGGTCTTCGCCGAGGACGGCTACGACGCCGCCTCGACCAACCGCATCGCCGAGCTGGCCGGGCTGCGCAAGGCGTCGCTACTGCACCGCTTCGGCAGCAAAGAGGCCCTCTACCTGGAGGTCATGGGCGGCGTCACCGGCGCGCTGATGGAGCTGGTCACCGAGGCGCGACTCGGTGAGTCCGGGATCCTCGAGCGCCTCGACCACCTGGGCGAGCTGGTCACCCGCTACCTCAGCCGCGACCGCTACACCGCGAAGCTCCTGGTCCGCGAAGCCGTCGACGGCGGCCCGTTCTACTGCACCCCAGCCGGCCGCGCCGCCACCCGCGCCGCCCTGCAGGTCACGACCGCGTTCCTCCAGGCGGGCATCGACGCCGGCGTCTTTGCCGCGACCGACGCCCAGCAGCTGGCGCTGTCGATCGTGTCGCTGCACCTGCACTACTTCGCCGCGTCCAACCTGGCCGCCGATCTACTGGAGACCGACGCCTTTGCCGACGAGGCGATCGCGCGCCGCACCCGCGCCGTGCTCGACCAGGTCCGCCGCCTTTGCGGCGCCCCCGCACGGTGACCTTCGCCGGTCACCGCGGGCGCGCAAAGCGTTTGCGCGCCCGCTCGACCTCGCCCCTGACCACACAGGCTGCGACGTGGTCGTTGATCAGCCCCATCGCCTGCATGAATGCGTAGACCGTGGTCGGCCCGACGAACTTCCAGCCGCGCTTCTTCAGCTCCTTGGACAGCGCCACCGACTCCGCCGACGTCGACACCGTCTGCGGCCTGGCACGCTTCTTCGCGTCCGGCTCGTAGCGCCACACGAACGCCGCCAGCGAGCCTTCCTGTTCGACCAGCTCGCGCGCCCGCTTCGCGTTGTTGATGACCGCCTCGATCTTTCCGCGGTGGCGGACGATGCCCTCGTCCTTCAGCAGCCGCGCCACATCGCGGGCCGTAAACCGCGCCACGGCGTCGACGTCGAACCCGCGAAACGCCGCGCGGAAGTTGTCGCGCTTGGCCAGGATCGTCCGCCAGCTCAGGCCCGACTGAAAGCTCTCCAGGCACAGCTTCTCGAACAGCCGCTGATCGTCGGCGACCGGGAACCCCCACTCCGCGTCGTGATAGGCGAAAAACTCCGGCGCGGCCCCGCACCAGCGGCAGCGCGGCTTCCCGTCCGGTCCCTTGACCGTGGCGCTCATCGGTTCGTTCGCCCATTCTGCCCCGCCGGCCCGCGCACCGGCCAGCGCCACCGGGGACGAATTCTTGCCCGCACCGCGGCGGGCCCTACGATCGACCGATCGACGCCTCCGCCCCACAGATCGGCACCCTCAACGAGGGGTCGCTCCACGCCGCGCTCAAGGCCCGCTACGCCGAGCCCGGCGACGAGCTCGAGGTGCCGCTGAACGGCTTCATCGTCGACATCCGCCGCCCCGGCCTGCTGGTCGAGATCCAGACCACGGCGTTCGGCGCCATGGGCCGCAAGTTCGACCAGCTCCTGGCCGAGCACCGCATCCTCCTGGTCCATCCCATCGCCGTGCACACCTACTTGCAGCGCCCCGGCCGCAAGCCGCGCAAGTCGCCCAGGCACGGCTCCGTCTTCGACATCTTCGCCGAGCTCGTCAGCATTCCGACCCTCATCGACCATCCCAACCTGATGCTCGACGTCGTCCTGGTCTCCGTCGACGAGGTGCAGAAGCACGACCGCCGAGCCCGCCGCGGCCGCGGCGGCTACCGCACCCTCGATCGCGTGCTGCGCGAGGTGATCGACATCCACCCGTTCCGCGGTCCGCAGGATCTGGCCGCGCTCCTGCCCGCCGGTCTGCCGCCGCGCTTCACCACCGCCGATATCGCGACCCACGCCGGCGTATCCCGCACGGTAGCCCAGCAGATGGCCTACTGCTTCCGCGCCCTCGAGATCATCCTCGAGCTGCACCGGACCAAGGTCGGCATCCACTACTCCCGCCGCTGAGGCCGGGTCGTCGTGCTAGTTTTCGACCATGTCGAAGGGGAGCCGTTTGAACACCGTCATCCTCGGAGCGGGCCAGGCCGGGCTCGCCATGAGCCGATGCCTGCAGGAGCGCAACATCTCGCACGTCGTCCTCGAGCGCCACCGGCACACCGACGGGGTCTGCACCGTGCCCGGCCTCTACTGCCTGGGCTTCACCTGGCTTCGCCGGCGCATCTCCGGCCTCCTCGCCGGCGTCGCCAGCGACGCGGGATACATCGCCGAGCGGATCGCCGACCGCAGCTGAGCCCGGCAGGCCCCGCGCGCGCACCCTCTCCCCACGGCTGTCGTCGCTGCTTGCGGCGAGCAGAGTGCGGCGATCGTCCCCAGGGCGAAGGCGCTCCTACGCGCCCTCGTCCCCGCAGATTCCGCGCCGACCGCTGGAGCCCCCTGTTCCAGCTCGGATCAGCCAATCCGTCGCCGCCCCTGGCCCAGGTCGCGGGCGAACAGCAGCAGGTCATCCTCCTCGCCCGCCACGCGCACGAAACCATTTCGCTCGAGAACCACGATCGACCCCGCATTCGTCGGCTTCGTCCGGGCGATGAGCTGCCTGGCCCCGGCCCCCCGGGCTCGGCCAATCAGCGCTCCGACCGCACCCGTGGCAAACCCTCGCCCGCGACAGCCCTCGCAGATCGAATAGCCGATCTCCGCGACGCCGTCCGTCGGACGGCCCATGAACCCGGCGCTCCCGACCAGCGACGTTCCGACACAGACATAGAAGACCAGCCAACCGGCGAGCTCCGGATCCGACGCCAGCGCCCGGCGAAAGAACGCCACCGCCTCTGCGTCGTGCTCGCCACCGTTCGGCGGCCACTCCTCGATCGCGTCGACCTCGAGTAATCCCGCGAGCCCCGCCAGGTCCCCCGCGAGCTCCGCGTCGAAACTGTCGATCGTCCCCGCCACCAGGCGCAACCCGTCCATCGCGCCCACCATCGCACCTCCCGCGTCCCGTCTGCCACTGCTCTCGCGTCTCCCCGGGCCGCGCGTTACCGTACCGACCCACGAAGGTCCATCCGCCCCAGAGGGGGGCATCATGAAGAGCCGCGCCGCCGTCGCATTCGCCCCCGGAGAGCCCCTGAAGCTCGTCGAGCTCGACGTCGAGCCGCCGAAGAAGGGCGAAGTGCTCGTACGGATCAGCCACACCGCGCTCTGCCGACCCCGGCGCCTTCGTGGCCGAGCACGGCGGGAAAAATTCCCTCGGGGTCCTCAGTCCGCACCGTCCTCCACTATTGGGACTTCGATCGAGCCGGTTCGCGCGACAGTTCGCTTGCCACAGCGCCCGCCCGCGTGTCAGCGATGGGGAGCCGGCCGACCGAGCGCGGCGGCAAGCGCTGCACGGGCGACCTCGTCATCCTCGGAAGCGGAAACCCGGATGTCGCTGACGCCCCCGTTGCGGTAGATACCGTCGAACGCGTCGACCGCGGCCGGATCGAACTGCTTGCCTTTCTGCGCGCGTATCTCGGCGATGGCCTCGGCCTCGCTCCAGCATTCTTTGTACGTGCGCGAGTGCGTGAGCGCGTCGAACACGTCAGCCACGGCCACGATGCGGCCCTCGATCGGGATGTCGTCGAACGCGAGCCCGTTCGGGTACCCGTTGCCGTTCCACCGCTCGTGGTGGTTGAGCGCCACGCTCTCGGCGAGCTGCATGAGCGGCGACGTGCTGCCGGCCAGCAGGTTTGCGCCGATGGTAGAGTGCGCTTTCATCAGCTCGAATTCGGCCGCATCCAGCCGGCCCGGCTTGAGCAAAACGCTGTCCGGGATGCCGATCTTGCCGACATCGTGCAGCCGGGCAGCCAGACCAATCAGATCCGCGAAGCGCGGCTCGGCGCGCAGCTCCTGCGCGATCAGCCGCGACGCGTAGCCGACCCGCCAGGTGTGCGTACCGGTTTGGTCATCGCGATATTCGGCCGCACGAGCGAGCCGCACGAGCATGTCGGCATGGGCCTGGTGCAGCTCGCTGGACGTGAGCTGCACCTGCTCTTCGAGGACGCGGTTGGCCCGCGCGATCTGCACGTGGATGTCTCGTTGCTCGAGCAGGTTGCGCAGCCGAAGCAACAGCTCGTCCCGCTCGAACGGCCGGGCGACGAAATCGCATGCACCGAGGGCGAGCGACCGCTGCCGCACGCGCGGATCCGGATCGGACGTCACGACGATCACCGGGACGAAGTCACCGTTCTTCCTCCGGCGAAGCTCTTCGAGCACACTGAATCCGTCGCGGCCTGCCAAGTGCAGGTCCAGGACGATCAAATCGACGTCGATCTGCTCGACCTTCTCGAGCATCTCTTCGGCGTCGAAAGACGTTTCCACGCCGGTGAAGCCCTGAGTGGCGAGCACGCGGCGAAGATAGGTCTGATTGTCGACCTCGTCGTCGACCACCAGAATCGTATACGAAGACGGCTCCCGCAATGCGAACCGAAACACTGTACCCTACTCCGGGGGGGCGCCGATAGCCGTTCCTGCGAGCAGAAGCGCCCGCCCGCCTACCGCGCCACGGACCCGCGGTGTCCTGTGGCCAGGTCCCTCACGTAGAGCGAACCCGTGGCCCCCTCGGGCCCATCTGCGTCTCCGTCAGGTGGTTCTTCTTGACGTAGAGCACGCACGGCTCGAAGAGGGTTGACCGCCACCGCGACCTCGGGATAGAGGAGGCGATCGACGTCGCAGTTACGGTCTCTCGTTGGGCTGCGTCCCTGCTGCCCCCTGCCAGCCGACCGCGACCGTATCACGGGGCGAAGGCTAATCGTCGGGTGGCACGTGGGTTACGCCCTCGGACCGAATGTCCGCCGCATGCGACCGGGCAAGAAGCATTGCGCTACCTGAAGGACTTGATGGTTACGCCCTCGGACCGAATGTCCGCCGCATGCGACCCGCCGCCTTGCGGTCGAAGCCCCCATTTAACGAGGCTCAGGGCGGGGTACTGGGTGGTTCCCGTGTCCTTCGTTCGCGTTTGCGACGGGAACAGCGCGGTCAGCGCGTGGTAGGCGCCCGGCGAGACCACGGCGTGACCCGACGCGAGGAAGTAGGCCAGGTAGGTGTTCGGATCCGGATCGCCGTCCCAATCGACGCCCATGATCATTTGGTAGCGCGTCGAGCCGGCCTTCTTTGCGGCGATACCGAGGTTTTCCACGACATAGAACCGATCAACATGTTTCTTTGGGGCGACGGAAAGCAAGGGCATTCGCCCGGGCCGGGTCGGCTCGGGCCGCTGCGGCTCGTACCACGTCGCTTCAATCGCCAACAGGCGAACGTCGCTGGTAAGGCCCTTGACCTTCCAGTCGTAGACCATATCGAAGAACCCGCGCGAGCTCTTCCCTTTGGCGAGCGCGCCGCCCTCGTTGTGCTGGCTGGCGACCTTGAAGCCAGCGAGCAGAGCACCGAGTCGAGCGCCCGTGGCGCTCATCGCGTCGAGGATCGGTCCGGTTGCCTGCATCACCTTGTCGATCGCTTGCACCGTCGCTTCGCTATGAGGGCGGCCCATGCTCTCTGCCTTCGCGAGCTGGTCCTCGAGCCGCTTGCTCGTATCCGCGACGCGATTGTAGAGGCCGTTGCACGTCTTTACGTGGTAGCGAAGCGACGTCATCGCCAGCTTCTGCACAGTGGTCGACAGGAGCGACACTCGGCGGTTCAGGTGTTGTTGCCCGGCCAGCAGCGCCGCTGTGGAGCCACCGGAGGAGCCGTGGCTGACGACCGTCTTCGTCTTCCATCCGGCAGTAACCGGCGCCACGACCATTTTGCCGACGTTGTCGGCGTGGTGAGCGACTTTGCCGAGCCTGCTCAGTGACTGATACGCGCTCGCCGCCTCTGCCGTTGCCTTCACCCCGGTGACTAGCTGGTGGCCCTTGTTCAGGACGGTGGCGATGCCCGAGACCCCGGCCGGCAGCGACAGGAAGAAGAACGCCATGTTCGAGACGAACTCCGCGTTCCACTCGGAGGCCATCGCCGTCCGGACCTCGGCCTCGATCTTCTTCGCCTTCGCCTCTCCACTCGACCTGTTTGCGGCGAGCTCGAATATCACTTCGGCGTACTCTTCGATCGCTTCGACCTCAATCTGGATCTGCTTCAGGCTCCCGGCGACATCGTCTTCGGCCCACTTCACCAGAGTTGCCGAGGCTGTCAGCTCAGGCGCCTTCTTCTTTGCGGGCAGGCGCCCGGATGCGGCCACTCCACCGTAGCGCTTCTGGATGGCCGTCCGCTTTCCGGGAGCGAGGCCCACCCTGGACGAAGGCGCAGCTGGGCCGGCGCTCCCACCCTTGCCCGGTGCACGTTTCTTGGATGACATCGAACGCGCCCTCACGGATTCGATGAGTCAGTGGACGACGGCGTGCACGTCGGCAGGCTCGACACCAGGATGTCGGGGAAGCCGATGGTGACGAGCGCCTCGCCGGTCCCGTACTGGCCGAACCAACCGTTGGTGCCGACGGACAGGTCGTTGCGCCCCAGGAGCAGGCGATCGTCGTCGGTGGTGGGCTCGTCGGACATCGGGGAGATGCACGCCGTGGCGGTGAGTGCGAGGCAGAGGGAGTTCATGAGGAGGGCCCGACGCAACCGACATGCCAGATCCTGAGCCCTTTCCGGCGGCGCCCTGGACGAATGCGCACGTCCCGCTGTGTCTCCTGTCTCCTGGTGAGCGTCTCGGCGATCAGTCCCGCAAGCCCGGCGATCGTCGTCAACCGAGATTGAGAACGCTGCCGCGTCTCCGGCGTCGCGCAGCAGGTACGGATACACCTTGTGTTCCGCGTCGGAGATCGAGGTTCAGCGCTGGGGGTAGATCGCCTCGATGCCCATGATCCGCATCCGTCGCTGCACTCGCTTGCGGTCGACCTCGTACTCCTGGCGGTTGAGCCAGGCGGTCAATCCGGCGCGACCCGTAGAACGGCGTCTTGGTGTACTGCTCGTCGATCTTGTTGCATCAGCTCGAGGTTGACCTCGGTTCCACTTGGTGACGTTGGTCGCCCCGGCGGATGCGCCGCTGGCGACGCATTTTGCCCACGAACTTCACCTTATCGACGGCAGCGGCCGCCCAGTTGCGCGCGCCGGCAAGGCCCCGGGCGGCTACGCGCAGAAAAAGATCAGCCCAACAAATTCGCGCTAATCCGGATCGCGCCGCAACCTGGCGGAACCAAACGATCAGAGCCGGCGGCTAAATGTGGGTGTGATGCTCCGGGATCCCGACCGCCTCGGCGAAGAAGCGCTCTTGCTCGACCCAGATGCCCGCATCCAGGATCGCGCGGAGCAGCTCGGCGCCGACGGCGGCGGGATCGTCGCGGGCGACCAGGTCGCGAAGCCGCGCGTGCTCGGCGTCGGTGAGCGGGCGCCCGCGGTCGGCGAAGCGGCGATGGGTGGCGACGTCCATGGCGACCGGGTCGACGCGGGTGAACAGCCGCGCCTGCAGGCTGCGAAGGATCAGCACGCCGGAGCGATCGAGGTCGCCGGCGTGGGCGACGGGGATGCCGGCGCGGCTGACCATGCGCAAGAGCTGCACCACCGCCCAGCTGGCCTGGC